>Ga0209119_1004836_pt1 | contig 10829 bp, 8 predicted proteins | sample COG_03_FD_184747 | JGI IMG/M metagenome (GOLD analysis project Ga0209119, IMG submission 184747) | Pelagic Microbial community sample from North Sea - COGITO 998_met_03 (SPAdes) (version 2) | ecosystem: Environmental > Aquatic > Marine > Neritic zone/Coastal water | place: Helgoland, sampling... | reverse complement strand
CTTGGACGCAAACGGGCAACAAGTTGACCCTGACTATTGGCGACGGCGCTACCGCTGAAGTCGTATCCCTAGGGGTATCCAAGTCCGGCGAGGTTGCGCTGACGGGTAACGGTGCGACCGAGCCTGACGACAGCAATTCAGGTCTCTGGCATTACACCGACACCACTATTGCCATCGAAGTCGCTGCAGGCGAAACCTGCGCGGGTATGTTCACGTTCTAAGTGCCGGCGACAATGAGTCGATCTAGTCGAGTCAATCGCCCTGGTTTTTGACTCAAAATAGCGGGTCAGTACATACAGCCGTATGCCTGGCCCGCTATTCTGAGTTGCTATCTTGAACCGCTATCTTGAACTGCTTTCTTGAACCGCTATCTTGAACCGCTATCTTGAACCGCTATCTTGAACCGCTATCTTGAACCGCGCTAATTTAGCTAAGCCGCCAATCCAGCATATTCCTTCTCAAGCTTCTTTAGCTGTTTCTTTGACACGCCGCCGAGTACCTCAATGGCATGGCGCAAGCGCGCACGACTCATATCAGGTCCAATCAACGCCATCGAATCAAACAATGGCGGAGACACGGGCTTGCCAGAGATGGCGACAAACACCGGCCCCAGCACATCTCGAATTTTCATTGTTAGCGCCTCAGCAAGATCAACAAATAATTTATTCAAGGGATCGTGCTGCCAGTCGTTCAGTGCTTCGGCCCGCCAGACGGCGAACTGCAGGACCCGTTTAATCTCGTCCAACGACTGGTGTTTGGTATTGAACGCCGACTCGTCATAAGCCGGCAGACCATCCACTAAAAATGCCGCCATGGGTCCGACATCGGAAAACACATCGACCCGTTCTTTGATCAATGGAATTACCTTCAGCAGGTTCTGCCGATTGTAGGCCCACTCGATGATCTTGTCGGCGAAGGCCTCGTCACTAAGATTTTCTCGCAGCCAGCGGCCGTTAAGCCACTTGAGCTTGGCAATATCGAACACTGGTGCACCCAGTGAAATACGGCTGAGATCAAACTGCTTGATCATCTCATCCAAGGAAAATTTCTCTTCCCCGTCGGGCATACTCCAACCCAGCATACCCAGGTAGTTGATGACGGCCTCCGGCAGGAATCCCATGCGTTCATAAAAACCGATACTGGTGGGGTTCTTACGTTTGCTCAACTTACTCTTGTCAGGATTGCGCAATAACGGCATATGAATAATTTCTGGCATCTCCCAACCGAAATACTCATACAGCAGCACATGTTTGGGCGCCGAGTTGATCCACTCTTCACCTCGAATAATATGAGTGATCTCCATCAAATGATCATCAACCACCACAGCCAGATGATAGGTCGGGTTGCCATCGGTCTTCATCAAGACCTGCATATCGATCTGTGCCCAGTCGATCTCAATCTCACCTCGCAGCCTATCGTTGACAATACAGGTACCTGTGGCCGGCACCTTCATGCGCACGACATGAGCCTCATTGGGCAGGCGCGTGGCCACCTCGGCCGCCGGCAGGTGCATGCAATGACCATCGTAACGGGCTGTTTCGCCCCGCTGCATCTGTTCACGACGCATTTCGTCCAGCCGCTCGGAGGTACAAAAACAGGGAAAGGCATGTCCGGCATCAATCAGTGTCTGGGCGTAACCCCCATAGATCGCCTTGCGTTCGCTCTGCCGATAGGGTCCATAGGGCCCGCCTTTGTCTGGACCTTCGTCCCAGTCCAGACCCAGCCAGCGCAGGGAGTCGAGGATCTTCGCTTCCGATTCAGGGGTGCTGCGGGCCACATCCGTATCTTCTATGCGCAGCACAAACTGGCCCCCATGCTGGCGCGCGAAGCATAAGCTGAATAACGCCATATAGGCGGTGCCCACATGGGGATCACCAGTGGGTGACGGCGCGACTCGGGTTCTGACTTTTTTGGCTTCCATAACGACTTTTCCCTGACTAAGCTTCCCGGCTGGCACTAAAAACCAGATCACGAGCGAATACATGCAAACGGCCACAGATGTTACACTATTCACCGACGAAGATTAATTGTGATTCTGACATGCTTGATAGGTCTCTAATCGATCCCAATCCCATGGGGCGTAATACACTGAATAAATCTACTGCAAACCCAGGCACACCTGCACCTCTGGATCGCACCCTGGATCGCACCCTGGATCGCACCCTGAGCTTGGCGCCCATGATGGGCTGCACCGACCGCCACTGTCGGTACCTGTTTCGGTTGCTGTCCCCCAACACTCTGATGTACTCAGAAATGCTGGTCACAGGCGCCTTGCTCTATGGTAAGGCCGAACACTTTCTCCGCCATGGTGGCGACGAGCCCTGCGCCCTGCAACTGGGCGGCAATGATCCCCATGATCTGGCGGCTTGCGCCCGCATGGTGGAAGATGCCGGTTATCAAGAGGTCAACCTGAATGTGGGTTGTCCCAGCGATCGCGTTCAGTCTGGTGGCATCGGCGCTTGCCTCATCGCTAAACCGGCCCTGGTCGCCGAATGTGTTGCCGCCATGCAAGCTGAAGTCAAGATTCCCGTGACGGTCAAAACCCGCATCGGCCTCAATGACCAAGATGACTATGAGCACTTTCACCATTTTATCGAGACGGTTCGTGAAGCCGGCTGCCGAGTATTCATCATCCATGCCCGCAAGGCTATTCTCGGCGGCTTATCACCCAAAGATAATCGCGAAATTCCACCACTGAAATACGACTACGTCTATCGTATCAAGGCCGACTTTCCAGACTGCCAGTTTATTCTCAATGGTGGCATCAATGATACCGCCAGCGCCTTAGCGGTTTTGCCGAAGGTCGACGGTTTGATGCTTGGGCGTGCGCCCTACTCCAACCCTTACCTGCTTGCAGAACTTGAATGGGCGCTGTACCAGCACACTTCAATGGACAGGCTCGCAGCACTGGCAGACTATACGGACTACATGGTGCGAAATATTGAGGCCGGCGAGCCCCTGAAACATATGGTCAGGCATCTAATGGGCTTGTTCACAGGCATTCGCGGCGCCCGCAGCTTCCGCCGCCATCTTGGCGCACACATGTTTGAAACGGGCAGTGGCACTGAAGTCGTAGAGCAGGCACTCGCGGAAGCCGGGCTCTGTCACCATGCCGAAGCAGCAGAAACCTTTGTTGCGCAACAGGCTCGACAACAGCAACAGCCATACCAATAGGGATACCCTCACCCATGCTCGACAAAATTAAACGCTTTTTTGATGAAAAACTGTTGCCTTCAAACGGCGATGGCGACAGCGACGATAATGCCCGATCGCTGCAGTTCGCCATGGCGGCCTTGTTACTCGAGTTGGCTCGAGCCGACTTTGACGCCGACGATCAGGAGCGTGACCTGATCATGAGCCTGCTGCGCGATACCTTCGCCCTGGACGAAGCCGACCTACTCGAATTACTGGAACTAGCAGGGGCCGCATCAGATGAAGCAAACGATGTGTTTCAGTTCACGCAACTGGTGAATCAACACTATCATCACGACGACAAGATTCATTTGGTAGAGCAACTCTGGCGGGTGGCATTCGCCGATGGTCGCTTGGACAAATACGAAGAACAATTTATTCGTAAGCTTTCTGGCCTACTACACGTTGCTCACTCAGATTTTATCAAGGCCAAACTGCGGGCCCGACAGTCGCAGTCTTAGATGCGCGGCCGCGATTGAAGGCACGGATTGACAGTCGGGAATTAAACGCGGCAACGAACATCAAGCACCAGCCGAACGAAGACTCTAGCATTCAGCCTGCAGCGAGGGCCTTACGGGGCTGCGTACCACGCGCCTGATCTTGCTCCTGCTCTAACGCAGCGACAAGGTCCTGGAAAGCTATCAGGTTATTCTCATTAAGCCCCATCAGCGTCTTGTGGGCCTCAAGTACTTGCTCTCGAAGGACCGCCTCAGAGACAATTTTCGGTGGCAGCTCGCCGAACTGATCACAGTCGTACTGCGCTTCTTGATCAATCAAAAATATTTGATCAAAGCCCATGCTGAGCAATATTCGAGTGATATCTGCATTCGTGGAGACGATAGTGGGAAGGGTTTTAAACTGGTCTTGACTACGGAGAGAGATTTTAGCGAGCAAGCCCAAGCTGGTGCTGTCGATGCCAGTCGTCTCGCGAAGATCGATAACAATGGCTCTGACACCACGACGTTTATCGATACTGGCGAGGTAAGTTGAAATCGTTGGGCCAAGGCAAACTCTCACATCACCAACAAATTGCAAAACTTGAACGCCATCTTGATCAGCAAAAAGTATTTTGCTCATAACCACTATCCAGTCTTATTCACTGTAAAAATCGCAATATCATCGGGGATATCCGTGACATCGCTTAAGCCGAGTTTTTCAGCCAGGCAGTCTAACTCTCCACCGGTACAGTTTACCAGTGATACGAGGTGTTTTTCTTTCGCTTGCAAGCCCGTCTGGGGCATGATTTCAAACACGCCGTCGGAAAACATAACCAAGCTAAAACTTTTCGGCAGCGCCACACTGTGTTCGACGTAATCCGCCGTCGCTATAATGCCCAACGGCAAACCACCCAACTCGAGATACTCAGCCCCGTCATTACCCTCAGCACCGGAGAATATGGTTCCGGGAAAATGCGCAGCATTACTGTAATCCAATGTTTTACGGTCTTCACTGATCAAGCCCAAGAACAGAGTCACATGTTGTTCCAGATGAACCTTCAGCAATTCCTGGTTTAGCCAGTTCAATATGTCATTCGCGGCGGTAATTGACAGCATTTCGTACTCACTGACCAACTGCTGGAACAGGCCCTTCAGCACCACCGTCACGATGGCACCAGCCGCGCCATGGCCGGAGACATCAGCGATATAAAACAGTATTCGCTGATCCGGTAATTCAAAGTAGTCGATGGCATCACCACTCAAGATCAATGACGGGTGAATCACATGTTCGAAGGTTAAATTATCAAATATCAGCGGCGTATCTGGCATCAAGCCCCGCTGGACCCGAAACCCGGCCTGCTGGTCCTGCTCAAGCTGCTGCAGGCTTTCCAGTAGCATCTTATTGGATTTCGCCAGGGCTTTTTCATTGTTGAGTCGGCGCTTGATTTCGCGCTTTCGCTGGATCGTATCGTGCAGAACATACTGCATAATAGCGGGATCACCGAGAGGCAACATGAGATAATCATCAGCACCCAGTTTCAAACCGGAAACCACAAGATGAACCGTCGAGGCATCAGCTAACAGCACAATGGGGAGTCGCGGCGCCTGTTGACGTAACGCCACGAAGGTTGATTCAGGGTAGATGGCGGGACTCGCCAGGGACACCAATAATATTTCCGGACGGCTGTGTTGCAGACGCGCGAAACAGTCTTCTTCGGTAGTGACGTTAACCACGTCAAACCCACTACCTTCGAGTAAATCTCTGATTTCGTCTTGAGTGTCTGCTGCCTGACTTAAGAGTAGCAGCTCACCGCTTCTGACTTTCATTAGCAACGCTCGCACGCAGGCCAAATTTGATTCAAGCGACTCTACTCTTAAATATCAATGTTTACCAGTAGTTAGCGTCGATAATTCGCGCTGCTTCTCACAATCGAAGAATCCCTCACGCGGCACTAACCCTGCGTCTTGACCAAAGTCAAAAATCATCGAATTCATCAACCACCTGACCGTCCTTCGCCAAATAGTTTTGACGCTGCAGATATGCATCACGGAAGAAGATGTACCGATCACCGAACAAGACGCTCTCGGCGCCTAAAACGCTGGCTCGGCCGTCGACAAGAGCGACGCCACGGAGCCTATTACGGTGCCGTACTGGGTGGTAATCACGTAATGGCCCCAAAAGACCGTCCAGAGGCAAGCTCGCCGCATCGGTGACCGTCGACGGACCCAACAAGGGGATCACCAGATAAGGGCCATTCGGCACACCCCAGACTCGAAATGTTTGGCTAAAATCTTCAGGATGAGCCAGCAAACCCATATCCGTCGCAGGATCCAACAAGCCGCCAAGCCCCACCGTAGTGTTGATCAGCAGCCGCCCGGCGCTACCTACAGCATATTTAGCTTTCCCCTGTAATAAGTTGTTGGCCACATTACCAAACTCATCGAGATTACTAAAAAAGCGCCCAATAATCCGCCGCACCCCTCCGGGCACCACATTTTTGTAACCTTTGGCTACAGGCTTCAATACCGCCCGATCGATACCATCATTGAACCCGTGAGTGATTCGATTAACGCTTTCCCACGGGTCTGGGTTCTCAGCTTCGGCATAGACCGACTGAACCAGCACACACTGTAATGCTACTACTCCAAGCCATGCTAGTTTCAAGCATTGCTCCTTCTTCAAATTATTTATGGTATTGATTCAGGGGGTTTTTCGAGGCTAACAACTCAACGCCAGCGACTTCAATTATCTCGCGTTACGTTGTCCCGACTTCTGCCACTCCTTCTCCAGACGCTTACCAGAGACCGGCATACTGGTACCCAAGGCTTGGGCAAACAGGGATACTCGGTATTCTTCAATCATCCAACGATAGTCTTGCAGATTTTCATCATCCACAGCGCCGGCCATTATAAACCTCTGCCAATGACTTCGCACCTCACTCATGGCCTGTTGATCCTTGCCAATGTTATGTTGCATTTTGTCCAATCGATAAAGCATTGCCTGCAAAAAACGCGGGTACTGTTTTAGCCATTTCAAGGAAGCGCGCCGAATAAAACCTGGCGCGAGTAACTGTGCTAGTTGCTCCCGCAGATCTGCCCTGGATGCCTGGTTCAGGCTATTTTCACCTACGGTTAACTGCCTTTCAACCTCATTCGCAGCCTTCAAAATTTCTGCCACCAGCCGCCCTGTCTGATTCATGATACTGACCAGCTCAATCTTGCTCTTTAACCTTGATTCAAACTCGAGCGCCGTTCTGACCAAGACTTTGTCTTCGATAAAGGTAAAGCGAAACACCGCTTCGACAAGATCATTAAGCAACTCTTCACCGCTGCCTCGAGTCGCGTAGTAAATCGAGAATTGCTTAAAGCCCGGCATGTTTTTACTCACATACTTGCGCTGATCCGGCAGACACAACATCAACAGGCGCAACAAACCCTGCCGGGACAAACGCTCAGCCTCGGCGGCATTATCGATGACTCGTATAGCCACCGTTTCAACCTGGTCTATCAACGCCGGATAACCCTTCAGCGTAATACCAGCCTGATCAAGCAGCACCGACTCGGGCAGATCGCCAAATTGCCAATCAACAGCACCCTCGACCTCAATATCCAGGCGCGACCGTTGATTGAACCCTTGATCTGTTTCCGCGGCGAACTCCTGCTGTAGATGCGTCAAATCACGCGCGCTGCCGATCACCTTGCCCTTATCATTGAGCACCTTGATATTCATCTTCAGATGCTGATCGAGGCTGTTTGCATCAAAGTCATCGGCATTTACTCGAGTGCCATTCAGGCGAAATAATTTCTCAGCCAACACCACCGACAATTCACGACCGTCATAACTCAACAACGGCATAACCTTATCCACATACTCGGGCGCTGGAACAAACTTTTTGCGCAAGGCTTTCGGCAGACTTTTGATGAGCGCCAGACATTTCTCTCGCAACAAGCCGGGGATCACCCAATCGAGTTGAGCTCGCGAGACTTGGCGCAACAATGCAACAGGCACCTGCACACTCACCCCATCGTCCTCGTGTTGGGGATCGAAGTGATAATCCAGTTGAAGCTTGGTCTCGGCCACATCCAACTGATTAGGATAGAGCGCCGCGGACAAGCCAGGCTCCTGCTTCATCAGCAGGCTTTTCTCAAGATACAGAGTTCTGGGCGCCTCCACTTCGATGGTTTTGCGCCAGTAATCCAGGCCAATCAGCGAACTGACATCCTCTGGAAGTTTTTCATCATAAAACCGAAAAATCGTGTAGCCATCTACCAGAATATCCCGCTTGCGAGACATAGACTCGAGCTTCTCTACCTCAGCCACCAGCAGAGTGTTATGCCGATAAAAACCGGCTTTGCTGTTGAGCTGTTGCTCCACTAGCGCTTCCTGGATAAATATATGCCGAGCCCGTACTGGGTCAACCTGACCAAAATCTACCAGGCGCTTTTTAATGATGGTCACGCCGTAGAGAATCACTTCCTCGTATGCCATAACCTGAGATCGCTTGACGTCAAAATAAGCTTCCTGGTAATTACGTTTCACCAAGTGTCGGGCAAGCGGTTCGATCCAGCTGCTTTCTATCTGCGCCACAGTTCGACCATACAGACGGGTTGTCTCCACCAACTCAGCAGACATGATCCAGCGCGGCTTTCGACTGAACAAACCTGACCCTGGAAAAATGAAATGCCGGCGATTGCGCGCGCCCAGGTAATCGTTGTCATCGGTCTTCTCGCCAATATTACCCAGCAAGCCAGCCAACAAAGCCTGGTGAATAGCGGCATACTCCGCTGGCGCCTGATTCTTAACGAGCTTCAACTCGCGAGCTAACAGGTGCAGTTGACGATGATTCTCTTGCCACTCTCGCATACGGATATACGACAAAAAATTCTGCCGACAAAATTTTCGCAATTGATTCTGAGTCAGCTCCTGGCGATGGGATTCGTAGAAACCCCAGATATTCACCAATGTCATAAAATCGGACTGCTCATGCTGAAACTGTTTATGTTTTTCGTCAGCTGCCTGTTGCTGGTCATGGGGCCTGTCTCGAGGATCCTGCATGGCCAAGGAGCTAACGATAGTTAATACCTCAGCCAGACAACCTGTCTGGCTGGCTTGCATTAGCATCCGCGCGAGGCGCAAGTCGACCGGGAAGCGGGCCATCTCGCGCCCCATCTGATTAATATCGCGCTTCTCGTCGACGGCCTGAAGTTCATGTAGCAGATGAAAGCCGTCGTTAATCTGTCGCTGATCGGGCTTTTCAACGAAGGGGAAATGACTGATATCCCCAAGTCGTAACATCAGCATCTGAAGAATCACCGCGGCGAGGTTGGTCCGCAATATTTCCGGTGCGGTAAATTCAGGCCGGGACAAGAAGTCTTCCTCGGCGTACAGGCGAAAACAAACGCCATCACTGATACGCCCACACCGGCCTTTGCGCTGATCGGCACTGGCTCGAGAGATCGGCTCGATGGGCAATTGCTGCACCTTGGAACGGACACTGTAGCGAGATATGCGCGCCACGCCAGTATCGATCACATAGCGAATACCCGGCACGGTGAGTGACGTTTCCGCAACGTTGGTGGCCAGAACTATGCGGCGGCCCGTATGGGCCTGAAACACGCGATTTTGTTCAGCGACACTGAGCCGAGAGTACAGCGCCAGTACTTCCCAGAGACGCAAGTCCGATTTACGAATCAGGTGGGCTAGTTCACGAATTTCGCGCTCGCCCGACAAAAAGATCAATACATCACCAGGCGTTTGGCGTTGGCGCTCGAGTTGCTCGATCTCACGCAGCGTGTCGAGCACCCCCTGAAACATCAACTCATCGGCGTCGTAGGTTTTAGTCTCGGCCAAGGTCGGACGATAGTGCACCACCACCGGAAATGTTCGGCCCGACACCTCGATCACTGGGGCATCATTAAAGTGCTTGGAGAAGCGATCCACATCGATGGTGGCTGAAGTGACGATGACTTTCAAATCTGGGCGACGGGGCAAAATACGCTTGAGGTAACCGAGAATGAAGTCGATATTCAGACTGCGCTCGTGGGCTTCATCAATAATCAAGGTGTCGTAAGCTTCAAGAAAGCGATCACGGGCGGTTTCCGCCAACAAGATGCCGTCAGTCATCACCTTGATGTGGGTCGTCGGTGTTGTCTGGTCGGTAAAGCGAACTTGATAGCCTACCTGTTGACCAAACTTGACCTTCAGCTCTTCGGCGATTCGATTACCCACAGTACGGGCGGCAACCCGCCGCGGCTGGGTATGGCCAATCAGGCCATGGACGCCACGGCCCAGTGCGAGACAGATCTTGGGAATCTGGGTAGTCTTACCAGAACCGGTCTCGCCGGCAATGATCACGACCTGATGACTGGCTAACGCCGCCTTGATGTCGTCGACTCGCTGGCTGACCGGCAATGATTCCGGAAAGGTTGGGATTGGTAGTTCTGCCCGACGCTGCTCGGCAAGGTTCACCGAACGATCAATCTGCGCCGTAATCTTAGCGATGTTTTTCTCGACATTGCGCTTGTCACGCAGTGCCTGACGCAGACGACCACGATCCTTGATCATACAATGATCTAGGCGCGCAATCAGGGTCTGGTGGCTTGTCGTTGTGTTAAGGCTCACGGTCAATCAGGCTTTTAGTCGCGGGTTAATCCCGGGTCGAACAGATTACAGTGATATGCAGGTTTTGGACAGCCAGGCGTTCTGCATCCGTGCTGTCAAACACCCGCAAGAGGCCAATTACCAGGCAGCGATACCGCCGTCTGGCACCCTGCGGTCCACGCCACCCTCGAGCACGCTCGCCTCGACGTTATTAACAATGACCTCGGCAGAACCCTGATTTACCCTCTGATTCAGCGCATGCCCACGAGCTTCCAGCGCCTTGAGCGTGTCGGGGGAAAAACCCTGGGCTTCATAGTTAAGGACATCAGGCATCCACTGATGGTGGATACGTCCGGCATCCACTGCGGCCTGAGCATTCATACCATGGTCCACCACATTCAGAATCGTTTGCAGTACGGTGTTGATAATCGTGCGTCCGCCGGGCGTCCCGGTGACCATGAACAGTTTGCCATCTTTCGCCAGGATCGTTGGCGTCATGCTACTCAACATTCGCTTGCCTGGCTCGGCCAGGTTCGCCGGCGTGCCAATCAGGCCTTGGTCGTTGGTTAAACCAGGGCCCGCATTGAAGTCGCCCATTT
>Ga0209119_1004834_pt1 | contig 10834 bp, 7 predicted proteins | sample COG_03_FD_184747 | JGI IMG/M metagenome (GOLD analysis project Ga0209119, IMG submission 184747) | Pelagic Microbial community sample from North Sea - COGITO 998_met_03 (SPAdes) (version 2) | ecosystem: Environmental > Aquatic > Marine > Neritic zone/Coastal water | place: Helgoland, sampling... | reverse complement strand
AGTTTAGCTCCTGCAATAAACAGCATCCCCACTAACACCGCAAATAATAAAGCCGCATTCCCCAAGTCAGGTTCAATCGCGATTAAACCGATCATGAGTAAAATGAGCATCATACAACGAAACATCCCAAACCACGAGGACACCGCATCTTTATATTTATCTAAATACCATCCAAAAAATAAAATACCACCTACTTTTGCCAGTTCAGAAGGCTGAAAACCGAGTGAACCAATTCGAAACCAACGGCGTGCACCTTTAATTTCTACTCCAACAACTAGTACAGCGGCTAATAAAGCTATCGATAAAAGCCCTATCCAGAAAGAAGAACTCTTGATCAGTTTCACAGGTATCAGCATGATAATACCTCCAAAACAAACTAAGCCCAAAACATCCCAACTAAGCTGCTTTATCACCTGAAGAGAGATCGTCCCTTGATTGACGTTTTTCGGTGCTGTCGCATCCATCACCATGAATAGACCCATGCCCAAAAGAATCAAGATGCAAAGCATCATGTTCTCTGAAAGCAGAACGCCTATACTCTTTTGATGATGAGTACGTAAAAGCATACTAGGCTTTTACAGGCTCTTTTAATTGAGAGCTAAACTGATCGATCACTTCTTCTAAATGCATGCCACGACTACCTTTGACCAAAACAATATCATGAGGTCTTGATAAACTTTGTAAGAGTGAACCCATTTCTTCTGTGCTTTCACAATGCTTAGAGGCTTCACCACCAGCACGGTCAAAACTAGACATCGTTTTAAACGCGTCTTTTCCCATGGTTAATAAAACATCTATTCCCAATTCAGCTAGGTCTTTCCCTAGGTCTCCATGAACTTTCCCAGAACGGGTGCCCATCTCTTTCATGTCAGCCATGGCTAACAATACTTTTTGTTCTCTTCTTTGCTTCAAATTAAGAGCAGACTGAACTGCGGCTAACATAGAAGCGGGGTTGGCATTATAACAATCGTCTATCAAGGTTCTTTTTCTCCAGTTTAAGATACACATACGGTGGTTTGAGGGGGTCCAAGCAGCCAGGCGCTTAGATATTGTTGCAATCGGTTCTCCCATTGCTAAAGCTACCAAAATAGCAGCCTGAGCATTTTCTACATTATGTATCGCTGGCGTGGATAATGAGAACGCGACATTTTTAAATTTCCAAGTCATTTTTCCCTTGGAAAATTTTAAGTTCGATGCTTCACGATCTAAGTCAAAGTATTGTACTTGCTTATCTTTCGTGCTTGATTTTACGGCACCAAACTTGAATTCTTTCTCTCTAAAAATACAAGGGCTTCCTGCTTTAAGCCCTCTAAATAGAGATGTTTTTTCTTGTGCTACAACAGTCAGCTTTTTAAGACCGTCCATGTGCGCAGCATTAATAGCAGTTAAAACCCCTAAATCGGGTTTTACCAATTTTGTGAGTATTTCAATTTCACCCACTTCACTCGTGCCCATTTCAATCACCGCCAATTTATGATGGTGCTTAAGACGACATAAAGTTAGTGGTACGCCTAATTGGTTGTTAAAATTCCCACGAGTTTTTAAAACTTTTCTACCTTCGCCACCTAAAGCTAAAGCTGTTAAATCTTTCGTTGTGGTTTTTCCATTTGAACCAGTAATACCTATTCGTTTAGCACTAGATAATTTCACCATCGCTTTTGCTAAACGCCATAAAAACTTTTTAGGCTGATCAACCGCAATAATCTTTTTACCTTTTTTATGCTCTACTTTTCTTTCGACTAAAACTAAACCAGCGCCTTTAGCCAAAACACTTTCTGCAAAAAAATTACCATGTGTGTTGGCACCTGGCATCGCTAAAAAGATATCGCCTTTCTTGACTAAACGACTATCAATGTGAAGCTCTTTATAGTCACCCTTGAATAACTTTTGTGCTAATTCAGAAATCAATATGTCTGGCATATTTCTTCCTCACACATTCTAAATTTCTGACCGTTTATTTCTTGAGTTTGCTCATGGCCTTTCCCACAAAGCAACAACAACTCATCTGCCTTTAACTCAGACAAAGCTCTATGAATGGCATCTTCTCTTGAAACCATACGAACGCACTTTTCTTTGTTTTGAATACCTTTTTCAATTTGATCCATGATCAACTCGGGGTTTTCATTGCGTGGGTTATCACTCGTTAAATAAATCCTGTCAGCATAGCTAGAGGCTATTTCACCCATCATCGCCCTTTTGGCATTATCTCTATTTCCACCACAACCAAAAAGGAGTTTTAACTTACCTTTGGCGACATGGTTTTTCATTGTTTTCAAAACTGACGCTAAGGCATCTGGTGTGTGAGCATAATCTATCATCACTCGACCTTCAGCTCTTGTTGGAACAATTTGTAAACGACCTTTCGGAGCAACGATGTTACTTAAACCATCGACATAATCATCTAAAGAAGCATCACCTAAAGATAGAGCCATTCCCAAAGCACAAAGAATATTCGAAACATTGAACATGCCCAATAGAGGTAACTCAACTAGTCTCGTTTGTCCTTCAAAAGATATTTCTAATGTAAAACCATGATCAGACTTTTCTTTAATATTGGCAAATAGATCCGCATTATTTGATAGAGTGCTATAAGTTAAAGTGTTTTTAAACTGACTTAACTTTGACATCCACTCACAATCTAAATTAACAACAGCCGTTCCTTCACATAAGTCGAGTAGTTTTGACTTGGCAGCAAACAAAGCTTCCATTGTTTCGTGATAATCTAAATGATCTTGAGTTAAATTCGTAAAACCCACAGTTTTAAACTTTAAACCTTCTAGACGGTTTTGATCCAAAGCATGAGAGGAAGCTTCTAGCACTAATATTCTATCTCCATCGCGATGTACTTGTTCTAACATAGGGTGTAGATCAAGTGGAAATGGAGTGGTATTAGGACTTTCTTTAAAAGTTTGACTCGTTTCTAACCCTAAGGTTCCCAACTTTGCTGCAGAACCTAACTTTGCGTTTGAAGCAATTAAGTGAGCTAAAAAATGTGCCACGCTGCTTTTGCCATTCGTACCTGTCACACCACACAGTTCAATCGCTTCGATAGCTTCCTTATGAAAACTTAAACTCCAATCTCGAGATATTTTCGATAGGTCATCAAATACTAACTGAGCATCAAATTTAGGACGAAGTACAGAAGAGATCAACAAAACATCTTCATAGTTCGTCGGGCAAACACTACTATCGTTGAACTGAACAAAAGCCGTATCAGATTGACTTTCATTCACTCTATGAGTGATAGCCGGTAAAGGGCGTTTTAGCCAAGCTTCTACACCTTTCGTTTTTTCAGTAGGTGTTTCTGTCTCTAACCATTTTTCCAAAGTGGGTCTCATACATCGTCCCCCGCTTTTTTGGTTGGGACACCAAGGTATTGCAAGACATTCTCAATCACTCGTTTAGCTGCTGGAGCTGAAACAACACCACCTGTTGTGTAACTTCCTACCGTAGCTGAATCCATCGCGATCATGATAGCAATACGAGGCTTTTCAATTGGAGCTAGGCCAACAAAACTACCAATGTTTTTATTATTTTTTGCGTATCTACCATTAATAAGCTTTTCAGTCGTTCCTGTTTTGCCACCAATCGAATATAAATCCGACTGGCACCTTCTTGCTGTGCCAACTTGAACCACCTGCTCAAGAGCTTTTAAAGTTTTCTGACAAGTTGCAGGAGAAAAAATTCTACCCACTGGTAAGCTTCCACCTTTTCTAACAATTTTTCCGTAACAGTCTGTCACCTTTAACTCTAAAGAGGGTTGCATCACGTAGCCACCATTACCTAGAGCCACATAAGCTCGTAACATTTGAGTCATAGTGACACCAATTTCATGTCCCATTGGTATAGAATGCGTACTATAAGAAGTCCAATTCTTTAATGGAGCCAATAAACCTCGAGGTTCTCCAGAAAATGGCAAATAATTTTTCTCACCAAAACCCAAGCCTTTAACCAACTTATGTATATTCTTGTTACCTAAACGGTCAGCCATAAAAGCCGTACCAATATTAGAACTTTTTATAATGACTTGCTCTAAAGTTATTTTTCCATAACTGTGGTTTCTAAATTCGCTTATTCTTCTTCGCCCAAACAATCTTGAGCCACTCAATCCACAGTCGACAACTTCATCGGAACGCCCTAATCCTTTTTCTAAAATTTCAGCATAAATTAATGGCTTCATCGTGCTGCCAGGCTCGAAGATATCGACCACCATTTTTGGTTTCAAACCAATCAAACCTTTTTGTATTGGGTTGCCTGGAACATGGGCTGGCAATGTTGCCATTCCTAAAATTTGTCCTGTATTGACGTCGACCACCATGCCAGAAGCCGTTTCGGGTTTAAACTTTTCGTAAGCTACTTTTAATTCGTTATATAGAATGGTTTGTATACCGATGTCTAAGGTCAATGATACATCACTTCCTGCTACAGGTTCTTCAATGATCTCTTCTTTTAATACCTGACGTTTTGCATTTCTAACTTGGCTAGACTTTCCATCCTTTCCACTCAATATTTTGTTATAGCGTTGTTCTAAACCCGTCAGACCTTGGTGTTCCGCTCCAACAAGTCCTACAACAGGAGACATTGATTCACCACTGCGATAAAACCGTGACCACTCCTCTTTTAAATAAATACCAGGAGTTTTCTTCACGATCACTTCTAGCTCTTCCACTTGTTTATACTTTAAGAAACGACTCAACCAAACGAAGCGTCTTTTCTTTCTGCAAATTTCTTCTAATTCGCTATAAGGCTTATTTAAGATCTTACTCGCTTTCTTTAAAAAGGTGACTAGTTTCTCTTCGTCAGTGATAAGTTTAGGATCAGACCATAAACTTTTTGATAAATAGGACTCCGCAATCACTTTACCATTTCTATCTAACACTCGACCACGTTCAGCTGGAATTCGAGTCGTACTCGTTGACTGCTTTATGGCTTGAGCTTTATAATGATCGTGCTTATAAAACTGAATATAAACAAGTCTGAACTGAACAGTAATAAAACCTAATATTAGGAGATATAAGATCCTAGCTCTTTTCTTAGAAAAATAACCTGTTCGAATCAAAAGGATCTCCCTCTAAAGGAAGCCATTTGAGACTTTGATTTCTTTTTACCTTTTGGGTCTTCTTTTTTATTTTCAGCAACGAGCTCGGTTTGAATGAACTCTAAGTTCTCTTCATTTTCTTTCCAGTAACTATATAGTACAGCTGGCGTGGCTAATTGATTGATCTCCATCTTCAAAGTTTTAACTTGCTTTCCAAGTAAAACTTTTTCTTTCTCTAACTCTGAACGAGTATAAGAATAGTGCGTGTGAGAACTACGTTGCCAAAGCAGCAAAGTTAAAAGCAGCAAACCACTCACAACCATGAATAATCTTTGACTCAAGCTGCCACTCCCTTTTCAAAACATCTCAGTTTTGCACTTCGAGAGCGAGTATTGAACCGTTGCTCATCACGTGTGGCTGTCACACATTTTTTTGTGATGATCTGACCAAGGTCAGATTTTTTCCAAGACACGAAAGCTTGTTTCACCAATCTGTCTTCTAGAGAATGGAAACTAATAATGATAGCTCGTCCACCTGGGTTTAATATTTTTGGAATAGCTTCTAGAGCTAATTCCAACTCCTCTAACTCGCGGTTAACGACAATTCTCAATGCCTGAAAAGTTTTTGTAGCTGGGTGAGCTTTACCACGACGAGGAATAATCGATTCCACTAAATTGGCCAAACCCAAGGTATCTCTAATAGGAGAGAACTTACGTTGATCGACAATCGCCTTGGCGATTTTTCGACTGCCACGCTCTTCACCGTATTGAAAAATGGCATCGGCTAAATCTTTTTCTGACATGGTCTGAATTAAATCAGCTGCACTTTTGCCTTTTCTTGAATCCATCCTCATATCGAGTGGACCTGGTTTATTGAAACTAAAACCTCGTTCCCCTTGATCTAACTGAGGAGAAGAAACACCTAGGTCTAATAAAACAACATCGACTCCAGGAACCTCTTCGTTTTTAACGAAAGTTTCCATTTCTGAAAAACAGCCATCGTGAATTTTAACCTCTGACTGACCTTGCCATTTTTCTTTTAAAGACGCTGCTGCTTTTAAAGCATCCGCATCTCGATCCATTGCAAAGTAAGTTTCAACTTTTTCTTCCATCAATTGGGCGTGGCCACCACGTCCAAATGTTCCATCTAAAATACTCAACTTTCCTTCTGGCAAATATGCCAACACTTCATTTGCCAAAACCGGCAGATGTTCGCGTGAAGATAAGTCAGAATTCAAAGAGATCCCCCAATTCCGATTCAAAATCATTCGCATGACTTTGTAGGAATTCATCGTAAGCGGAGACGCTCCAAAGTTCGATTTTTTGAGTATTCCCGATAAAAACCACCTCGCCTTCTGGGCGAAAATATTCAACGAGGTTTTGAGGAATGAGAATTCGACCATTTCCTTCACGCTCTAACTGAATCGAATGGGCTTTCGCATTCAGCATACGGTTCAAAAACGGTTTTTTCTCTCTTTGGGCTTTTAAATCAACTCTAGCTTGAACTTGTTCCCATTCTTTGGCGGGATAAAGCTCTAAAAATCCATTATCTCTTGGGCAAAAAAGAATAAGTGGATTTGAATTTTCTAAGGCAAATACGGCTTCACGCAATGAACTAGGTAAAACTACCTGGTTCTTCGCATTTAATTTAGCTCGATGTTCGCCCGTGAAGCTCACGAATTATACCCAAAATCCTGTGTGAAACTTTGAGTTACTTTATACTACTTTGTGTTATCAGTCTATTATGCGCTCCATATTTTCTCAATATTACCTATATTTAGTCCTTTTATAACATTTAAGCACAACATCTAGGGGTCTTCCCAAAACCCGATTGTCTCAACGCGGGATGGCCCGCTCTTTTTAAGACTTGACTACATAGCACAGAGCCTTTTTACGGTATAAGGCACCCACAATTTATCTATAGTTTTTGACGATGAAATCATCCGAAATTCGATCAGCTTTTCTCGAGTTCTATAAAAGCAAAGACCACGAAATTGTGGCTAGCTCTTCTTTGGTCCCTGAAGGCGATGCGACGCTCATGTTCGCCAATGCCGGCATGAACCAATTTAAAGATGCCTTCACCGGTCAAATCAAACGCAAAATCCCAAGAGCGACAAGTTCACAAAAATGTGTACGTGCTGGCGGTAAACACAACGACCTCGAAAATGTCGGTAAAACGGCACGTCATCATACCTTTTTTGAAATGCTCGGAAATTTTTCTTTCGGCGATTATTTTAAAGAAGGTGCCATCACTCATGCCTGGGAATTTTTAACCGAGGTCATGAACTTGCCTCAAGAACGCCTTTGGATCACCATCCACGATAGCGATGCTGAAGCGGGTGAACTTTGGGAAAAAATTGCAAAACTACCTAAAGAACGCATAGTCCCTATGGGCGACAAAGACAACTTTTGGGCCATGGGCGATACCGGACCTTGTGGACCTTGTTCAGAAATTCACTACGATCAAGGACCTAACGTTGGATGTAAAAGAAGCGAATGTGACCTCGATTGTGACTGTGACCGTTACCTAGAAATTTGGAACCTGGTTTTCATGCAATTCGAACAAAAAGCCGATGGCTCTAGAGTTCCACTACCGAACCCTTCTATCGATACCGGCATGGGCATCGAAAGATTGGCCGCTGTAGCAAAAGGCCTAGAAAGTAATTACGACACAGATCTATTTACACCCTTGCTCGAAGCCGTAGCCACTATTACGAAAGTTCCTTACGATCGAGGCGAAGCAGGTACCTCTCATCGCGTTTTAGCCGACCATGTTAAAGCTTCTACTTTTCTATTGGCTGATGGAATTTTACCTTCGAATGAAGGACGCGGTTACGTGTTGCGTAGAATCATGCGTCGAGGAATAAGACACGCCTATTTATTAGGCTCACGTGATGTCATTTTAACCAAGCTTTGCGAAACCGTGATGAGCATGTATAGCGATGCTTACCCTCAACTCATCGAAAAGAAAGAAAGAATTCTCGAACTATTAGACCGTGAAGAAAGAGCCTTTTTGAAAACTATTTCAAAAGGTATTCAAATGTTCGACCAACATAAAGCCGACTGGAAAAAGTCGGGTCAAGTACCTGGAGACATCGCTTTCAAACTTTACGATACCTTTGGTTTCCCACTCGATTTAACCGAAACCATGGCTGAACAAGAGGGACTAAAAATTGATCAAGCAGGTTTCGACACTTGTATGGCAGAACAAAGACGCAAAGCTCAAGCCGCTTCTATGTTTAAAACTTCAGAACTAGCAGGACTTCATTGGACCGTTGTTTCTGAGGCTGAACAGACTTTTTCTGGTTATGAAAAATCAACGAGTTCTAGCACTTTATTACGCCATACTAAAACAGCCAAAGGCCAAACTTTACTCACCCCAGCCGACACATGTTTTTATGCAGAATCTGGTGGGCAAGTAGGTGATAGAGGTGAAATTCAAGTTGATGGCAATACCATTCAAGTGATCGATGTTCAACTTATCGAAGGTTTAAGAACACTCATTCTCGAACCAAGTGCTGAAGTTTCTATCACAGATAACTTAGAAATCCATCAAAGTATCGATTTGGACCGCCGTAACAAAATTATGGCCAACCATACTTGTACTCACTTATTACACCAATCCCTAAAAGAGATTGTCGGCCCTCACGCTGAACAACGCGGTTCATGGGTTGGTCCAACTCACTTGCGTTTTGACTTTCCAAATACAAAAGCTGTCGACAAAGATACCTTACAAAAAGTTGAAAATCGAGTCAATGAACTGATCCAAACTAAAGATGCTGTTAAGGTTGAAAACACAAGTTTAGAAGCCGCCAAAGAATCTGGTGTCACAGCTTTATTCGGAGAAAAGTATGGCGACAAAGTAAGAGTGATTCGCATCGGTGAAACCTCTCAAGAATTATGTGGTGGTACTCACTTAGAAAACAGTGCTGAAGCTTTGGCTTTTGTCATTCAATCAGAGTCGTCTGTTGCTTCTGGTGTTAGACGAATCGAAGCTATTTCTGGAGCAGCTGCTTTGGATGCTTTGTTTGAAAGTCGCGAACAATTAAAAGACTCTTGCCAAACCTTACAAAGCCAACCACAAGAGTTAAAAGACCGTATCAAAGGCTTACAGCAAGATCACCAAGGTTTAAAGAAAGAGCTCAATAAACTCAAGCAATCTTTAGTGATGGCCGAGTTACAAGAAAAATTAGATAACTTACCAGAAATCGGCGGCATGCCTTACCTTGCCGAAATTCTACCTGACCTCGATGCAGGCGACTTAAGAAGTTCCGCCGAACGCATTCGTCAAAGTTACCCTGACCTCCCTATATTATTAGCGACTAAAGGTTTCCAGAAAGCGGCTGTTCTCATCTCTTTTCCTAAAAGCTGGATAAAAGAGAAAGGCGTTCATGCGGGTAAAAGTTTAAAACCTCTTGGACAATTCATTCAAGGTGGCGGTGGTGGAACACCTGACCTAGCTCAAGCAGGTGGTAAAAACCCAGATGGTTTACCAGATGTCTTGCAGGGTTTTAAGAAAATTCTAGAAGAGTTAGCTTAAGCTAACTCTTCCTATTATTCAAGCTCAAAAACTAACTTGAGCTTGGGTACACGAAATTTATTTTAACAGCTTAAGAAGTCTTTAATGGCTTGAGCTAGTTTCTTAAATGTTGAAATTCTGACTTCATCATCCATTTCTAATAAAGTAAAACGGAAACCAAATTCAGAACAGCAAAAACCACTTAAAGGAACAACGCAAACACCTTGTGAAGCCATTAAGTGATAAGCAAAACGCTGATCTAAAGCAAGCCCTGGCTTGATTAGTTCTTCCATATAATTTCTCACAGCTTGATTTGCTGCAGGCAAGGACTGACGTTCATTGAGAACATCTGGTTCAAACACCACGGTCATATAAAAAGCACCTTCAGGCTGAACGACAGAAATGCCTTTCACAGGTGATAAAATATCGTAAGCCTCTTTAGAGCGACCTTCATACATTTTTGCTCGTTTCTGTAAGTGACCAATATACCTTGAATCACCATAAACTTTAGGGATGACCATCTGTGGCATGCTGGTACTGCACACCTCTAGCATTTTTGAATCGGCTAAAGACTTTACATAGCGGTCAAAGTTAGAATCGTTACCACGGTTAAATACTTCTAACCATCCACAACGACTTCCCGGCCAAGGAAACTCTTTCGAAATACCGCGTAAAGCGATGCCTGGAACGTCGCCAATGACTTCACTTAAATGAACTGTTTCGGCACCGTTATAAACAATGTGACTATATATTTCATCGTTAATGATCATCAAATCATACTCGCGAGCAATATCGACCACTTGCTGCAAAATGTGTTTTGGATAAACCACACCTGTTGGATTGTTCGGGCTGATTAAAAGAATCCCCGTGATGGTATCATTGTATTTAACTTTGTTTCTGATATCTTCGATATCGGGCAACCAACCATTCTTCGGGTCACACTTATAAGTTAAGTGTTCATAGCCACTATGAGCTGCTTCACCTGAAGAGTGAGTCGAATAAGCTGGACTAGGTCCTAAAATTCTTGCTTCACGGCGCATTTCTGAAAATATTTTCGAAATGGCATCGCCCAATCCATTAAAGAAGAGAATGTCTTCCGCATTGATTTGTGGTCCACCACGGTCGTTCACACATTTACTTAAAAACTCACGTGTGTCTTGCACGCCTTTGCTATCACAATAACCCCAAGAATCATCGTCATTCATGACCTCGAGAGCTTTTTCTTTTATCCAAGGCTCTATTTTTTCACCCTTCGCTATTGGGTCACCAATATTTTCC
>Ga0209119_1004831_pt1 | contig 10843 bp, 10 predicted proteins | sample COG_03_FD_184747 | JGI IMG/M metagenome (GOLD analysis project Ga0209119, IMG submission 184747) | Pelagic Microbial community sample from North Sea - COGITO 998_met_03 (SPAdes) (version 2) | ecosystem: Environmental > Aquatic > Marine > Neritic zone/Coastal water | place: Helgoland, sampling... | reverse complement strand
TCTGGAGACGGTTCGCATGACTCAGGTTCTGGAGACGGTTCTCATGACTCAGGCTCGGGAGATGGCTCTCATGACTCAGGCTCGGGAGATGGCTCTCATGACTCAGGTTCTGGAGATGGTTCTCATGACTCAGGTTCAGGAGATGGTTCTCATGACTCAGGTTCAGGAGATGGTTCTCATGACTCAGGTTCAGGAGATGGTTCTCATGACTCAGGTTCTGGAGACGGTACTTCAGATGTAACAACAGAAAAAAACTTGGCAATATCAATACTGGATTACAACCAATCGCCCTCAGATATTGGTGATTTTGATATCAAAATTGGATTCAATACTGAAGACTATATACTTGCCTCAATTTCAGATCCAGATGGTGATGAGATCTCATTAAACACAACCAAAGCATTAAATTCAGGAACCGCATCACTTGAATCAGGTAACTTATTATACACACCAAATAAAAAATTCTTTGGTTCAGATACTTTAGAAATAAAATTTACTGACGATATTTTTACGACCAACAAAACAAGCATAAATATTGATGTTATTGGGCTTGGTGATTTGGATGGAGATGGATCTGTAACTGTTAGTGATATAGTATATTTTGCTTCCTACACTCTCGGAATAAATGAATATGAAATCCCAGATACTTTTAACAACGTTTTTGATGTAACTCAAAATGGAGAAATAACCCTTGAAGATCTTGTTCATCTTGAATCATACCTGGTTGGAATTGATGGTTACAATTTAACTATAAAATAAACAAAAATATGAAAAAAATATACACCTTATTATTCGCTATTTGTATTAGCTCTAGCTTATCAGCTCAACAAGTGTCAATTGGAGTTGACGGTAATGACATGTACTATAAAACAGAAGCAAACATCTATTTAGCAGCACTTAAGTTAACTTTCGAAAACGAAATCACGACAAGTACAACAGACAATATATCTTCTTTCCAAACTCTTTATGGAGGGGTGAATTCTGCACCACAATTAACCATTAATGCAGGGAAATTATGGACTGTTACCATGTCTACTGATAACAAAACAATGTTAATATACTCAGATGCAAATGGTGCATTTAAACCAACATCAGACGGAGAGTATGTGAAATTTTTCAAGCTCTCTAATGCAAATAAATTGGTTTCCATAGACGAAGTAGCAGGATTTTTGAGTGAGGATACTAACTTAGTACCAGCAGAAGCAATCTCCCCTTCGTTTGCAATAAATAGTTCACTATCTTTGGGAAACTTTGAAAACAGTCCAGAGTTAAAAATATATCCGAACCCTACAACAGGAAATAGAGTTTTAATTTCAGGTCTTAACGAAACATTAGAAGCAAGAATCTATGATGTAATGGGAAGAGAAATTCTTAATACTTCTGTTTCTCCTTCAGAAAGTAGTATTGATATTAGCAACTTAAAGAGCAACGTATATCTTTTAAAGTTAAAAAATGACAAAAGCTCTCGTGTTCACACGATCGTAAGACATTAAAAACAACAAAAAAGCTTAAAAAGTACTAGTATATCATTTATACTAGTACTTTTGTCATTTATAATTGAAATGAAACAATATCTATTTCTTATTTTGTTTTCTGGTTTTTTTGCCAATGCACAATCTATAACTGGAACTCAGGGGTTATTTTTTATTCCAACTGCAGAAATGCACCCCGACAGAACCTTGGTATTGGGTGCCTCCTTCATACCCGAAGGATATTTTCAACGATACGATAAAAAAGAAAATCCGGGAATGCCTAGCTTTGTGACAGTTACGGTTCTTCCCTCGGTAGAAATCATGTTTCGATATACACATGAATTAAATCTACCTGTAAATTTTGAAACAAGATACTTTCCAGATCGAATGTTTGCTTTTCGTATTCGCCTTTTGAAAGAAACAAAATATGCACCTAGCATCACCATTGGTGCGCAAGATTTTACAAAATATTTAGGTTTATCCACAGCTTCTACTAATTATGCTGGTACCTACCTAGTTTTAACAAAATCATTTAATCTGAATCGATTTCAATTCAAACCAACAATAGGATATGGTTCCGATGTTTTAGGACTAGATCGTTACGATTTTTTAGGGCTTTTTGGAGGTGCTGAAATCTCGCACAAAAACTTACCTAACACTTCATTGTCCATGGAATATGACTCAAAAAACATACACTTAGGACTTTCGCATACATTTTTTAATAGGTTCGTCTTGAAAGCTGGATTATGGGATCTCAACAAACCAGCCGCCATGATCGCTTACAAATATCAGATATGGTAATACGTTATATTGGTTTTTTATTCTTAATGTTCACCACTTCATTTTTAGCTCAGGAGGAGTTGGCTAAAAAAATGGTTTCCCTTGGGTATGAAAATGTTCGTGTGTTTACAAAGAATGACGAACTTTATGTTGGGTATGAAAATAACCGATATCGTTTTGAAGGAGATGCGCTAGAAGAGGTGCTTAAAACACTTTCTGAATCGAACCTAGTGGTCAATCAACCAACTCACTTGTTAATTTATAACACAGGTCTTCCCGTAGTATATTTTAACATTCCATTTAAGGTACTTTCTTCAATTCAGAATAATGCCTTCTCTGAAACAGATACAAAATCGATATACGCCTCTTTAAATGTAGCAAAAATGGAATCGGTGTATAAAGAACATACGCCCTACAATAATTCCTTTTACAAATTTGATTTTCAATTGGGATTTCATTTAGACTATCAGCTTGGAAATTTTGATAATGGAGTGAAAGAAAAACTATACGCCAGACCAAATATGCAAACAGTACTTGGGCATGGAACACAACTAAATGCATCATATCAGATGGTAATCATCAATGATTTGAATAATCAATTTTATTCACGCCCATACATGGTGGTCCTTTCACAGGATTTTAAGTTGCCTTATAATGGTTTCATTAATGCATCTTTGGGGTACTTTCAGTTCAATAGGTTTGGATACAACATTCGATTCGACAAACTGTTACAGGAAGAGGCTTTTCATGTTTCATTTAATTATGGGATGACGCGTTATTCTTATCTCGACGAAGAAGTGATTCCTATTTACAACTCAAATCAGCAATCTTTTTACAATGCAACATTAAACTACAGGTGGAGAAAACACGATGTTGACATTCGCTTAAATTACGGGACATTTATGCAAAATGACTTGGGATACCATTTTTCAGTTTCCAGACAATTTGAAGAAAAATTTATACACTTATTTTACAAAAAAACAAACTTAGGGGATGTAGGAGGTTTTGGATTTATTGCGACATTACCTCAAAAAAAGTTCATGAAACCTAAAAAAATACGAGCAAGACTTGCTGACAATTTCAAACTTAATTACAACTATTTTGGAAACAGTATTGCACGAAGTTACGATACAGGTCCATCGCTGTTTTCAGATTTAAAAGAATATTACCCGAGTGTGCTTAAAAAAGCAATTCAAAAGCGATTCATGCTAAAAAAGTAACAATTCAGTTCAACCTTCACTTTTCAGTTACTTCTAAAATTACGTTTTATTGTTATTGTATTTGTAAAGAAGCAATAATAATATTAAAAAATAAATTCGATGAAACCCCAATTAAACAAAGGGAAAGATTCAAAGTACCGTAAAACAAGGGAATAAAAAAGGCCAAAAAAGTTGTTTAATAGATATTATTATATTAATATTAATATTGTAATACTATCTTTTAATGCAAACAATATTACATCTAGGGTTTATGATATTAAAAAAAAGCAGGTCGTTATTTATTATTATAGTATTGATTCCACAATTCTTGTTGAGTCTTGATGATGGAATCTGTTTTTCTAGTGATAAGGATGTCTTTTTTGTTCAAAACGACAATAATATAAGCATTGTAACTATTAAAAATCAAATTATAGATGACTTTTATGTTCCTAAAAATATTTTTGGAAAGGAATATTCTTTAGATAAAGATTTTAAATTGTTTAAATGGAAAAACAATACCACAAGAATTGTAAACAAATCAAGTGGAATGGTGTATGAATCCATAAATGACACCCTAAAACGAATTGATAACTCATTTGATCACAAGATGTCTTTCGGGAGTCACGTATTTAAAAAAAATGACACCATTTTTAAATTTGGAGGTTATGGCTTTTGGAGTACAAGAAATTTTTTCAACTATTTCAATGAAAAAACAAAGGAATGGGAATTTTACCCAACCAAAGGAACGCTATTGGCTCCTGGATTGTATGATCACAAAGGAATTTTAATTGACGAAGATTATTTTGTTACCAACGGTAAAATAATAAATCTTTTTGATGGCTTTAGCTTTGAAGAAAACAAGGAGATTTGGAAGTTTAATTTTTTGACAAAAAAATGGACAAATCTTGGAATATCAAATCTTCCCTTTTTTGTCAATTACATAAAACATGGTGAAAAAATTATCGTAAACACTCTCAATGACAAAACCCAGTTAGTAGATTTCAAAACAAATTCATTTGAACCTTTAGAAAGAAAAAACTTAAGTATCAGTATTTTTAACAAATCAGCATTTGTGTTAAATGACACTCTTTACAGTTTTAAAAATGGTCGTACTATCAATTATCCTGTTTCTGGGCTCATTTTACCAAAAATTCAAAATGATCAACAGTATATTTATACGACTCCTAATGAATTGTATATTGGTTTGTACAATGCTGGAATTTTTGCGCTTTTTATAATTGTCTGTGGAATCTTTTTTATGCGATACAAACAAAATCAAATGCCACAAACATCTAAGCTTGGACTCAGGTATAAAGGAGTAGATTATCTTCTCAAGGATAATGAAAATGCAATCATGAATCTTATCCTTTCAAATCAAGAAGTTTTCTCTCAAAAAGTATACGATGTGGTTGAAAACCCCCATCTCAGTTACCCTCAAAACAATAAGATTAAGCTAGATACAATCAATAGTCTCAACAATAAATTATTCAAAATCTTGGACATAGACAGGTTTATTGAATCTAAAAAATCAAAGGAAGACCAGCGAGTACTTGTTTATTTCTCAAACCATAAATCTATTTTTTCAAAAAAGACCTACGATGGTGAATAAATCAACCAAGTTTCTCTTAGAGAGAGATTCAATTCCAATTCACTAGATAATAACTAAGTATATTGGTTAAAAATAATAGATGAAGGACAACGATGCTATAATGTAAAAAACTAAAGCAACCTCTTAACATCTTCAAAATCCAATCCTCCATAATTTCCAGAACTCATTAAAACAAGCGCTACTTTGTCTAAATTTTGACGGAATAAAAAATCTTTAAACTCTTGAGGATTCGTATAAATTATCAAATCATCTCGTTGAAAAGCCTCCGCAATTTGTTGCGATGTAACAGCTTCTAGTTGTTTCATTTTTACTGCTTTTGGAGAATAAAAAACAACTGCTGTATCAGCAGATTTTAACGAGTTTTTGTATTCTGATAAGAATTCAGCATTCAAACTAGAATAGGTATGCAATTCTAAACAAGCCAATACGGTTCTCTCAGCATACTGTTCTTTGACTGCTTTCGTAGTTGCTGCTACTTTACTGGGTGAATGTGCAAAATCTTTAAAAATTACTGAAGCATTCGTTTCTGCAATTTTTTCTAAACGCTTACTTGCTCCACTAAAACTTCCAATTGCTTCATAAAAACCATCTTCATCAATTCCCATGTGTTGACAGATCCATTTTGCACCGGCAAGGTTTTGCAAGTTGTGTTTTCCGAAAATTTCTAAGGGTAAATCTCCTGCTGTTGTCTCCAAAAATGTAATGCCATTTTCAATATAATGATTTGGAGTTGCATAAGGATATTTCTTAATGTGATTTTCAGATAATTCTACGACCTCTTTCACAATTGTATCTTCCTCGTTATACACCATACTTCCTCCATGGATCATAGAATCCGTAAAAATTTTAAACTGCTCTATATAATTTTCAAAAGTTGGAAAAACATTGATATGATCCCAGGCTATTCCACTCAATAAAGCAATATTTGGCTTGTATAAATGAAACTTAGGTCGCCGATCTATGGGGGAACTCAAATATTCGTCACCCTCTAAAACGATAAAATCATTTTCTTCTGTTAAATGTACCATGGTTTCAAATCCTTCTAATTGAGCTCCAACCATATAATCCACCTCTTTTTCGTGATAATTCAACACATGTAAAATCATCGAAGTAATCGTCGTTTTACCATGTGAACCTCCAATAACAACTCGAGTTTTGTCTTTAGACTGTTCATATAAAAATTCAGGATAGGAATAAATTTTTAATCCTAATTCTTGAGCTTTTAACAATTCAGGATTGTCTTTTTTTGCGTGCATACCAAGAATAATTACCTCTAAATTTGAGGAAATCTTTTCTGGAAACCAACCAAACTCAAAAGGTAACAAACCATACTTTTCTAAACGAGATTTGGAGGGATCATGAATGGTATCATCACTACCTGAAACTTGGTAACCTTTTTGGTGAAGGGCAATTGCTAAGTTGTGCATTGCGCTTCCGCCAATGGCAATAAAATGTATATTCATCAAAAGAATTTTTATAAAAGGTAAAAATACAAAAGCTTTGTAAAATATGAATTGTCTTTAAAGCGAAACTCCAATAAAAAACAGGGAACTATTTTTATTCCAAAACAACTCTTGTAGGAGTATCGGTTCCCTTGACAATACTCTCTGTTCCCTTCGCAACAGCTTGGATGGTTTGAGTAATGACTGTCATATTCAAAGTCCCTGCCTCATCAGATACTTGATGATAATCCTTGTCAACATCAATTGGTGTTGTTGAAAAAGTGTGAGAAGGTACCCCCAAACGTGCCAAGGAAGCGTTGTCTGATCTAAAAAATAGATTAAATTTAGGATACGGATCTGGAAATAACTGATAGGGTGATCCTTTTAAATTTCGCTGAATAATTTTGCCAAAATCAGAACGTTCAAAACCAGTCAACCAAGCTGTATTTGGTCCGAAAATTGGGTTTTTACCAATCATTTCTAAGTTGATTCCAGCCACAAATTTTGTAGCATCAATTTCTTTACCAAAATGTGAAGAGCCCTTTAGCCCCATTTCCTCCCCTGCAAAGGCAATAAAAACCAAAGTGCGCTCGTTGAAATTTTTATTTTTAAAATATTCAGCGAGTGCTAATACGCCTGTTACCCCTGAAGCATCGTCGTTTGCTCCATTATATATGCTATCAACTTGTTCCGCTTTTTTTAGAATTCCCAAGTGATCATAATGTGCAGAAAAAAGCACAAATTCATTTTTATTGCTTTTTCCTTCTAGAACACCAATGATATTACTTGCCGTAATCTCTTTTTCAGTACTTCTATTTTTAAAAGTAAAGATTTGTCTGAATGTTTTTAAATCTTTGAAAGTAGTTAGACCTATTCGTTTAAATTCTTTTTCTATATAAACTGCCGCTTTTTCTATACCAGCAGTTCCAGTCCTTCTCCCCTCCATTTTATCAGAAGCTAAGGTATATAAATGCTTTTTTACCGTATTTGAATCTATTTTGTATTCATTGGAAAAGACTACTTTCGATACTACTTTTTTCTTATTATGACAGGAAATCAAAGCCAATAATAACATAATCAGTGTCACTTTTATTTTCATTCACATTAGATTTTAAAAGGTTAAATATAGCTAATTTAATTTCGTATTTTTGACAAAAATTTTAACGAATGATACTCTCTGAAATTCCAAACATAAAACACACGGACGCTAATAATTTTTTTTTACTTGCTGGACCTTGTGCCATAGAAAGTGAAGAAATGGCACTAAGAATCGCCGAAAAAGTAATTAAAATTACTGATAAATTAGAAATTCCATATATTTTTAAGGGGAGTTTCAAAAAAGCGAACAGGAGTAGAATTGACAGTTTTACAGGAATTGGAGATGAAAAGGCATTGAAAATTTTACGTAAAGTTTCCGAAACCTTTGGAGTGCCAACTGTGACAGATATTCATGAAGTTTCAGATGCAGCAAAAGCGGCTCAATATGTAGATGTTTTACAGATTCCTGCCTTCTTAGTTCGCCAAACAGATCTAGTTGTTGCAGCAGCAAAAACTGGAAAAGTTGTGAACTTAAAAAAAGGACAATTTATGAGTCCTGACGCAATGAAACACGCAGTTCAAAAAGTAAAAGATGCCGGCTCTGAAAAAGCTTGGATCACAGATCGAGGAACCATGTTTGGATACCAGGATATGATTGTAGATTTTAGAGGAATCCCAGAAATGCGAGCATTTGCTCCAACAATTTTAGATGTTACTCACTCACTTCAACAACCCAATCAAACTGCAGGTGTAACTGGAGGAAGGCCAGAAATGATTGAAACGATTGCAAGAGCTGGAATTGTAAATAACGTAGATGGCCTGTTTATAGAAACTCATTTTGATCCTGCCAATGCAAAAAGTGATGGTGCTAACATGTTGCATTTGGATAACTTAGAAGCGCTGTTAACGAATTTAGTAGCCATCAGAAAAACGATTACAAACTTATAGGTTTGATTTTTATATCTTAGCAACTAAATACCAAAGACATGCATGATACTCTTGAAAGTAACTTCACTTTAAAAGGATTGACAAGTATTCTAATTGGATTGTATTTCTTTATTGCGGGATCTATTATTAATTCGATAATAGAAGGCTTTCTAATCGATGACAACCCAATGGGCATGCTTTCTCCTCAAATAATAGAAATAGTAATCTTTACACTCATTTTTTTTGTTTTTCTGTTTTCTTCTTTGGCTTTATTTTTTGGAGGTAAAAGAACTGCTAAAAAGTTTGAATACAAACTTTGGAATACAGAAACTAAAATAGCATTTCGCAACTATGTTCTTAAATTTACAGTGATTTTTTTGGTCTTAACGATACTCATGAATTTGGGTTTCATAGATTACCTCACTCCAGTTTTTCTGATTCTTTACGGAGTTTTATTAGCACTATCTATGAATAAACAACGTAAAAACTTGTTGGTATTGTCAGGTGTAAGTATCCTTTTAGCAGCTATTTGTTTCTTGATTCCAAGTTATTGGCATGCGTCTCTTTCTATCATAGGAATCGCTCATATAACATACGGTGTTGTTGTAAGGTACTAGTATCTTTTCCTTAATTCTCTGATCATCTCTTCAAGCCCGTTTAGTTGAAGCTCATACACCAACTCCATTTGTTTCCCTAATTTTCCATTCGGAAAACCCTTCGTTTTATACCAAACAATGTAGTGTTCTGGCAAATCAATTAGAAAACGACCTTTATATTTTCCAAAAGGCATTTTCATTTTGGCCAAGTCTATTAAAAATTGTTGGTCTCCAGTCATTTATTCTTTCCCATCAACATATGCTTGTAAATAAGAAAAACGTTTGGTTAGCTTTCCTTTTTCTGTCATTTTTGCACGTTGCAAAACACCCTCTTCATCATTGTTAAAAAAAGCGGGGATAACATTCTTTAAAAACAACTCTCCAAAACCCTCACTAGCATCTTTTGGCAATTCACACGGTAAATTATCTACCGCCATCACGACTATCGCTTCTTTATCTTTATAATCTACTTCAGATTCGGTTGCGGGATGATAACCATATAGAGGCGATGCAATTGTAGAGGCTCTTATTGTAGAGGCAACAGGTCCATTCACATCACAAGAAATATCAGCCACATATTGTATCTTAAATTCCTTAGATCTTGCATCTTCTCTTGTAAATAGATAAGGAGCTCCATTCCCATAAAAATGTCCTGCAATAAAAAAATCGGTTACCATAGCAAAACGCATAAAATCAGATTCATAATTTTCTGGATGCTTGTAAAAATCAAAATTATCGAGTACCTGATGATCTTTGCGTTTGTTATAATCCAAAACATCTACCAAACAATACACGGGTTCTTCAAATGAATTGTGAAGGTACTCCGCTACTGAAACTTGCGTAATTTTCATTGCATCCAACATTTCTTTAGCACCATAAGCAACTTTTCCATTTCCAGTCAAAAGAATTTTAATAGGGGCTAGCTTGATGTTATTCAATTCTGATATCAATTCTTGCTGACCAGCCAAGGTTGCTGCTTTTGGCAGATTAAAAGTATTGTTTTTTAAACCAATTGCCCTAAAACCATTATAGGCTCCAACAATTCCGGCATAACGTCCAAAACCTATTAAGCGCATGCCGTTTTCTTTGACAATCGTTTCATGATCATATAATTCTATGTTTTTGGAAAGAACAGCCTGAATTAATTTACGATTGTAAGGTTGTTTTTTAATTGTGTGACTAAAAAAGAAATATTTTTTATTCGGAATTAAATTTTCAATTGGTACTTCTTTTACACCAAAAAGCACATCGCAATCGGTCATGTTATCGGCAACTTCAATCCCATTTTTTTGATACGCATCATCAGAAAAAATTCTAATAGCTGAAGGCTCCACTTTTATAATTGCTTCAGAAAATTTTTCTTTGAGTTCTTTTAATTTTAGGGGAGAAAAAACAACTCTTCTGTCTGGAGGGTTTTTGCGTTCTTTTATAATTCCAAATCTCATCAAATTAATTTTTTATCAAAATTAGCGCATTTAGATAGGATGCGCAAATGATTAATCGGTTTCATTTTCATACTTTTGTTGTCTTATTCATTAGAACGAAGTTCTGAAATAAATTCAGAATAAGGGGACGACTGGTTTTGACAGCAAGGACAGTGGATTAGTAAGCATACCAAGGCATGAAATAATACTTGTAAAACTGATTTCAACTTTTTAAACGGCGAAGATAACTACGCTTTAGCTGCATAATCCGAATTATAGTAGGATTAGCCTAGTCCCGCAAGGCGGGAAAGCTTTATGTCCACGAAAAGCCCTGATTTACGGCGTTTCACTTTTGG
>Ga0209119_1004818_pt1 | contig 10858 bp, 7 predicted proteins | sample COG_03_FD_184747 | JGI IMG/M metagenome (GOLD analysis project Ga0209119, IMG submission 184747) | Pelagic Microbial community sample from North Sea - COGITO 998_met_03 (SPAdes) (version 2) | ecosystem: Environmental > Aquatic > Marine > Neritic zone/Coastal water | place: Helgoland, sampling... | reverse complement strand
AGCCTCGGCCACTTCAAACAAATTTTGCAGCTCAAGCGCTTCGATACGTGAGGTGTTAAAAGCGTTGCTCTTGTCACTCAGGGCAACGTTTTTGATTCGTGGACGCAGCGCCGCCAGCTTGGTAATGCCTTCCTGCATAAAGTCACCACGGCGGAAGACGCCGAAGTAATTTTGCATAATGGTCTGCAGCTCAGCGCGCAACACAGAGGCGTTTTCGCCACCGGTGGAGTCGTTGAGGTGATTCAACCCGGCCATAGCCGCTTCAATATCTGCTTCACTGGCGTCCTTCAACTCAATACCTTCACGGAGCTGCTGCTCGATAAACATGCCCGATGCGCGACCAAATACCACCAGATCAAGCAGCGAGTTGCCACCCAGACGATTGGCACCGTGAACCGATACACAGGCTGCTTCGCCGCAGGCGTAAAAGCCGTCGATTACTTCGTCATTGCCCTCGGCGTCAACCGTCAGTGCCTGACCGTTAACGTTGGTGGGAATGCCACCCATCATATAGTGACAAGTAGGCACCACTGGAATCGGCTCTTTAACCGGATCCGCATGGGCAAAGGTGCGCGACAATTCAAGAATACCCGGCAACTTAGCGTTGAGGGTCTCTTCGCCCAGATGATCGAGCTTGAGGTAGACGTGATCCCCATCTGGACCACAGCCGCGACCTTCAAGTATTTCCAGAACCATGGAGCGTGCAACCACGTCGCGGCCAGCAAGGTCTTTGGCATTGGGTGCGTAACGCTCCATAAAGCGCTCGCCATCCTTATTCACCAGATAACCACCTTCACCACGACAACCTTCGGTTACCAGAGTGCCGGCACCGTGAATACCAGTGGGGTGGAACTGCCACATCTCAATATCCTGAACCGGGAAGCCAGCGCGCAGCGCCATGCCAATTCCGTCGCCAGTACAGATGTGTGCATTAGTCGTAGAGGCATAAATCCGCCCTGCTCCGCCGGTGGCAAATACAGTGGCTTTGGACTTAACGTAAACCGTTTCGCCAGTTTCAATATTAAGCGCCACGACACCCACTACAGCGTTGTCTGAGTTCTTAACTATATCGACGGCAAACCATTCGTTTAAAAAGGTTGTCTCATTTTTCAGGTTGCCCTGATACAGCGTGTGCAGCAGAGCGTGACCAGTACGGTCAGCTGCAGCACAGGTACGAGCAGCTTGGCCGCCTTTACCAAAGTCTTTCGACTGGCCGCCAAAGGGACGCTGATAGATGCGCCCTTCCTCGGTTCGAGAGAATGGCAGACCCATATGCTCAAGTTCGAAAATCGCTTCCGGACCAGTCTGACACATATACTCAATGGCTTCCTGATCACCAATAAAGTCAGCGCCTTTAATGGTGTCATACATATGCCACTGCCACTGATCATTGGGATCATCACTGGCAATTGCACAGGTAATACCACCCTGAGCGGATACAGTGTGCGAGCGCGTTGGAAATACTTTGGTGATTACTGCCGTCTTATATCCAGACTGAGCCAACTGCAGTGCAGCGCGCATTCCAGATCCACCGCCGCCGACAATTACGGCGTCGAAAGTCATTGTTCTAATGTTAGCCATTTACTTAGATTCCCCAGAGAATATCGATAGCCCAGATCACGTATAGCAAGGTAATTGCTATCATGCCCAACTGAAAAATAATACGCAGTGCTGTGGCTTTTGGCCCAATCAATCGCACTGTTATATAGTCGGTTAAAACACACCACATTCCGATCCAGGCATGAGCCGCGATGGAGAGTATGGTCACCAAACTAAACATACGCATTGGCAGGGAGCTATTTAACGCTGCCCACTGTGTGTAATTAAGGTCTGGAGTCAGCATCAGATAGCCGACAATAAAGATCAGGTATGCGGTCATCACATAGGCTGAGACTCGTGCAATAAGCCAATCGGACAATCCACTGCGACCGAGGCTAGTGACGTTAGTTACCATAAGAAAACCCACCCTGTGACTAATACAATAATGATGGCAGCGACTACCACTGCCACCCAAGCTGTTGCGCGACCGGTTTCAAATGAATCCTCACCAAAACCCAGATCCATAATCAGGTGCCGGATACCGGCAACCGCATGGTAGGCCAGTGCAGCCAAGCTGCCCCAGATAATAAATTGACACAATGGATTGGCGAAAAGCGCTTGCACTTCTACAAAGCCCTGCTCTGAGGACAGACTGCCTTCCAGAAGCCAGAGAAAGATTGCGACGGAGAAAAACAAAATCACACCGGAGACTCGGTGCAAGATCGATACGTAAGAGGTTATTGGAAGCCTAATGGTTCCAAGATCAAGATTAACTGGTCTTTTTTTGTCCACGGCGGGTATTACCTTAAAAGTAGTGATCCGAAAAAACGGCGATGAATTTATAATGAATTCAAATAACTTCAAGCAACTTATTACAGTGTAGAGTCAAGAAATACTGATCGCTGCAAACAGGCTAACGACCGGTACATTGATGGCGCAGCAGTATAGATACTAGGTGGGCTAAATTCAATCCGCAGCACTGAAACAAAATAGAAAATATTGCACCTCCATTCAGGCGCCGACAGCTAATCGGGCAGTACATTCTTCAGACCCGCTCTATCCCGCGGCAAAACCACCACACGGATCATGACTAGGTATTTTACTGATGAATAGCCGCTATCTGAGAACGCGGATTAAGCTAGTATAAAGGATGATTTAAGACGGCCAGAAGACCCACCAGAGTTGACAATTTGTCGCGAACATCTATAGTTGCCCCTCTAAATTTCTGCCCTAACCATCAAGCTGCACCAGAGGATCCTGCATGAGTAACCGTAAAGCTACCCTAACTATCGAAGGCCAAGCCCCCATTGAGCTACCGATTCTCCAGGGCACACTAGGCCAAGACGTCATAGATATAGGCACTCTGGGCTCGCACAATGTCTTTACCTATGATCCCGGATTCTCAGCAACGGCGGCCTGTCAGTCTGATATTACCTATATTGATGGCAACAAAGGCATTCTGTTGCACCGCGGTTACCCGATTGAGCAACTGGCTGAAAAGTCAGATTATCTAGAGACCTGCTACCTGCTTCTCGAAGGGGCACTGCCCAACGCAGAAGAGAAGGCGGAGTTCGTTAACACCATCAAATACCACACCATGGTAAACCGCTCAGTTGAGCACTTTATCAGTGGATTCCGCTACGATGCGCACCCAATGGCCATGCTGGTAGGTGTTGTTGGAGCCATGTCGTCGTTTTATCATGACTCGCTGGACATTAATAATGAAGAGCACCGCAAGATTTCTGCTCATCGTTTGATTGCCAAGATTCCAACCATTGCCGCAATGTGTCACAAGCACTTTACCGGCCAGCCATTTATCTACCCAGATAACTCCCTGTCCTATTCAGAGAACTTCCTGCATATGATGTTTGGCACCCCTTGCGAGCCCTATGTGGTGCAGCCAGCCATTGCCAAGGCCATGGACCGCATCTTCCTGCTGCACGCAGATCACGAGCAAAATGCCTCGACCTCAACAGTACGTCTGGCTGGCTCCACTGGCGCCAACCCATTCTCCTGTATAGCAGCTGGCATTGCTGCACTCTGGGGACCTGCACACGGCGGCGCTAACGAAGCTGTTCTGGATATGCTGGAAGAGATTGGTCACGAAGACAATATCGAAGCCTACGTAGCAAAAGCCAAAGACAAGAGCGATCCATTCCGCCTGATGGGCTTTGGACATCGCGTATACAAAAACCACGATCCCCGGGCAACGGTTATGCGTGAGAGCTGCGATGAAGTTCTGGCAGTTCTGGGACTGGAAAACGATCCCCTGTTCCGCCTAGCCAAGAAGCTTGAGAAGATCGCCCTTGAAGATGAATACTTTATCAGCAAGAAGCTTTACCCCAATGTCGATTTCTACTCCGGTATCATTTTGAAGGCGCTGGGCATTCCAGTAGAGATGTTTACTGTTATCTTCGCCACAGGTCGCACAGTTGGCTGGATCTCCCACTGGAACGAGATGATTACTCATCCCTACCGCATCGGCCGTCCTCGTCAGTTGTACACCGGTGCAGATATACGTGATTACCCTGCAATGGACGAACGCTAAGCGTTAGTGAGCTTGGTAATAGTGAGCTTGGTAATAGTGAGTGTGGCGATTATTCCAAGCATTAAAAAAGGCAGCCTGGGCTGCCTTTTTTAATGTCCACGAAATCCTCCCAGCCGCCCTCTAGCCAACAGGCCCAGAGTGAAAGCGGAACTGAGTATCAGCGGACTCAATCAGTTCCCGCTCACGCTGAGCGATAAGATCAATGCGATCCTCTATAGACTCTTCTCCAGCAACAGTTTTCGCCAAGGTTAAATAATCCTGATAGTGGCGCGCTTCGGACTTTAGCAGCGACAGATAAAACGCCTTCAGCTCAGCATCCAGATGGGGCGCCAGGAGGGCAAAACGCTCACAGGAGCGTGCCTCAATAAAAGCACCAACAATCAGCACGTCGATTAACTTTGCTGGATCATCTCTGCGAACTAGATCGCGCAGACCTGCTGCATAGCGTGACGCCGAGACATGTTCATAGGGAATTTTGCGACGCTTCATCAGGGCAATAACCTGCTCGAAATGGCGCATTTCTTCACGGGCTAGGCGAGACATTTTGTTGAGTAATTCAAAGTTAGAAGTGTAGCGATTGATTAGGCTAAGGGCTGTGCTAGCGGCCTTCTTCTCACAGTTAGCATGATCGATAAGCATCAGAGATTGATTCTCTAAGGCGTTTTCGATCCAGCGGTCTGGTGTGGCGCAGGGGAGAAATGCTTGGATGTCGGTTAGTGCGCTCATGGATGGCTTCATAAAATTTGGGGCTCGGGCTCTATTCAAATCTGACTTTAGGCGAGTTGAGCTATCTCGATTTAAGCAAACAAGCTGTTATCCCGCCGAAACAATAAATCATGTCATCCCGAGCGTAGCCGAGGGATCTCCATCAGCACGCTCCTTACCCAGCCAACTGCTAGAGATCCTTCGGCTGCGCTCAGGATGACAGTGAGTTAGTTCAGGATGACCGTGAGTTAGTTCAGGATAACAGCGTGTTGATTCAGGAGAACAGTGTGTTGGCCAAGGGTAACAGACTGTTAACTCAAAGCCACAGCGCTTCGCCTTGTCACATGTATGCGTTGCTAGTATCCGTGTGATCAGTCACATCCCGCACGCCTTTCAACTCCGGAATCTTTTCCATCAGGGTCTTCTCAACACCCTCTTTTAAGGTCATAGATACCGCCGAACAACCCTGACAACCACCGCCAAACTCCAATACCGCAAAGCCTTCATCCATTTCCGACAGCGACACTACACCACCGTGAGAGGCCAGGCCTGGATTGATCTCGTTATACAGCAGATAGTTAATGCGATCTTCAATGGGGCTGTCGTCATTGACATTGGGTAATCTTGAGTTGGGGGCGCGGATAGTCAGCTGGCCACCAAACTTATCTTCAGCAAAATCTACCTTGGCTTCATCGAGAAAGGCGATGCTGCGCTGCTCAAAGTAGGCACTAAAGTCGTTGTACTCAACAATCAGATCTTCTTCGTTATGCTCGCCGGGACGGCTGTAGGCAATGCAGGTCTCAGCTTTTGGAGTGCCGGGATCCGAGACAAACATGCGGATGCCAATGCCTTCACAGTTCTGTTTTTCCAATAGTCCGGCAAGGTATTTCTGCGCTGATTCGGTGATGGTTACGTTGAGCATAATGTTCCCTAAAATCTGATATGACAGCCAAGCCGGGCGATTTAATCTAGGCACTCTAAGCTTGAGCATTTAAGTCAGGTATTTTACGTCATGCAGAGGCCCAGACGAAACCCTCATTTTCTTTTAAAGGTCGCTTTTTTAAAATAATTTGGTATTATGCGCATCCATCAAAATATTTTGATGAAACAGCAAATCAAAGGCATAGACAAGCATATGACGGATAAAATTAGGCAGGCAGCAGAGCAGCGCATTCTAATTCTCGATGGCGCCATGGGTACCATGATCCAGCGCCATACCCTCGAGGAAGAGGATTTCCGCGGTCAGCGCTTTGCTAACTGGCACACTGACCTGAAGGGCAATAATGACCTTCTAAGCCTTACCCAGCCTGATATTATCTGCGATATCCACCGCGCCTATCTGGATGCAGGTGCAGATATTATTGAGACCAACACCTTTAACTCAACGACTATCTCCCAAGCAGATTACGACATGGAGGATATCTCCCGGGAGATCAATCTGGTCTCTGCCCAGCTTGCGCGCAAAGCTGCCGATGAGTTCTCCACTGCTGATAAGCCGCGATTTGTTGCCGGAATTCTTGGCCCCACCAGCAGAACCGCCTCCCTATCGCCGGATGTCAACGATCCCGGCGCGCGCAATGTTACCTTTGACCAGTTAGTCGAAGCCTATATAGAATCCACCGAAGCCCTCATCGAAGGAGGCGTCGACACTATTATGGTGGAGACTATCTTCGACACGCTCAATGCCAAAGCCGCTCTTTTTGCTGTGCAGGTGGTCTTTGAGAAGCAGGGTTTCGAACTGCCGATTATGATCTCCGGCACCATCACCGATGCCAGCGGTCGCACCCTTTCCGGTCAAACTCCAGAAGCTTTCTGGAACTCAGTGCGCCACAGCAAGCCTATCAGTGTGGGCTTGAACTGTGCCCTGGGACCCAAAGAGCTGCGCCCTCACCTGTTGGATATTTCCACAGTTGCCGACACCTTAGTTAGCTCTCACCCCAATGCGGGTCTGCCCAATGAATTTGGCGGCTATGATTTAGACGCTGATGCCATGGCTGAGACGGTGGCTGAATTTGCCAGCGCCGGCTTACTCAATATTGTCGGTGGCTGCTGTGGTACCACCCCTGACCATATCCGCGTCATTGCTAAGGCTGTGGCCAATATGGCGCCCCGCGTTATACCTGAGATCGAGCCCGCCTGTCGTCTCTCCGGACTCGAACCTTTCACCATCAAGAGTGACTCACTGTTTGTCAATGTCGGCGAGCGCTGCAATGTCACAGGTTCAGCTGTCTTTAAACGCCTGATTCTTGAAGAGAACTACGATGCCGCTCTGGAAGTCGCCCGCCAGCAGGTTATTAATGGCGCCCAGATTATCGACATCAATATGGACGAAGGCATGCTCGAGTCGCTGCCAGCCATGGTCAAGTTTTTAAATCTGATTGCCGGTGAGCCGGATATTTCCCGCGTGCCGATTATGGTGGACTCGTCTAAATGGGAAGTAATTGAAGCTGGACTGAAGTGCATTCAAGGCAAATCAGTGGTTAACAGTATCAGCCTTAAAGAAGGTGAAGCTGAATTTATCGAGCGAGCCAAGCTGTGCAAAAAGCACGGTGCCGCGATTGTGGTAATGGCCTTTGACGAAGATGGCCAGGCAGATAATCTAGAGCGTCGCAAACAGATCTGCCAGCGGAGTTATGACATGCTGGTAAATGATATTGGCTTCCCGGCGGAAGATATTATCTTTGACCCCAATGTCTTTGCCGTGGCCACGGGTATTGAAGAGCATAATCGCTACGGTCTGGATTTTATTGAAGCCAGCGGCTGGATTAAACAGAACCTGCCCCATGCGCTCATTAGCGGCGGCATCTCCAATGTCTCATTCTCTTTCCGCGGCAACAACCCGGTGCGTGAAGCGATCCACTCGGTATTTCTCTACTATGCGATTCGCGAAGGCCTGACCATGGGCATAGTCAACGCCGGCCAGTTAGCAGTTTATGACGATCTACCGGAAGAGCTGCGCCAGGTGGTTGAAGATGTGGTGCTGTTCCGTAACGCTGAAGGTACCGACGCACTGCTAGCCATAGCCGATAAATATCGCGGTGACGGCTCTAAGCAGGCCTCAGTGGAAGATCTCAGCTGGCGCGATGCCGACGTTAATCGTCGCCTTGAGCACAGTCTAGTGAAGGGCATCACCGCCTATATCACTGAAGACACTGAGGAGGCCCGACAACAGGCCGAACGCCCGCTGCATGTTATTGAAGGCGCGCTGATGGACGGTATGAATATAGTCGGCGACCTTTTTGGCTCGGGAAAAATGTTTTTACCCCAGGTGGTGAAGTCTGCCCGGGTTATGAAACAGGCCGTGGCCTATCTGCAGCCCTTTATCGAAGATGAAAAAGACGCCACCGCCAGCACCAATGGCAAGATTCTGATGGCCACGGTAAAAGGCGATGTCCACGATATCGGCAAGAATATTGTTGGCGTAGTGCTGCAGTGCAACAACTACGAAGTTATCGACCTCGGCGTAATGGTCTCTGCGGAAAAAATTCTTACCACCGCCCGTGAAGAGAATGTGGATATTATTGGCCTCTCAGGTTTAATTACCCCCTCTCTCGACGAGATGGTGACACTGAGTAAAGAGATGCAGCGTCAGGGCTTTACTGTGCCACTGATGATTGGCGGTGCCACCACATCCAAGGCTCACACCGCGGTGAAGATCGCTCCAATGTACGAGAATAATCAGGCTATCTACGTCTCTGATGCCTCCCGTGCCGTGGGCGTCGCCAGCAAGCTAATTAGCAAAGAGCACCGCGACGGCTTTATCGCCGATATCCGCCGTGACTATGACGCGGTGCGACTGCGCACAGCCAATAGAACGCCCAGGGGAACTGTCTATACTTACCCGGACGCCATTAAGCAGAAGCCACAGATCAACTGGCGCGACTATCAGCCCACCCTGCCGGCCAACCCCGGTATCACGGTGATCGACGACTATCCATTGGAAACGCTGGTCCCCTATATTGACTGGACGCCCTTCTTTATCACCTGGGATCTGATTGGCAAGTATCCAAAGATTTTCCAAGACCAAGTGGTTGGGGACGCTGCGACTACATTGTTTGCCGATGCTCAGATACTGCTAAAGGACATTATCGATAATAAGCGCCTAACCGCCCGAGCCGTGTTTGGTCTCTGGGAGGCTAATACAGTGAACCATGACGATATTGAAATCTACGCTGAAGATGGCTCAACTCAGGCTCGCCTGCACCATATTCGCCAGCAGATTCAAAAGCCCGGCGCCAGTGAAGAGCTCTGCTCTCTGGCCGACTTTGTCGCGCCAAAAGAGACTGGCATTAAAGATCATATAGGAGCCTTTGCAGTGACCACTGGCATAGGCGCCGACGAGTTGGCTGCGGAATATGAAGCCAAGCACGATGACTACAATGCGATTATGGTGAAAGCCTTGGCCGACCGACTGGCTGAGGCCTTTGCGGAGCACCTCCATGAGCGTGTGCGTCGGGAACACTGGGGTTATGCAGCAGATGAAACTCTAGACAATGAAGCCCTGATCAAAGAGAAGTACCGTGGTATTCGCCCAGCGCCGGGCTACCCCGCCTGCCCAGATCATACCGAGAAAGGCACCTTGTTTGAGCTGCTTGATGTGGAGAGCAATATAGGTCTGTCACTTACTGATAGCTTCGCCATGACACCGGCTGCAGCGGTCAGTGGCTGGTACTTCGGTCACCCAGATGCAAAGTATTTTAATACCGGAAAGATTGCTCCCGATCAGGTTGAGTCTCTGGCTCAGCGCAAGAGTATGGCATTAGCTGATATGGAGCGCTGGCTGACACCGGTGTTAATTGATTAGACGTTGGTTGTTGGGTTCAGTGCAGACAAATAATCTGCTGTTAGGTGGCTTGCTGATGGAGATCCTTCGGCTTCGCTCAGAATGACAGGCTTGGGGGTCGTTCGCACCCAACTGTCATCCCGACCGCAGTGGAGGGATCTCAACCCATCGGCAGCTGACCCTTTTACTGGCTCAGAATAAAAAGGCGCAAAGTCTCCAGTTGAACTCTGACCGCATATAGTGTCTTATCTGTTAAATGAAAACGCACTCACGCCATTTCTCAGCTCTACTCAATATCCTAGTGATTGTCTTCACTATGAATGCAGCTCTGGCTCACAGCACCTGTTCTATGGACAGCACCGGCGACAATCCAGAAATATCGCAACAGAGCGACCAAAACACGTCGACTGCCATGCCCTGCCACACCGTCGACAATCTCGGTAGCATCGAAAAGTCTGACCCAACACTCAGCCAATGCTGCGCCGACTGCTCCGTATTTAGCCTGCCAATGGATATCACTAAAGCCATTGCCACTGCACACTCAGATATCATTCTCACTACTCTAACAGCGACTCTCTCCCGCACCATAGAACTGCCCTTCAGACCCCCAATCACAAGCCTTTCATAGTTCTCTGCGCCCAAATTTGGCGCACTATTTATTAATCTGAACGCTATTAAAGGTGACATCATGGGTTTTAAAAACTTAGCTACACCAGCACTTTTAGTGCTGCTATCGGCACTTATTTCCGCTCCAGCCTGGACGACAAACTACGAGATCGATGTCAATGGCATTGTCTGTGAGTTCTGCGCCTTTGGCGTGGCCAAGAAACTACGCAAATTAGACTTTATCGACCCCAGCCAGTTCGAAGACGGGGTCAAAGTAGATATCGAAAATCAGCGGGTTTATATCAGTATTGAAAAAGACCAACCATCCAATCAAGAGATCATATTTGAAGCCATTAAATCCGGCGGCTACGACCCGATTAAAATGTCGCCAATGAACGAGGTGGCCAGCTCGGTGGAGGTGACTCAGTGAGGCGACTTATTGCACTCTTTGTACTTTGCATAATCGGCACAGTGACCAGCCAAGCCTATGCCCACCAACCGGTAATGGATATGGCTCCGCGCTGGAATGGCGGCTATGGCGCCCAAACCCGCATTACCCATGCCAACAACACAACCACCACTTGGGTTGAAGGGGTCTACACCTTTAAACCGGCCCTGCGCATGACCTTAAAGGTGCCTTATAGGGGCGGCAAAAATGGCGATGCGATTTTTGCCAT
>Ga0209119_1004795_pt1 | contig 10899 bp, 8 predicted proteins | sample COG_03_FD_184747 | JGI IMG/M metagenome (GOLD analysis project Ga0209119, IMG submission 184747) | Pelagic Microbial community sample from North Sea - COGITO 998_met_03 (SPAdes) (version 2) | ecosystem: Environmental > Aquatic > Marine > Neritic zone/Coastal water | place: Helgoland, sampling... | reverse complement strand
AATTGCCCTTGGGTATAATCGGTATCAAGACCACTCAACCACGTTATGTTGCCATAGTCTTTTTGGAATTGTACTTGAAGACCAACACTGCCTTGGCTGTTTTCTTCAAGAGGTTGCCACGGAAGAAAGTGCATTAAAAACTGCATATCTGTCCACCTCATGTAGGGCGTAATGGTAAGGCTAGTTGTGTCGTTTTCAACGAAGTTGATTTCACTGTAAGCGCGAACAGACTGACTATCACGAAACGCTTCAGGATTAGGATTTTGCCTTTTTAGTGCCGTATCTTTATATACCTCAAATCCCCTAATAAAACCGGCGGTTTCTTGATTTAGATTAGTCACAGCTATTACATTTTTAATCTGCCATTTACCGTCTTGATATTGATGAATCAGATTAAGTTTTTGCTGATCAAAACCACTGTCATCTAAATACCCATTGTCTTGTGTGACATTGCCGTACAACAACAAACCATGTTGTTCACTGTTTGTAGACAAACTAAACATGCCACGTGAGTAATCATGTGGCCCAACACTGAAAGACACACTTGATTGTTTTATCTCAAAAGGATTGGGGGTTAATACATTAATCACCCCATGCACTGCATTGGAGCCATACATAGAACTTGCTGGGCCGCGCAAAACTTCAAGGGACGATGCCTGTTCGGTATTGGCATCAAACAATTGATTTACATTGCAAAACCCCGGGGCACGTAATGAAATGCCATCTTGGGCAACAAAAAATGCACCACAACCACCTGCTCCCGTTAACACGGGTGAACGAATAGCCGTCAAGTGTTCTTGGCCATTACCTCGACTGATCCAGCTGCCCGGTATCCGCACTAAAACTTGATTGATATGTTGCTGCTCAATCAATCTTAACGTTTCATCATCCAACCAACTAATGTTGCTACCGATATCCATGACATTGCTGCTGGATCGGGTAGCAGTGACAGTAATTTTTTCTATTGATTGTTCTTGAGCGTGACTAAAGAGCGAGACACTCGATAACATTAAGGCGAGATAACTAATATTGCGGTTCAAAAAATCTCCGAAGCTAACTGTTTTCCATTGAATAATGGTGAAAGTGTAAGTCATTGAATGCAGCAAATATATGTACAAAATGATTACCTTAACCACAGACTCAAAAATTGGTTGTGTTTTGTTGCACAATTTCTCTGAACTGAGGAAGGCAAGGTTCCAGACATTAATCTACACTGGCGGTTAACATTATGATTGTTTAAGATACGGATGATGTGAGGTTCCCTTGTCTTATAGACAAAGGTAACAAATAGGATTCCATTATTTCGTTATCAAAATGAGCCATCATGAATCATTCCCTAAGTACTTGAATAAATGAAACTTTAGATAATTTTGAAAAAAAGGCACGTCAGTTTTGTGTGTCCATAAACATCACTCTCAGCTAAATTAAAGCGGTTATAACAACGCCTCAAGGTACGGCTTTGTTAAGCAATGCCCGTTTATTACAATCAGTCTAAAGTCACTTCCTTTTATTTTGCATAAATCATTGGAATCATTCAATAAACCATGAAAATTCATAGGTTATTAAAGACTAGCGCTTTAGGTGGTTTTTTGCTGTAATGGAAGACAGTTTTAAGTCATAAAGCCCGTTATATGAAAATTGGTTGGCGCAAGTTTATTAAAGATCGATTTAGAAAGGCTTCAATATTTCATTCTGTAGGAATTGAGTTGGGCGTTAAAAACTTTCATGTGTCTACTCTTCAAAAAATTAAAGGCAAGGTTAAATGGGTAAAACAAGACTCATTGCCCATCGAAAACTGGCAAGCTGAACTTAAAACCTATGTCAAAAACAACCAGTTGAGTAACACAAAATGTAATGTCGCCTTATCTACGTCAAAGTATCAACATTTACAACTTGATAAACCTGCCGTAGAAGACGCAGAGATAAATCAAGCATTACAATGGACGGTTAAAGAGCAACTATCCAGTGATGAAGAGTTTACAATAGATTATTTTGATCCCCCTGCTGATGCTGCTAATGTCAAAAAATTAAATGTGGTGGCAATCAATAGCAAAGACATCATTGAAATTCGCGATGGCGTTTTAAAAGCGGGTTTGACACTTAATATTATAGGGGTTGAAGAACTAGCAATCTGTAATCTACTGACACACAGTGACGACGCCATCATTACTTTAAAACAAGAAGAAGGCGGGCAACTTGGCTTAAACATTATTAAACGTAACCAACTGTTTTTTTCAAGGCGTCTGCGTGGATATGAAAACTTAACTAGTTTTTCCCCAGAAGAGTTAAAAATAGGGGTGGTTGATAATTTAAGTTTAGAAATTCAACGTTCTATGGATTATTTCGAGAGCCAGTTACGACAGGCCTCAGTTAAAAAAGTGTATATTGCTTTAGATACTATGCATGAGGATGCTCTTGCTGAGATGATCAAACAAGTGATTTTTGTATCAGTAGAAAAATTCATCCCTGATGTAGCAAAAAATAGTGATATGACAATGACACCATCAAGCTTTGCAAGCTTAGGCGCAGCGATTGAAAACACGAGCTTAATTGCCTGATGAAAAATAGAGTTAACCTTTATCATCCAGAGTTTCATCCACAGTTACGTTTGTTAACTCTAACAATCGTTATTTTGAGTTGGGGGCTCAGCATACTTTTCTGCAGCCTAGTTTACTTTTATTTGACATCCGAACAGCAGCATTTCAAATCTGAGATGGCCAAGATAGAACAAAATAAACAACAGCAACAAATATTAATCAATGAATTACAACATGCTGTAGACAATTTGAACGTTGATCCAAAACTGCTAAAACAGGTAGAAAAAAACCAACAACTTATTGGTCATAAAAAAAATGTGTTGAATAAATTGGCCGGACAAGAGGACCTAAAATCAATTGGTTTTGCAAATCTGATGATCGATCTTGCTAGTCATAATCCAACGGGGCTGTGGTTGACACGTATCAACTTGGATGGCATGAATGTGGTGATGGAAGGTGCAGCGACAGATTCCGCCATTGTACCTAAATGGCTTAATTCCTTAGGCCAAACAGATTATTTTAAAGGGCAAGAATTCGCCAACACAAGACTCTATCGTGACGCTAACCAACAACTCATGTTTGTTATTTCAACAGGCAAAGGCTTTGATAATGAGTAGCTCTGATGATTCAGAATATACAAAACTATCGACAAAATTCCTCGCGGTCAGTTTACGGGAACAGTTTTTGATTCTATTTTGTGGCTTGGTTGTTGTGATATTGATGATGTACACCTTTTTATTAGAGCCTCTGTTAGACAATTCAGAAAAGTTACAGCAAAACAGTATGGCTGCCAAAAAAGAAATGGCTATTTTGGTAGGGCAAGTGGCTGCATTGACTGACAAACTTAAGACGGACCCAAACGACCCAGTTAGTGAAAGAATTGGGATATTACAACGCCAAATTCAAAACATCGACGAACAGTTAGGAGCACAGACAAATAACCTAGTACCGGCGAATAAAATGGCGACTATGTTAGAAAATCTGTTGGCTGGCAGCAGTGGTTTAAAATTAATCGAATTACAATCTATTTCGCCTCAGCCTATATTATTAGAGCAGCGTAAAGAAGGTGAAGAGCCAAAGGTCGGTCTTTATCGGCATGGTGTCACACTAGTATTTGAAGGAAACTATTTCGATATTCAGCAATATCTAGCAAAACTTGAATCATTACCATGGCAATTTTATTGGAAAAAATTTGACTACCTAGTCGGCGATTATCCAACGGCAAGTGTCGAATTAGAAATATACACGCTCAGTACCAACAAAGCTTTTATAGGGGTTTAGGGGCAGATGAAACGGTTAATATTATTACTGTGTTTTTGCTTGGCGAATGCCCAAGCCAGCGCATTAAAGGATCCAACCCAACCCAATCCCAGCAAGCCAAGGTTTAATTCGGGGCAAGGCCAGAACCTTTTAGCGCCCTTGGCATTAAAATTGACAGCAATCATCAATAACAATCTAAATAAGCAGGCAATTATCAACGGTAAAAGCTTTACACGAGGGCAACAAATACATGACTATACGTTGATATTGATCAGTCAAAATCATGTGGTATTAGAGAATTCAGATGGTCAGCAAATGCTTTTTGTCAATGATAACAACATTAAAAAAGACACAAATAATGGTTTTTAAGAAATTACTACTTTTGGGCATAATATTGACTATATGTTCATGTCAAAGTCAGCAGAAAAAAACAGCGGTGTCTCATTCTTTAGACTCTGCCATAGCCGATTATGAAAACAAAGGTAAACAAGCACAGAATGGCCAGCCCCTGGTCGGCCAGCCCCTGGTAGGCCAGCCCCTGGTCACAGTGCCTGATGAGATCAATCAAGCTTTATTGCCCAATACGAATAATGCATCTAGCCCACTTTTTGGTGAATTAAAATATGATATTAATGCCCAGAAAGTGGATGCGGCAGTATTTTTCAGTAGCATAGTCAAAGACACGCCATACAGTGTTGCTATCCATCCTGACGTTACCGGGGAAATCTCACTAGACTTAAAACAAGTGACACTGTTAGATGTGTTCGATTTGGTCGCTGAGTTATACGGATATGAAATTGAGCGTAAGCAAAACATCTTTCGTATATACCCTTCAGGAATGCGCACTGAGACTTTCGCCATTAATTACCTGTTAATGACGCGAGATGGTTCAACACAAACCAGTATTACTTCCGGTGGGGTGACACAAGGGTCAGGAAACAGCGGTAATTCTCAAAATACCTTTAGTGGTAACTCAAGTAATTCAAGCAACAACAGCACAAATTCAAACAATAATAGCAACGGCACTAATATATCCACTCGCACCGAAACAAATTTTTGGGCCGAGTTGTTAGCGACCTTAGAGTCTATGCTCGGTGATGGGGACGGCAAAAGGGTAATGGTAACGCCTCAAGCGGGCTTAGTCACTGTTCGTGCTATGCCTAAAGAAATTAGGGCCGTAAAAGCCTTTTTAGATGTATCTGAAGAAATCATTCAGAGGCAAGTTGTCCTCGAAGCCAGAATTATAGAGGTGTCACTTGATGATGGTTACCAGCAGGGCATTAATTGGGGGCAAATTTTAGCCAATAGTGGCTCTACTGATTTTCAATTTTCAAATACCCCAAGCAGCATTGGCAATAACATTAGTGCCGCGTTAGGTAACGTGACAAGTTTGTCATTTATTAACAAAGATTTTTCTGGGGTATTATCGCTGTTATCCACCCAAGGTAATGTGCAAGTGTTGTCTAGCCCACGGGTCACCGCTATCAATAATCAAAAAGCGGTCATTAAAGTAGGAAACGATGAATATTTTGTCACCGACGTGTCTAGCCAAAGCACCATATCGAGTAGTACCACGTCTGTGGTACCCAATATTGAACTAACGCCGTTCTTTTCTGGTATTGCTTTAGATGTCACACCACAGATTGATGCAGATGGCATGGTTTTATTACATGTGCATCCCTCAGTAATTGAAACCCAAGAGCAAGAAAAAATCGTCACCTTGAACCAAGAACAATTTGTATTACCTCTTGCACAAAGTAATATCCGCGAATCTGATACCGTCATTCGCGCTAAATCTGGCGAGATTGTGGTAATAGGCGGATTAATGCAATCCATTATTTCAGAGGCAGAATCAAAGACACCTCTACTCGGTGATATTCCGATTTTGGGCAATCTGTTTACAAACAAACGTAACAGTGAAATCAAAAAAGAGCTGGTGATTTTAATCAAGCCAACTGTAGTAGGTAAGGACACCTGGAAGCAGGAGTTAAGACGAAGCAGAGATCAAATGGCCGATTGGCTGCACGTGGACTAAATCATGTATCTATACCATTACGGTATTAAAGAGTTACCTTTCACTTTAACACCTAACACCAGTTATTTTTTTGGCCTACCCAGTCATAAAGAAGCGATTCAAGTATTATTAACCGCACTCAGTACAGGTGAAGGCTTTATTAAAGTCACAGGGGAAGTGGGTACCGGTAAAACGCTGATATGTCGTAAATTACTAAATGAATTACCCGACCACTTTGTTGCCGCCTATATTCCCAATCCTTATCTTACCCCCGTTGAATTGCGCCGGGCTGTGGCGAGTGAGTTAAATGTCGCTTTAACCGACCATACTGATCAGCAGGAATTTACTCAGCGTATTCAACAGAAGCTGATCCGTATTCACCAAGAAAATAAAGGTGTGGTACTCATTATTGATGAAGCACAAGCGTTACCAGTAGAAAGTATTGAAGCACTGAGGTTGATTACTAATTTAGAAACCGAAACACGTAAATTATTGCAAGTGGTATTGTTTGGCCAGCCAGAATTGAACGACAAGTTGGCTTTACCTGAACTGAGACAATTAAAACAACGCGTGACGTTTTCTTATAATTTGCAATTAATGGATCCCGATCAGGTTTATCAATATGTACAACATCGGATGACTGTCGCGGGTTATCGTGGTACTGATTTGTTCGACCGAAAATGTTGTTCCTTACTTTTTAAAGCCAGCAAAGGCACTCCTCGTATTGTGAATGTGTTATGTCATAAAGCCTTGATGTTAGCCTATGGTGAAGGACTGCAAAATATCACTCAGTTACATGTGAAATTATCGGTAAAGGATACCGAAGCGGCCTGTCAAACTAACAATCTTTTACTCAAATCATCGGTCAGTGTGTTAGTGGGTATGTTGACTTTAAGTTTTGCTTATTTTGTATGGTTGGGTTTTGCTATATGAGTGTAGTAAACAAAATGCTGCAAGATTTAGAAGCTCGTCAGTCCAAAACTGATGAGCTGAATGCTGATTACCAACCTCCACAAAAAAACCAATCAAAATTATGGCTTTTGGTACTGTTAATTTTATTTATTGCCGCCGTCACTATTGCCTTAATATTTAAAAACCCACTCTTTAGTGAAAGTAAAAACACCGAGGTTACGGCCACTGTGAACACTCCGCCTTTACCTTTTGTAGTGGCAAAAAAAATGATCATGGCACCGCAAAAGACTCAGCCGCAAGTGGCATCAGCCCATCACTCTAAAGATAACCTTAAAAAGGTAAATGCTGCCATTAACACAACCCAGTTAAATAAAGTGTTAACTGACGAAAAAACATCGCAAAATGCAAATGAATTGGCCGCAGATAATATACCGCGGTTACAAAATATCGATACGCAAGGTGCGCAATTAAAGATACAGAATAGCCTTGAGCTTGACAAAAACCTTGAGCCTGAAAAAAATATTGAGCCCGACAAAAGCATTGAGCAAAACACCCAAACCGCCTCAGAACAAATATCCAGTTTCACCATGAGTGGCAACAGTCAAAAAAATAGTACCCGTAATTTGAAACAACGCATTGCGCAGAGCCTTAATAATGATAATTTCGATTTGGCGCAGTCATTATTAAACCAATTATTGGCCAATGAACCGAATAATATTAAGGCGAGGAAAATGTCAGCCTCACTATTATTTGCCAAAGGCAATTACGCACAATCTAAACAGTTACTCATTCAAGGTATTGAGTTACACCCCGCTCAAAGTGATTTGAGGTTGATGTTGGCAAGGTTATATGTGGTTCAAAAAGAACCTTTGAAAGCCATGACACTATTAACTGAAGTTCAGCCAAGTACAGACAACTCAATAGAATATTTGGCCTATCGGGCGGTGTTAGCACAGCAACTTAAACAAACAACATTAGCCAAGTCAGATTATCAGGCCCTGACAAATATCGAATATTCTAATGCAAAATGGTGGTTGGGTTTAGCGATAACAAGGGATCAATTAGGTGAAATAAATGAAGCTTTACACGCATACAATAAGGCCCATTCGCTCGGACAACTGGATGGATCGGTGAACAAATTTATTCAGCAACGCATCTCAGTGTTAGCAGGCGCACAATGAAACCTAAAGTCAAAATACGCTTAGGCGATTTACTTGTACAAGAAGGCATCATCAACTTAGAACAGTTGAAACGGGCACTTGCTGCACAAAAGGAATCAGGCCGCAAGCTGGGCTATATGTTAATAGAGTTGGGTTTTGTGACCGAAAATCAGCTTCTGGCATTTCTGTCACAACACTTAAATGTGCCATTGGTAGACATCAGCCAACATGATGTGTCGCTAGCGTCGGTTAATATGTTACCTGAAGTACAAGCTCGTAGGCACCGAGCTTTAGTGCTTGAAGATAAGGGTGACAGATTACTAGTGGCAATGAGCGATCCAGGTGATTTAGCGGCGGTAGATGTGTTATCTGGATTATTACCCAAACCTATTGAAATTGCTGTTGTTAGCGATTCGCAACTCATCGAAGCGTATGACAATTTTTATCGTCGTACGGAAGAAATCGCATCATTTGCCCAAGAACTGGCTGAAGAATATCAAGATGAAGCTGAATTCGATTTTGACTCCGGTGCAAACGATGAACAAGACACCGCAGTAGCCAGATTATTGCAATCTATATTTGAGGATGCGATTCAAGCCAAAGCGTCAGATATTCATATTGAACCTGATGAAACATTTTTACGCATTCGGATGCGGGTAGACGGCGTTTTGCAGGAAAACGTGATCAAAGAAAAAAACATCGCTTCCGCTTTAGTACTCAGACTCAAACTGATGTCTGGGTTAGACATATCAGAAAAGCGCCTGCCGCAAGATGGTAGAACCAGTATACGCATCAAAGGGCATGCTATCGATGTGCGGGTATCGACCATGCCAATCCAAGCAGGCGAATCTGTTGTGATGCGTTTACTTGATCAATCTGCTGGTCTATTGACTCTAGACCAAACGGGTATGCCGAATAATTTATTGACCCGTTTCAGGCGATTATTATACCGTCCACACGGCATGATTTTAGTGACAGGCCCTACAGGTTCAGGCAAAACCACTACCTTATATGGTGCATTAAGTGAGCTAAATAAAGCCAGTTCAAAAATCATCACTGTTGAAGACCCGGTGGAATACAGGCTGCCAAGAATTAACCAAGTACAAACTAATAATAAAATTGGGCTAAGTTTTTCCAACATTTTACGCACCACACTGCGCCAAGATCCTGACATCATAATGGTAGGCGAAATGCGCGACCAAGAAACCGCCGAAATAGGATTACGTGGAGCACTTACGGGTCACTTAGTGTTGTCTACTCTACATACCAATAACGCGATCAGCAGCGCAGTTAGATTGTTGGATATGGGGGCACCGGGTTATTTAGTCGCCAGCTCGCTGCGAGCGATAGTAGCGCAAAGACTAGTGCGCAAAATTTGCGACAAATGTAACGAAGATTATCGACTCAATACCGAAGAATTATTATGGTTGAACAGCTTAGACGATAACCTAAAAACCATCAATTTTAAGCGTGGAAAAGGTTGTCAAAGTTGCAATAAAACCGGATACAAAGGGCGAATAGGTGTATTTGAATTGCTTGAAATGACCGAAAGCATGATGAACGCATTAAAGATAAATGACACCGTCACCTTCTCCCAAGCGGCTCAGCAAAGTCCTGGTTTTGTTCCGCTTGCCCAAATAGCGCTGATGTACGCGAAGATGGGCATTACCACAGTAGATGAAGTGCTTAAGTTAATTGAAATGGTGGCGGATGAACGAAGCATACCGCAAACTGACCAAGCAGACTCAATCGAACAAGAATTATCACAAGTGATGGTTGCTCAAAACGCCCATCAAAAGCCAAGTGATGGACCCCCTAAAACATCTGGTTTTTCGTTTGAACTAGAGCCTAAGGACCAACCACCGGGAGGCGACGGTGGCACAGTTTAGTTATACAGCCAGAAAACCCAGTGGCGAACTTACCAGCGGTGTATTAGAGGCAACAGACGCATTAACTGTGGCGCAAATTTTGGCTGGGCGCAGCTTTACACCTATAAAAATCACTGAAAACAGTCAGGTGGAAACGGCTGAGTTATCGCAAATTTCGTTTTTAACACCCCATGTAACCCTTGATGACTTAGTCATATTTTCTCGGCAAATGTATTCTTTGGCCAAGTCTGGGATCCCTATTTTGCGTGCAGTAAAAGGTTTAGCTGACACAACCTCTTCACAACGTATGTCTTTGGCACTGAATGATGTGGCAAATCAACTAGAACGCGGTCGTACCTTATCTTCAGCATTAAACAAACATAACCAAGTCTTTGGCCGTTTATTTGTCAGTATTGTGCATGTGGGGGAAAATATCGGTAAGTTAGATGACGCCTTTTTACAATTGTCGTTTTACCTAGAACGGGAACAAGAAACCCGCAAACAAATTAAGGCGGCGACCCGCTACCCTATGTTTGTGATGATTGCCATTGTGATCGCTTTGGTGATCATGAATATGGTGGTTATCCCTATTTTTGCTGACATGTTTAAGTCTTTAGGTGCGGAACTGCCATTAATGACACGAATATTGTTGGCCACGTCTGATTTTTTTATCACAAAATGGCCATATTTGTTAGTTGGTATGGCACTTATGAGCGTGTTATTAGTCAGATATTTACGCACCGAAAATGGCCGGTATAAATGGGACAGAACCAAATTAAAACTACCTTTAGTGGGCAGTATTTTCGAACGCACATTGTTAGGACGATTCGCCCGTAGTTTTTCTATGATGCTGGTGTCTGGTGTGCCCTTAACCTCGGCACTTAATTTGGTAGCAGAAGCGGTCAACAACGCCTTTATGGCAGAGCGTATTTTGAGTATGCGTAAAAATATTGAAAAAGGTGAAAGCCTGTCTAGGGTAGCCAGCAGCAGCAAAATGTTCACCCCGTTAGTTTTACAAATGATTAATGTGGGTGAAGAAACAGGGCGAGTCGACGAGTTATTGGCCGAGGTGGCAGAGTTCTACGAGCGAGAAGTCGACTATGACTTAAAAAGTCTCACGTCAAAAATCGAACCTCTTTTAATAAGCA
>Ga0209119_1004790_pt1 | contig 10911 bp, 10 predicted proteins | sample COG_03_FD_184747 | JGI IMG/M metagenome (GOLD analysis project Ga0209119, IMG submission 184747) | Pelagic Microbial community sample from North Sea - COGITO 998_met_03 (SPAdes) (version 2) | ecosystem: Environmental > Aquatic > Marine > Neritic zone/Coastal water | place: Helgoland, sampling... | reverse complement strand
GATCAGCAGACCAATCAACGGATCAACCCACTGCCAGCCGGAGTACAGCACGATAATGGCGGCTATGACCACGCCCGCAGAGATGAGCGCATCGTAGGCTAAGTGCAGAAAGGCTCCGCGCGTATTCAGGTCGCTTCGACTACCGCGCATAAACAACATCGCGGTGCCAGCATTGACGAAAATACCAATTGAAGCCACCACCATGACGGTGATTTCATGCATCGGCGTAGGGGAGACAAATTTCTGGATAGATTCGTAAGCAATAAAACCCGCGACAAACACCAGCACAACCGCATTGATGATCGCCGCCAGAATCGTCGTTCGGCGAAACCCATAACTATATAGCTGGCTGGATTTTTGGGTGGTTAAGTAAGCAGCACCCCAAGCCAATAAAAGCCCCAATACGTCTGATAAATTGTGTCCGGCATCACCTAAAAGACTCACCGAACCGGTCACCACACCATAAAAGCCTTCGAGCACCGTAAAGGCGAGATTGGCAGATATCGCAATCACAAAACTGACATTGAGATTGCTGAAGTCAACCTCATGGCTGTGATGATGATCATGTCCATGGACATGATCATGGGCATGATCATGGATCTGCCCGCCTTCCAACCCGCTCATCTCAGGCATGCCTCAATGTGCATGTCCATGCTCCAATTCTTCTTCCGTCGCGGCCCTGATCGCTTCAATGGTCACATCGAAGTGAAGGATTTCACCTGCTAACGGATGGTTTGCATCAACCGTCACCACATCTTCGGTGACAGAGACGACCTTAACCGGTTGCTCTTGGCCGTCCGCACCGCCAGCTTGGAATTGCATGCCTGGCTCAACCTTTTCAACCCCTTCAAAGGCGCTCAGCGGTACCGCCTGAATCAAGTCTGCATTCACCGGCCCGTAGGCTTCTTCCGGCTGAATATCGACTGACAGCGTATCGCCAACGGCACGCCCGTCGAGAGCCTTCTCAAGCCCTGGAATCAGGCCGCCAGTGCCGTGTAAATAGGTTAATGGATCCATCTCGAGTGACGAGTCCAGCACCTCACCACTGACATTACTCAGTTCGTAATGAATACTGACGACCGCTTTCGCGACTACTTTCATGGTATCTCCCAGATCGAATTAATTTGATTGAGGTCGGCGGTAATATCGGCACTCGAAAATTTTATTTCATCCCTGTTATCACCTGCCCAACAAGCTTCAGCAGTGTTGTCCTGCCCTGCCAGCTTAGCCGATCCCGCATTAAATCTCGACTCTGGGACTCAGGTCGAAACCAACAGCATAAGTCAGCTGCAAAGCAGGTTTCACGGTGAAAGACGCTCTATGTTCCAGGCATCCTTCGTTCCTTGTGAATATCTGAAACGATCATGCAAGCGATTCTCTCCACCCTGCCAGAATTCCCAGGCGATGGGAGCAATGTAGAAGCCACCCCAAAACTCGGGCATAGGAATCTCTTGCTCGCTGAAACGCGCACTGGTCGCTTCAAACTCAGCATCAAGGATCGCACGAGACTCGATTGGCTGACTCTGTGCTGAAGTCCAGGCAGCCAATTGGCTGTCTCTGGGACGACTACTAAAATACGCTTGCGCATCGGCAACCGGCACTGCAGTCACAGTACCCATAACGCTGACCTGGCGATCCAACGCCAGCCACGGAAACAGCACACTGACCCGAGCATTCGTTGCCATATCGCGGGCCTTGGTGCTTTCCAGATTCGTAAAAAACGTCAGGCCTTGTTGACTAATACCCTTCAGCAAAACCGTTCGCTGCCTCGGTTGACCAGCGGCGTCGACGGTGGCCAACACCATCGCGGTAGCATCACTCAATCCTGCCGTCTGTGCCTGCTGCATCCATATATCAAATTGTGCGAACGGAGACTCGAGCAGCCCCGCTCGATCTAACCTGCCGTAGCGATACTCGCGACGTTCATCTTTGAGGCTCATAATTTGTGTATCCTAAAATATCAGTGTGTACGTAGTCGGCTATCGCCAGTGCGGCTGTCAGGCCAGGCGATTCAATACCGAACAAGTTAACGAGCCCAGTCAGACCATGCACACTCGGCCCCTGAATCACGAAATCTACCGGGCGGCCACCCGGCGCCTGCAGCTTTGGCCGAATGCCAGCGTAATCAGGCACCAACCTGGCCTTTTCGATTTGCGGATAATAACGTCGAATTGCCTGAAAGTAACCCTCGCGGCTGGCTTCCGGCACACTGTAGTCTGCCGCATCAACATACTCTACATTCGGCCCAAATTTAACCCGCCCACCCAGATCCAAGGTGGCATGCACGCCGAGCCCGGCGCCAGATGCCTCAGGCACCGGATAAATCAGATGTTTGAAAGGCTGCTTACCCGTCAGACTGAAGTAGAGCCCTTTGCAGAGATACAGCTGCGGGATGTGGGCAGGATCGAGCCCCGTACAATTCGCCGCCAAGCCCTGCGCGCCCAAACCGGCCGCATTAATCACTGATCGACAGCCAAACCGATAGTCAGCGCCGTCTACCTGGCAATGCACAACAAAGCCATCGTCTACCGCGTCAATGGCCTCAACTCGAGTCGAACCGACAAAGCTGCCACCCCGTTGTTCCAAATCAGACAGCAAGCTCTGCATCAAGTCATGGGCGCTGACAATACCCGTTGTTGGCGAAAACAGTGCCATGCTGGCTCGAATATGCGCTTGGGCATCGGTAACCTGCGAGCCCGACCAGATGGACAGATCAACGCCATTCGCCCAGGCCAACTGTTGGACATCCAACAGGGCAGCCTCCTCCGTGACATCCGTTGCGACGATCAGTTTACCGCAGCGCTGATGAGCCACTCCGTGAGACTGACAATACTCGTAAAGCTGGCGGCCGCCCGCAAGGCACAACCGTGCCTTGAGTGAATCCGGTGGATAGTAAATACCGGCATGAATCACTTCACTATTACGACTGCTGATACCCTGACCGATCGAGGCCGCCTGATCGACGACCAGCACCTCTGGCACAGCAGCAGCCAGCGCCCTGGCAATTGCCAGACCAATAACACCACCGCCAATGACACAAGTATCTATAAAATCCATACCGCCAATTACTCCCGCATAAAAATTTGATTCGATATCAGCCCCGTGCTTTGGTACCCTCCACCGTGGATTCTCAGCCGTTAAAACCCATGTCCCCAGTCAGTGAAAACATCAAGTCCGACAGCGCGTCACGGGAAGATAATCAGATCGCGACCCATCGTTTGCTGATTATCAGCGGCGCGATCGACTTCGGCCTTGGTGCGGTCAAGGTGGGCGTCGGTATTGTAGCGAACTCTCACGCGTTAATCGCCGATGGCATCCACTCGTTCTCTGATCTGGCGACAGATATCATGGTCTGGTTTTTCAACCGTATTGGCGCCATGGCGCCAGATGACGACCATCCTTACGGACACGCGAGGTTCGAGACCTTTGGCACCCTGATTCTTGGGGCGCTTTTGATCCTGGTCGCCGGCGTTCTCATCTATGACAGTATCGTGCGCTTAATGAATATCACGACCGTCCAGTTACCCGCCTGGCCAGCCCTACTGGTTGCTCTGGCCTCTATCCTGGTGAAAGAGTGGCTGTATCGTGTCACAGCCAGACTGGGCACAAAAAGCCGCTCGAAACTGATGTTGGCGAATGCCTGGCATCACCGCAGCGATGCGCTCTCATCGGTCATTGTGTTGGTCGGGGTCGGCGGAGCCATGCTGGGCTTCTCTTGGTTAGAAATGCTCGCTGCCATCGGCGTGTCTTTAATGATTGCCCAAATCGGCTGGAAGCTGGTCCGGCAAAGCGTTGAGGAGCTCGTGGATACGGCCGTCGCCGAGTCCTATGTGCAGGAAATCCAAAAAAGTATCGAGGGCGTTGAAGGGGTTCGAGGCGTGCATAGCCTTCGAACCCGTAGAATGGGACCTGACGTGCTCGCCGACATTCATTTGCAGGTCAACCCTGCCATCAGTGTTTCAGAAGGCCACCATATTGGCGAATGGGTCACTCGAACGTTGCTTGAGGAGTTTTCAGAGTTAACCGACGTCATTGTCCATATCGATGCCGAAGATGACGAACTGCTTGAGCCCCGCGACGCAGCAAGCATTCCACCCCTACGAAGAGAAATCCGCACCGCGCTCACGGAAGCCTGGCACGCCGAGGTTACCCCCGAGGAAGTCCAGAAGATGATCCTACATTATCTGAATCACCAGGTTGATGTGGAGCTTCACTTGAACAAGGATCGGTTCACCGACAGTGCCGCTGCTGGACAATTGCAAAGCCGCCTTGCAATGCGGGTCGCCCACTTACCCTGGGTGAACCGCGTTACCGTCTGGTATGGCTAAAAACCGAGAGAATACTGCTGCGCCTGCGCTGAAACCCTCGGCCCATGCCGCTGAAAGCCCACGGCTACAGAATCAGTGGCAGAACTAGCAGCAGAACTAGCAGCAGAATTATCAGCAGAGTTGTTAACAGAGTTGTTAACAGAATTGTTAACAGAATTGCCAACAGAATTGCCAACAGAATTGCCAACAGAATTTCGAACAGAATTGCCAACAGAGTAGCCTGCTTCAGTCACCGGCGCTGTTAGCTGAAATTCGCTAACAACCTTGCCATCTCGGCTCCGTTCGGACGACAACATACGTAGCAAATGATGGCAGACCACTCGCCCATGCCGGCTCTTTTGACGCGTCACCGCCATCCCCTTGGCAGCCCGCATCGCCAATTGGCTATGCAGACGGCCTGCTGGCGACAGCCGTTCTGACAGTTCCTGCTCTACTCGATACTGAAAATTGATATTCATTATCAGCCTCCGTGACCACTGTACGAATACACAGTCGCAATATACTGTTTACTTATACAGTAGTCAACTGTCTAATTATGCTGCACAGACCAGTGAATTGCCTTCGCGGCGCATCAAAATTTTATCTCCTGCTTTGTAGCGGCCCGCTAACAACTCCTGAGCCAAGGGGTTCTCAATATAGCGTTGAATCGCCCGCTTCAGAGGCCGAGCCCCGTAGATAGGGTCATAGCCTACATCCACGAGGAGCTCCATGGCCTCCGCATCAAGCTCGAGGCAGATATCAGTTTCCTGCAGGCGCCGTTGCAAAACCTGCAGCTGGATCTTCGCAATACCGACAATCTGATCTTTTGACAATGGATGGAAGACCACAACGTCATCCACTCGATTCAAAAATTCCGGCCTGAAGTGTTGGGTCACAATTCCCATCACCGCGGACTTCATCTCTTCATACTCCGCCGCTCCAGAGAGCGTTTGAATCACATCAGAGCCGAGATTCGATGTCATGACCAATACGGTGTTTTTAAAATCAACCGTTCTGCCATGTCCATCCGTCAAACGACCATCATCAAGCACCTGTAGCAGGATATTGAAAACATCCGCATGAGCCTTTTCCACTTCATCCAGCAAGATCACCGAATAAGGTTTACGCCTGACAAGCTCTGTCAAATAACCACCTTCTTCGTAACCAACGTATCCAGGGGGAGCCCCAATGAGACGTGCTACGGAATGTTTTTCCATAAACTCCGACATATCGATACGTACCATCGCATCTTCAGTATCAAACAAAAATCGCGCCAGTGATTTGCACAGCTCGGTTTTACCCACGCCAGTCGGGCCAAGAAATAAAAATGATCCGTTGGGCCTATTCGGATCGGAAATTCCGGCCCGAGAACGTCGAACTGCATTAGCCACTGCGTTCACTGCTTCAGCCTGGCCAACCACTTGCTTATGCAATTCCTCCTCCAGCTGCAGCAGCTTAGCTTTTTCACTTTCAAGCATCTTCGCCACCGGGATACCTGTCCACTTAGACACAACCTCGGCAATTTCCTCGTCAGTCACTTTATTACGCAACAGCTTCATGTCGACCGTTTCTAGTTTCGAAGCCAAGTCCAGCTCCTTCTCGAGCCCAGGAATCGTGCCATATTGCAGTTCTGACATCCGCGTCAAATCACCGGCTCGTTTAGCTGTATCCATGTCTAACCGCGCCTGTTCCAGGGCTTCTTTAATATGCTGAGCACCGTGCAACGCGGCCTTCTCGGCATTCCAGATTTCTTCGAGGTCTGAGTATTCCTTTCCCATCGTTTCGATGGATTCATTCAAGGTCGCCAGGCGTTGCAACGAACCTTCGTCTGTCTCTTTCTTCAGGGCTTCACGCTCGATTTTGAACTGAATCAGACGCCGTTCCAAACGATCCATATCTTCCGGTTTCGAGTCCATCTCCATGCGAATCAAACTGGCGGCCTCATCAATCAAGTCAATGGCCTTGTCGGGCAACTGGCGATCAGAAATATATCGATGAGAAAGCTTGGCCGCCGCAATAATCGCAGGGTCAGTAATATCGACACCATGGTGAATTTCGTAACGCTCTTTCAAACCACGCAGAATCGCGATCGTGTCTTCGACATTTGGCTCATCCACCTGAACTTTCTGAAAACGACGTTCAAGGGCCGCATCGGACTCCATATATTTGCGATATTCATCCAGCGTTGTGGCCCCGACACAATGCAGCTCACCCCGAGCCAACGCCGGTTTCAGCATATTGCCCGCGTCCATTGAGCCTTCGGCCTTGCCAGCACCCACCATGGTGTGAATTTCATCGATAAAGAGAATAACGCTGCCCTCTTCCTTCGATAACTCGTTTAACACGGCCTTGAGTCGTTCCTCAAACTCTCCCCGAAATTTCGCGCCGGCGATCAGGGCACCCATATCCAACGACAGGATACGTTTGTGACGCAAGCCCTCAGGCACCTCGCCATTGATAATTCGTTGCGCCAGGCCTTCAATGATTGCCGTCTTACCCACACCGGGCTCACCAATCAGAACTGGGTTGTTTTTCGTACGGCGTTGGAGCACTTGAATGGTTCGCCTGATCTCGTCATCTCGCCCAATCACAGGGTCAAGCTTGCCGTTCTCTGCGAGCTCAGTCAGATTGACCGTATACTTGTCGAGCGCCTGCCGAGTCTCTTCAGCATTCGGATCCTTGACTGACTCACCACCACGCATCTGATCAATGACCCGCGCCAGGGCTTCCTTCTTAACATTATACTTCGCAAACAGCTGGGCCAGATCACCACGATCTTCAAGCGCCGCCAGGATCACCAGTTCGCTGGAAATGAATTGATCGTCGCGCTCTTGGGAAAATTTGTCTGCGCGGTTGAGTAGACGACCAAGCTCGGTAGATACCTGAACATCACCGAAGTTGTCTTTCTGCACGGCTAAGTTCCCCAGCAGCCGATTGAGCTCCTCACGGAATTTGGCGACATCGACGCCCATTTGTGCGAATAACGGCCTAGTAGATCCACCCCGTTGATCGAACAGCGCGATGACCAGATGGATCGGGGTGATCTGATTGTGGTCCTTGCCCACAGCCAAAGACTGAGCATCAGACATGGCTTCTTGCAGTTTGCTGGTAAATCGATCTATTCGCATGAGTTATACGTCCTGTATTTGACTTGCCGAATGTAGGTTAAAGCTTAGTTTGGGGACAGGCACTACTTATTCAAGAGAAAATGACGCACCATTTGGCAACCTCTCAGCACGCTCAAATGATCTTGGTAGTTGCTTTCGATTGCTTTCGAGAGAACCCTGTGTCAATTTTGGCGGTTTTCCAGCAAGGGAACCCTGTGTCCGACCACACGCCTGAACAAAACGCGCCTGCAGACTTTGATAAAGCGGCAAACACCGGCTTCACGCATTTCAAGAACGCCACACGCTTCTCAACGAACGGGCTGACCATGGCTCGCCGCAATGCTGCCGCCTGTCGCCAGGCACTCGGCCTGTTTGTCATTAGTATTCCTTTGGCAATCTGGCTCGGCAATAGTCCTTTAGACTGGGCGGCATTAATAGGCGTGGGCTTGATCGTCTTAATCGTTGGGCTACTTAACCCTGGCATCGAAGCCTGTGTTGATCGAATCGGTACGAAGCACCAACCGCTGTCGAGGCTTGCAGAAGACTTTGGCTCTGTGGCCGTGATGTTGGCACTGACCCTGGCCTACAGGGTTTGGGCCGCTCAATGGCTGATTGGCGGTGGTGATCGTGCCATTATTCCTCTCACCCACTGCCGTGATTCCTAGGTAATGGCTGAAAAAGTCTACATCACACCAGAAGGCGCCAGAATACTGAGGGACGAACTCACGAATATCTGGCGCGTCACACGGCCGGCGGTGACCAAAATCGTCTCTGCCGCGGCGGCACTTGGCGATCGCTCGGAAAATGCGGATTATATTTACGGTAAAAAGCATCTACGAGAGATCGATAAGCGTATTCGTTATCTCACCAAGCGTTTGGACAATCTTGAGATCGTGGATCGCAAGCCAGCAGAACTGGACAAGGTGTTTTTTGGCGCTTGGATTCACCTAGAAGACGCAACCGGTGCTATCAACTTGGTGCGTATTGTCGGCGCCGATGAATTTGACTTGAAAAAAGGTTGGATCAGCCTGAAATCGCCACTTGCCGCAGCTCTATTGGGCAAGCGCGAGGGTGATGATATTGTTGTCAAACTGCCTAATGGCAAACAGGAACTGTCTATTCAGACGGTAAGTTATGATCCACCAGGCAACACCTAGTCGCAGGAATAGACCATGAGTTTTGAACGGAACAACATTCAGCGTATGCAAGGCTACGCCTCCGGAGAGCAACCGGAAGACGCTCGAACGATCAAACTCAATACCAACGAGAATCCATACCCCCCTACACCTGCGGTGCAGCGCGTTATTCAGGATTTTGATCCGGTAGCGCTGCGGCGTTATCCGCCGCCCACCGCCGACGCTTTTCGAGATGTGGCTGCAGCTTTACATGGGGTCGCTAGCAACAACATCATCGCCACTCGAGGTGGGGATGAACTGTTACGCCTTATTATTACGACCTTCGTCGATCCGGGCCAGCTGATCGCCATGACAGCACCCACTTATTCCCTGTATCCGGTCTTAGCGCAGATTCAGGACTGCCCGATATTGCAGGTTCCGCTGCAGCCCGACTGGGCGCTTGCGGAGAACTTCTGCAATAAGGTCAACGACGCTGGTGCCGCACTGACTCTGATCGTGAACCCGCACGCACCAACAGGCCACTTGCTGGATGCCGCAACCATTGCGTCGATGGCTGCTCAATTGAATTCCGTGCTCCTGATTGACGAGGCCTATGTGGATTTTGTTGACCCATCACTACAGCACGACTGCCTTGATTTGGTGAATCAATTTGATAACTTGCTGTTCCTGCGCACGCTGAGCAAGGGTTACTCTCTGGCTGGCTTGAGATTTGGTTATGGCATCGGTGCCGAAAGTTTAATCACACCCATGCTGGAAAAGACTCGCGACAGCTATAATCTCGACCTGCTCAGCCAAAAAATCGCCACGGCGGCACTGCAGGACCAGGAACATGCTCGATTCAGCTGGCAACAGGTGCGCGCAGAACGACAGCGACTCAGCGAGGCTTTGGCAGCTATAGGCCTGACTTCGTCCGCCAGCCAGGCAAATTTTTTGCTGGTGCAGATTCCTGCTGCTATGGGCATATCGGCGGCGGCGCTCTACCAGGGTCTCAAGCAACGACACATCCTAGTGCGCTATTTCGATCAACCAAGGCTCGACGACAAACTGCGCATCACCATCGGCACGTCGGACGAAAATGCACAACTGCTCAAAAACTTGAAGGAATTGCTGCCTGCTGCTTGACCCAGCGTCACTGGTAGCCAGCAACATCAATGAGCCTGCTAATATCATTAAGCCATTTAAGGGTGCCCTCAATATGGTCGAAGTCGACATCAATCCCGCTTCCCTCACCGGTCGTATCGTCCTGGCGCCAAATTTTTCTTGGACTTGGCGGGCCAACCTCACTTTACTTTATAGTCTGATGGCCATCTCCGTGGTGATCGGAGGTGGTTTCTTATTAGCCGGCGCCTGGTTAATCCTGCCTTTTTCAATTCTTGAGATATCTTTTCTCTGGTTATGCATTCATTACTGCGTCTCCCGCTGTTATCGTCAGGAAATAATCACAATTTCGACCCACGAAGTGATGATCGAAAAAGGCATTTTTCACCGTCAGGAGGTCCGGAACTTCAACCGCAGCTGGTCTCAATTTTTGGTGAAGAGCCCTCGCCGTCGGGGTGATACGAGCACTATATGTATCCGCTCTCACGGACAGGAACTGGAAATAGGCAGTTTCCTTAACCAGGACGACAAAACCCGCCTAGTACGGCAACTCCACCAGGTTGTTTATGGATAATGATATGGCTATGATATCAATGACTTAACCTCAACGGAACGGGCAATCAAGCGTCTCTTGAGTCAGACCATGGCACGATAAACCATTATGATTTAGCCTCCTCAATAGCGCTTCCAACAGCTCCCCCCTAACAGGATCGGCAACTTGGCCCAGATTTTCTTAAGTTTTGCACATGAGGATCTAGCGCGCGTAAGATCCTTGGTGACCTCACTTGAAGCTGAAGGATATTCAGTCTGGTGGGATCGTGCACTACAACCCGGGGAGAGCTTTGAGGCGACCATTGACCGCGAAATTCAGGCAGCCCAATGTGTTGTTGTGGTCTGGAGCTTCAGTTCAGTCAACTCTCAATGGGTCAAAAATGAAGCTCTTGAAGGCTTAGATCGCGATATACTGATCCCCATTAGCCTCGATGATATTCGCTTGCCTGTCGCGTTTAAACAGCAGCATTGCGCTAACTTCAAGGACTGGCCTCAGGCTGTAGATCCAAATGAATACCGAAAATTCCTAACAGTACTCAATCGTGTACTCAATGCCGACAGCACAAAAGAACTTCCCGAACTCAGGGGTATTCAACACCTGCGACCCAGCGGACGGCAACGTTATCGCCGTCGACGTGACTATCTGTTGCCCGCAACTATCATCATTGCTGCGACCATTCTCCTGACGGCTATTTGGCTCCTAACGCAAGA
>Ga0209119_1004788_pt1 | contig 10915 bp, 7 predicted proteins | sample COG_03_FD_184747 | JGI IMG/M metagenome (GOLD analysis project Ga0209119, IMG submission 184747) | Pelagic Microbial community sample from North Sea - COGITO 998_met_03 (SPAdes) (version 2) | ecosystem: Environmental > Aquatic > Marine > Neritic zone/Coastal water | place: Helgoland, sampling... | reverse complement strand
AAAGAAGGGGACAAACACCGAGTGTCTCGCGCCGTAATCTTGGTCGGGGGCAAACCAGAGGGTGTCGCCGTCTTTGAGGCTACGCATCGCCTGCCGTACATCTTCGCGCTCGATTACGCGAGCGAAATGTTTGGCACGTGAATTAGTCATCACTGCCTCGATAAGAGGATTTTTATGCGCTCGGTAAGTCACATTCATCGGATGGAAAAGACTCAAGAGCGTGCCGCCTAATTCGAGAGTTGAGTAGTGGCCGCCGACGAGTAACACGCCACGGCCTAATTTCATTGCTGCCTCGAGGTGTTCGCTGCCCTCGATGCTGACTCGGCTTCTCAGGCTTTCAGGATTGCACGACCACGCAATAGCGGCTTCGATAACGCCAATGCCATTGGCGCGAAACGTCTCTCGAATCAGTTGCTCCTGTTCCTCGGCGTTTAAATCAGGGAAACATAGCGAGATATTTTCCTCACAGATTGCGCGGCGTCGTTTGCCAAAGCGATAAGCGAGTGCGCCGATGCCTGCGCCAAGACGCAGTTGCAGCGAATAAGGGAGATGGGCGATTAGCCAAAGAATGCCCAAGCCCAGCCATGCTGGCCAGTAGCGGGGACCCGCGAATTGGCGCAAAAGCGTGCGGGGCGTTTTCTGTTGTTGGGCGTTTAGCATGCGTTGTCTTAGTTGTCTGCGGACGGGTGGGGCGATTGTAACAGAAGGCGCCCGTTCATGAGCAGGCAAAGCCGAACCTTGAAACTGGGAATTTAGCGCGCATGTTAAGGTCTAAGCAGGTGTGCTCGAATAGAGTGGTTTCTCGTTCGAGCGATGTCCGAGGGTTGTTAAAGTTAGGCTTGTTAGAGAGTGAGCTCATGAGGGTAACCATGAATTTTTACACTGCATTGTTGAGACGTTTATCGTTTGGCCGCTGGTCGCCGGCATTGATGCTCGCGGTTTCTGCGTTAAGTGGGTCGGTGGCATTGGGGAGCGATGCGCCAGCGTCTCAGACAGCCCCTCAAGTGCTCTCTCAAACAGCTCCGCCAAGCTATGCCGATTTTCATACCGACGACGAAACCAACAACATCGACATCTTTAAGCGTGCGAGCGCGTCGGTGGTCAATATCACCAACTCACGATTAGTCCGTTCGCCCTATTCACTCAACCCGCAATCAGTCCCGCAGGGCAGTGGTACAGGGTTCGTTTGGGGCGACGAGGGCTATATCGTCACCAACTTTCACGTTGTGCAGCAGGCAAACCGCGTGACAGTCACGCTTCAGGACGGGTCTACCTTCGATGCCCGCGCCGTGGGGCTTGATCCCGATAAAGATCTAGCCGTGCTTAAAATTGAGGCCGAAGATGTCAAACTCGTGCCGGTCGAGCTAGGTGATTCTGGCCTGCTCGAGGTTGGCCGCAAGGTGATTGCCATTGGTAACCCGTTTGGTCTCGACACGACGATGACGGTAGGGATTGTGAGCGCGCTAGGCCGCGAGATCGACTCGATTTCGCAGCGCAAGATTCGCGATGTTATTCAAACTGACGCGGCGATAAATCCGGGTAATTCGGGTGGCCCGCTGCTCAATTCGTTGGGGCAGCTTGTTGGGGTCAACACCGCAATCTATAGCCCGAGTGGGGCGAGCTCGGGCATAGGCTTTGCGATTCCGGTAAATACCGTGAAGCGGGTTGTGCCGGAGCTCATCGCTTACGGCCGCGTGCAGACGCCAATTTTGGGTATCACGCCGGTGCCGCAGCCCGACTACTATCGCAGGCTTTGGGGTATTCAGGGAGTTATCGTTATGGGCACCGTGCCCAATACGGAGCCTGCACTAAAAGGCATGCGCGGCCTGTCGCGGAGCCAGCGCGGGCGTATTCAGCTTGGGGATGTGATCGTTGAAATCGATGGTAATAAGATTACTAACGAGAGTGATTATGCGGATGTTATGGAGGAGCATCGACCGGGTGATATCGTCGAAGTAATCACCCAGCGTGACAATCAGCGCCTGCGCTACGAAATCGAATTGCAGGCGCCACAGAACAATTAACTTAACGCTTGGGGCGCGCGTCGATCAGGCTGCGCGCGGTACCCGCGGCGATCAATACCTGTCGCGGTGCGGTTCCGCCTAAGTGATCGCGAGCGTTGAGCGAGCCTTCGAGGGTAAGCACTTCAAAAACATCTTGCTCGATTAACTCCGAAAAACCCTGCAACTGCGTGAGCGTGAGTTCCGACAGGTCTTTGCTTTGTGCTATCCCAAACGCCACAGACTTGCCTACTACCTCGTGTGCATCTCTGAAGGGCAGCCCGCGTTTAACCAGATAGTCTGCGAGGTCGGTCGCGGTTGCATAACCCTGCAGCGCTGCTGCGCGCATGCTGTCTTTCTTGCAAGTTACTGCGGGCATCATCTCCGAATACGCAAACAGGCAGTCTTTCACCGTGTCGAGAAGGTCGAACAGTGGCTCTTTGTCTTCTTGATTGTCTTTGTTGTAGGCCAATGGCTGCGACTTCATCAGTGTCAGCAGCGACATAAGATGGCCGAATACCCGCCCGGTCTTGCCGCGCACAAGCTCGGGCACATCTGGATTTTTCTTCTGAGGCATGATCGACGAGCCGGTGCAGAAGCGATCTGGCAGGTCGATGAAGTCGAACTGCGCCGAAGTCCAAAGAACGAGCTCTTCGGAAAAACGAGAGAGGTGCATCATGATTGTGCTGCAGCAGCTCGCGACTTCGATAGCGAAATCGCGGTCGCTCACCGAGTCTAGCGAGTTGCGCGTGGGTCCGTCGAATCCGAGGAGCGAGGCGCTGTAGTCACGGTCGATCGGAAAGGTAGTGCCAGCCAGCGCTGCGGCGCCGAGTGGCGAGACGTTCAGGCGTTTGCGGGCATCGATGAGACGGCTGTAATCACGTTCGAGCATCTCGTTCCAAGCCAGCATATGATGGCCGAAGCTAATAGGCTGCGCCGTTTGTAAATGGGTGAAGCCGGGCATGATCGTGTCTGCGTCGCGCTCGGCGAGGTCTACTAATGCTATCTGCACTTTACCTACAAGATCGACGATTATGTCGACCTGTTCGCGTACGTAAAGTCGAATGTCGGTAGCAACCTGATCATTGCGCGAGCGTCCGGTGTGCAGTTTTTTGCCCACACTGCCGATGCGCGCGGTGAGCGCCGACTCGATATTCATGTGCACGTCTTCGAGCTCAACAGACCAGGTAAAGTCGCCTGCCTCGATCTCATGCCAGATCGCCTCGAGACCGTCGAGAATCAGGTCTTTCTCTTCGAGGGTTAACACGCCGACCTTGTGCAGCATCATGGCATGGGCAACCGAGCCATTGATATCGTGCTGGTAGAGCCTGCGATCGAACTGCACCGACGCGGTGAAGCGCTGCACGAACGCATCAGTGGCTTCGCTGAAGCGGCCGCCCCAAAGCTTGCTGGTGTCTTCGGTCTTAGAATCGTCTGGCTTGTCGCTCATGGGTGGCATCCGCTGCGTAATGGGTTTGGTAGGCGTTGCAAGCTCGCTGAACTGCAACCCCGCCGTAATCAGAGTGCGCGAGTATATCAGCATCCAAGCCTTGCTTGAAAACCTGCTCGCTACTCGGACATTGCCGCCGAATTACCGTAAAATGCGAGACTAAATCACAGCTATGAAGGTTTACCCTTGTCTACTGACTCTATTTCTTCAGCATCGAGCAACGATCCTAATCGCACCGAGATTATCCGCATCGCGACGCGCAAGAGCCCGCTAGCCCTCTGGCAGGCCTATTTTGTCCGCGATGCGCTAGAAAGCGCCCACCCAGATTTACGCGTTGAGCTGCTCGCGATGAGCACGCGCGGCGATATAATCCTCGACACGCCGCTGGCCAAAATAGGCGGCAAGGGCTTGTTTGTGAAAGAGCTCGAGCGCGCGCTGCTCGATGGCGACGCCGACATTGCGGTGCATTCGATGAAAGATGTACCGATGGCCTTCCCCGAGGGTCTTGGTCTTGCGGTGATTTGCGAGCGCGAGGACCCGACCGACGCGTTCGTGTCTAACCTTTTTTCGTCACTCTCAAAGCTCCCTCAGGGCGCCCGAGTAGGCACTTCGAGCCTGCGTCGCCAGTGTCAACTCCGTGCGCTGAGGCCAGACCTTAAAATACTCGATTTGCGCGGTAATGTAGGCACCCGCCTTGGCAAGCTCGACGCGGGCGAATACGACGCAATAATCCTCGCCAGCGCGGGGCTTATTCGCCTAGAGCTCGAAGACCGCATCGCCGAAAGGCTTAGCACAGAGGTGTCTTTGCCTGCGGGTGGGCAGGGCGCTGTTGGTATCGAATGTCGCCTAAACGACGACAAGACACTGACGCGGCTGAGCTGCCTTCACCATACCGATACTGCGGCTCGCGTAGTCGCTGAGCGCGCGATGAACGCAAAACTTAACGGCGGTTGTCAGGTGCCTATTGCGTGCTTTGCCGAGCTCAATACGAGCGAGGCTGCGGCGGGAGAGTTGAGCCTGCGCGGCCTGGTTGGCAGCGCCGATGGCAAGCGCATGCTACGCGCCGAAGCACGCGGCAGCAGTGCGGCGGCTGAGGCATTAGGAATCGAAGTTGCCGAGGCGCTGCTCGCGCAAGGCGCCGCCGAGCTCCTAGCGGAGCTGGACGAACGCTAACAGCACACGAAAAAACGCTGCTCCTAAGCTAAAGGGTTGGTGATGACCAGAGTAGAAAACTCAGCACACGAACACGATTCACACGCGCCTCGCAGCGACTCATTAGCCAATCACTGCGTTCTTGTGACTCGGCCGCAACACCAACAGGCCGAGCTGATTTCGGCATTCGAGTCGCATGGCGCGCAGACTATTGCACTGCCACTGCTGCAAATCGCGCCGCCATCAGCAGGCGAACACGCGGCAACGCTGCGCCGCAGTCTGCTCGAACTCGACCTTTTCGATACGCTAATCTTTATTAGTACAAACGCTGTTCGCGCAGGGGTTGCGGCGATCGAAGATTATTGGCCCCAGTTCCCTGTGGGTATTCAGGTTGTGGCAATCGGCCCATCGACCGCGGCGCTCGCGCAAAAATTGCTATGCTGCGAGGTGGCGGTCGCGGCGGGGGGAGTGACAAGCGAAGACCTGCTTTCATCGGGTCTTTTCGATAATCTAAAGGGCAAGCGCGTAGGTATTTTTCGCGGCGAGGGCGGACGCGATACACTTGCCGAAGGAATACGGGATCGCGGTGGGCGCGTCGACTATTTTGAGGTGTACAGACGCCTTATCTGCGACTACACGCAGGACGAATTGGAAGCTGTGATGAGCGGCAAAATTCCCACAGCGCTTACCGCGACGAGCGGCGAGTCACTCGCTGCACTTCTGGCACTTGCGCCTCGATTGGAGGCTGCGAGCGGCGATCGCGCAAGTATTGCCTCTAGACCCGAGCGTCGCGCTGCCGATACGCCGAATAGATCCAGTCGTTTGGCGCTGCCCTTATTGGAGATGCCCTTAATAGTGCCTTCGGATCGCGTCAAAGAATTGGCCTTAGCATTAGGTTTTGTTCAACCCGTCGACGCGGGCGGGGCAGATGCCAGTGCTTTTGTACGCGCTTTGGTCAAGCTAGCCGGCAAAGAAAGTAACGCCGGGCTAGACTGACGCTAGAAACCATTCTCGCATAGCGAGTATTCCCGGCGTCCGAAGGGCGCAGAATTGAGAACGAGAACATGGCAGACACAAGCGATACGCCGAGCGAGAATCCCGAGGCTGCGGCGACGACGCAGCCCGAAGACACTGCGCAAGCGCAGCCAGCAAAGACTACTGCGGCAAAGCAAGACACAGCTAGGGTCTTAGACGACATCGCAAAAGTTCGTCCACCGATGAAAACGCGTGCGCAGCGCAAAGCGCGTAGCAGGGTTATCGCGTTGATCGTATTGACGCTCCCCCTTCTTGCAGGAATCGTGTGGCTAGCTTGGCAGCAATGGCAACTTGGGTCGAATTTGCCGCAGCTCGAAGCGCGGCTTGCGCTCGTTGAAAGCGGCGAACCAAGCGGAGTGCAGCGCTCGGCACAGCTCTCGCCCGAGCAAGAGGTTCAAGTAGCCGCCTTAGTAGAATCAGCCCGCCAGAAAATCACCGCCGACACGCAGTCATTGATCGACTCAGTCGCAAGCGAATCCCTCGGTCGAGGTGACTCACAGGTTACTGACGATGCGCGGGACCGCCGCTTGATTGAGTTGGCGGCGCAGGCTGCGCAAGACGCGCTCACGCAGCTCGATGGACGACTCACTCAGCAGCAGGTTGCGAGTGCGGCGGAGCTTACCCGCTTGAGAAATCAACTCGCCGAACTCAGTGCGCGCATGCGTGCGGCAGACTCTGATCCCAACCGAGGCTGGAAATTACTCGAAGCCGAATACTTGCTGTCGATGGCGAGCCGCAAGCTTCGGTTCGAGCGCGATGTTGTCTCGGCGATAGCACTCTATGAACTGGCCGATGTTGCACTCGCGAACTCGGCCAGCGACGAGTCGTATCCGCTGCGGCAAACGCTTTCGGGTGAGCTTGCGAGTCTTCGCGCAGTCGAATTACCCGATACCGACAGCCTGTTTCTGCGCCTTGATATACTCCTTGCGCAGGCCGACTCGCTAGTGCTTGCAGGCAATAGCATCGACAGTATGCGCGCCAACTTTCAGGCCGAAGACATTTTCAGCGCGGCGCCCGAGATGACTCGCGAGACCGACGTTGAGAACTCACTCCCTTGGCAGTTACTGGACGACACTGTTGAGTTTCTTCGGTCGGTGTTTATCTGGCGAAAGCTAGATGAGCCAGCACAGGCATTGGTTGCAGCAAGGCTCGGTGGTGCGCGCGAATTCAAGCTCATTTTAGAACAGGCAAAACTTGCACTTCTCGCAGGCGACGACATTCTGTTCGGCCGACAATTGCAAAGCGCGCGCCTCTGGCTCGAACGAAACGGCGAACTTGGCTCTGCAACGGTAAATGCAGCGCTTGCCGAACTTGAGCAGTTAGAAGGTGTTGTGTTGCAGCCGCGCCTGCCCCTGATTGGGGGCGCACTGCGGGGTATTTCGGAGCTAAATGCGAGTGCGCTGCAATGATCAGACTATTCGCATGGAGTCTGTTGGTTATTGTGGTGGCGCTGACACTGAGCCTCACACTTGGCTTCCCGCAGGATCCAGGGTATCTGCTTATTGCGTTTGGCAATAGCGCGTTTGAGACGAGTATTTTTGCACTGCTTGTTGCGGTTTGCGTGGTTTTCGCTGCACTGCGTTTGCTCTGGACAATTGTGAGCGGACTCAACCCCTGGCGTTTGGTTTCGGCAGGCCGAAGACTGCGCGCTCGGCGTAAAGCGAATGCGAAGCGCTCGACGATTCAAGGTTTGTTGAGTCTCGTGCGCGGGGATAATAACGCCAGCGCGAAGCTCCTCGAAAAAGGAGTCTCTGAACCCGATGCCAGTTCGATTAACTACATGGCTCTCGCCTATATTGCTAATCAAAAGGGGGAGGTAGACGCCGCGCTTGAGTGGTTAAGCAAAGGCGAGTCGGCTTACCCTGATGCTAAGTCGACGATTGAGTCTGTGCGGGCAGAGATACTTTTGCAGGCAAATAGATTTGAGGAATGTGTAGCGGTACTCCAGAACCTGCGCAGCAATTCGCCGGCCGATACTAATCTTCTGCGACTCTTACATCGAGTTTATGCGCAACTTGAAGATTGGGACGCACTCGAACGGTTGCTTCCTGCGTTGACGAAGCAAAAAGTCATGACTGTCGATGCACTGCCGTCGCTTGCCGATGCGGTGCTATTAGGGCAACTGCGCAATGCCGCAACGAATGTCAGTGAGCTACAGCAGCTATGGAAGAAGGCGAAGGCGAGTCAATGCGAAACCCCTGCGTTAGTAACCGAATATTCCAAACTTTTGCTGCATGCGGGAGAGGCCGAGGGTGCGCGGCGTGCTCTAGAGAAAGCGCTAAAGAAGCGCTGGGACAGCGAGACCGTACTTTGCTACGGAAAACTAGATTCAGGACTCGCGTTAAAACAGTTATTAGCTGCAGAGCACTGGCAGCGCTCCCGGCCAAACGATGCTGCGCTTCTGCTGACGCTGGCGCGGCTGTCGCTTCGTTGTGAGCTGTGGGGTAAGGCGCGGGAATACTATGAGGCGACGCTTGCGATGCAAGCCGACGCCGAAGCGTTTGTCGAATACGCTGGGCTTATGCGGGGGTTGGGTTTTGAGGCCGAGGCGGACGCCGCCACGCGTAGCGCGCTCGAGGCTGCGGGACTCAACAGCTCACTGCCAATGCCGCGGTCTTTTTAGGTGCGGCTCGAGTGACGCAGCTTGTGTGCAAGTCCTTCAGTAAATAATCTACTCGCGAAATTTAGCGCTTGTCGATACCGAGTTCGTCCCACATCGCATCGACTCGTGCCTTAACCTCGTCGCTCATCGTAATCGGCGTACCCCATTCGCGTTGAGTCTCGCCTTCCATCTTATTCGTTGCATCCATTCCCATTTTCGAGCCGAGGCCCGACACAGGTGAGGCAAAGTCGAGATAGTCGATTGGCGTGTTCTCGATGAGTACGGTATCGCGCGCAGGATCCATGCGGGTGGTAATTGCCCAGATAACATCGTCCCACTCGCGTATGTTGACGTCGTCGTCGACGACGATAACAAATTTGGTGTACATGAACTGCCGCAAGAAAGACCACACACCCATCATCACGCGCTTAGCATGGCCTGGGTATTGCTTCTTCATGCTGACAATCGCGAGACGATAGGAGCAGCCTTCGGGCGGCAAATAGAAGTCGACGATTTCGGGAAACTGTTTTTGCAGCAGCGGTACGAATACTTCGTTCAGTGCAACGCCGAGCATAGCTGGCTCATCGGGCGGTCGGCCGGTATAGGTCGAATGATAAATCGGATCGCGCCGGTGCGTCATGCAGGTTACGGTGAAGACGGGAAAATCATCCACTTCGTTGTAGTAGCCTGTGTGATCGCCAAAAGGACCTTCGGGTGCCATCTCGCCGGGTTCGATATAACCCTCTAGTACAAACTCGGCACTTGCCGGAACCTGCAGATCATTGGTGCGCGATTTCACCACTTCGGTTTTGCTTCCACGTAAAAGACCCGCGAAGGCGTATTCGGACAGCGTATCTGGTACAGGAGTCACGGTGGCAAGGATTGTCGCAGGATCTGCGCCTAAGGCGATGGACACGGGGAAGCGCTCGCCGGGATGTTGCTGCTGCCACTCGCGGAAATCGAGCGCGCCGCCGCGGTGTGAAAGCCAGCGCATGATGAGCTTATTAGGGCCAATCATTTGCATGCGATAAATGCCAAGGTTCTGGCGAGTTTTATCTGGCCCGCGGGTAATCACTAGAGGCCAGGTGACCAGAGGCGCGGCATCGCCGGGCCAACAGGTTTGCACTGGCAGCATGCCCAGATCTATCTCATCGCCTTCTAAGACGATCTCTTGGCACGGCGCTTTGCGTAAAACGCTTGCAGGAATATTGAGCACACTTTTATAGCTTGGCAGACTTTGCCAGAGGTCTTTCCACCCCGTTGGCGGCGTCGGTTCTTTTAAGAATGCGAGCAGCTTGCCGACGTCTCGCAGACCAGAGATATCTTCCTGACCCATGGCGAGGGCGATGCGGCGAGTATTTCCAAAGAGATTCGCGAGTAGCGGGATCTTCGATCCTTTCGGGTTTTCGAATAGAAGGGCAGGGCCACCGGCGCGCAGCGTGCGATCGCTAATCTCGGTTATCTCGAGAACAGGATCGACTTCCATGCTAATGCGTTTGAGCTCGCCTTTGGATTCGAGGAGGTCGATGAAGTCTCTGAGGTCTTTAAACGCCATAATAAGCTACTACTTGCGCTTCATTGAGTTAAAGAACTCTTCGTTCGTCTTCGTGTCTTTTAATTTGTCGAGAATGAATTCAGTCGCCTGAACATCCTCCATCGAGGTGAGCAGCTTGCGGAGAATCCACATACGCTGAAGTTCTTCCTCGGTTGTGATGAGCTCTTCACGGCGTGTACCGGAGCGGCGGACGTTGATGGCTGGGTAAACGCGCTTCTCAGCGATCTTGCGGTCTAGCTGCAGTTCCATGTTGCCCGTGCCTTTAAATTCTTCGTAAATCACTTCGTCCATCTTCGAGCCGGTATCGACGAGTGCGGTCGCGATAATCGTTAGGCTGCCGCCTTCTTCGAGATTACGCGCGGCGCCGAAGAAGCGCTTCGGACGTTCGAGCGCATGGGCGTCGACACCACCTGTTAGCACTTTGCCGGAACTCGGGATGATGGTGTTGTAGGCGCGGGCGAGACGGGTGATCGAGTCGAGGAGAATAACCACGTCTTCTTTGTGTTCAACAAGGCGCTTCGCCTTTTCGATAACCATCTCGGCTACCTGCACATGGCGCGCGGGTGGCTCGTCGAAGGTACTCGCGACGACTTCGCCGCGCACAGAACGCTGCATTTCGGTTACTTCTTCGGGACGCTCATCGATCAACAGTACGATGAGGCGGCATTCAGGATTATTGCGCGTAATTGACTGCGCGATGTTCTGAAGAATAAGCGTCTTACCCGCTTTCGGCGGCGACACGATAAGTCCGCGCTGGCCTTTGCCGATTGGTGCGACGAGGTCGATGATTCGCGCGCTGAGGTCTTCGGTGCTGCCGTTACCCACTTGCAGAGTGAGGCGGTCTTGGGGGAATAGGGGCGTTAGGTTCTCGAAGAGGATTTTGTTTTTAGAATTCTCTGAACTCGAGAAATTGATTTCGTGAACCTTGAGTAGAGCGAAATAGCGCTCGCCGTCTTTGGGGGGGCGAATCTTGCCGGCAACCGTATCGCCGGTACGAAGATTGAAGCGGCGAATCTGGCTAGGGGAGACGTAAATGTCGTCTGGGCCTGCGAGATAAGAGGAATCTGCCGAACGCAAAAACCCGAAGCCGTCTTGGAGTATCTCGAGCACGCCGTCACCGG
>Ga0209119_1004785_pt1 | contig 10916 bp, 9 predicted proteins | sample COG_03_FD_184747 | JGI IMG/M metagenome (GOLD analysis project Ga0209119, IMG submission 184747) | Pelagic Microbial community sample from North Sea - COGITO 998_met_03 (SPAdes) (version 2) | ecosystem: Environmental > Aquatic > Marine > Neritic zone/Coastal water | place: Helgoland, sampling... | reverse complement strand
TCAAGATATTGGAGGATGGGATACTTCAAAAGTTACTAATATGAGTGATATGTTTAATTATGCTATAAATTTTAATAAATATATTGGAAATTGGGATACTTCAAATGTAACTAATATGTCTTATATGTTTTGTGATGCTAGTAATTTTAATAAAGATATTAGTAAATGGAATACTTCAAAAGTAACAAATATGAGAGAGATGTTTTATAATGCTAATAATTTTAATCAATATATTGGAGGGTGGAAAACGTCAAAAGTAACTAAAATGAGTTGTATGTTTTATGGTGCTAAAGAGTTTAATCTAGATATTGGAGGATGGGATACTTCAAATGTTACTAATATGAGGGGTATGTTTGATTATGCTACTGATTTTAATCAACATATAGATGGGATACTTCAAAAGTAAGTTATTTTACATTAACAAATTTTATTAAGATATTATAATAATTTACATATTAACTAAATTAATCTAATTTATATATAATTATTTTAGTTTTACATTCTTCAATCATTTTTTTATATTCTACCCATTTCCCTCCAGCAAGACCACAGCCAATACCATAAGGCATTGCTACAGTATCATATTTTTTTTTATCTAATATATCCAAGCATTCTTGAAACCATTTTTTTCTATTAATATAAGTATCATCATATTTAGATGAATAATATTTTTTATAAACATATGGTTTACCTGGACACCATTGAGCCATAAAACATAAAACTATATTTTCAGGAGATAATGGATTCTTAAATTCTACAATAGTTCCAGGTTCATCTGGCGAACTAGTCGTATTTGCTGTTTTTATTGGTCTAATTGTATATGGATCCGCCCAAGAATATTTTTCACTAATATACTTAGATAATCCGTGCGGTTTTATTGTGAGACAATTACATTGTTGACATATAGGTTCTTTAGCATCTAATAAATCACCGGAAACATTTTTTATAATTACCATTTTATGCTTATTATTTTTATTTTTATTTTTATTTTTATTATTATTATTATTCTTTGTAAATCAATTTTAAATATTTTTTATTTATAGTATCACCGCAATATTAAGCATAAAATTATTTATATAGTATTAAAAATAAGAATATGAAAATATAAAAGAAAGAATTATATAAATACGAGATACTATAAATAAACAATAGCTAGAAAGTTATTTACACCCTTGAAGATAATCCTGATAAAAAAGAATTATTGCTTAATAAAATTGAAATATAATTCCTTTTTCTACCTATTTTACAAACAATATGGTTACCAAAGGAAAAAGAATTTTGAAAATAAGAAAATCTATTGATAAACGATGGTCTCAATATTTCTTTAAATTTATTAAAGATAATCCTGATAAACCTTGGGATTGGTGGTGTATATCTAGGAATCCAAATATAACTATGGAATTTATTAACGATAATCCTGATAAAGATTGGGGTTGGCTAAGTATATCTAGGAATCCAACTATAACATGGAAAAATATTGAAGATAATCCAGATAAACCTTGGGATTGGTATTTTATATCTATGAATCCAAATATAACAATGGATATCATTATAGATAATCCAGATAAACCTTGGAATTGGGAAGACATATCTAGAAATCCAAATATAACCTGGGAAATTATTAAAGATAATCCTGATAAACCTTGGAGTTGGTATGGTATATCTAGGAATTCAAATATAACTATGGAAATGATTCGAGATAATCCTGATAAAAATTGGAGTTGGTGGCATATATCTAATAATCCAAATATAACTTGGGAAATAATTCGTGATAATCCTACGAAACCTTGGGATTGGAAAGGTATATCTAAGAATCCAAATCTAACTATGGAAATTTTTAGAGATAATCCTTATGCGATGCGGGAGTGGTCTAGAATATCACAAAATCCAAATATAACATGGGAAATTATTAAAGATAATCCTGATAAACCTTGGAATTGGTATAATATATCTTGTAATCCAAATATTACTATGGAATTTATTCGTGATAATCCTGATAAAAATTGGAGTTGGTATAGTATATCTGAAAATCCAAATATAACTATGGATTTTATTAAAGATAATCCTATTCAAAATTGGGATTGGAAAAAAATATCTGCAAATCCCTTTACAAGAGAAAAGGAACAATTTATAAATAGAAAGTATAGAGAGCACATGGCTGCGTATAAAATCCAACAATGGTGTTTATCAATTATATTATCACCACATTATAAAATAGGTAGAACAATGATTGATAAGAAATATAAAGAATTATTTGCTTAATAAATTTTCAATTAATGCTTAATATATGAATAAAATTGATATTTAAATATCATTATTATTTTTTATACACTATGGTAAAATGTAATAAAAGAATTATGAAATTAAGAAAAGCTATTAATAAAGAATGGAGTAATCGTTACTTTAAATTTATTAGAGATAATCCTGATAAACCTTGGAGTTGGTTTAATATATCAAAAAATCCAAATATAACTATGGATATGATTCGAGATAATCCTGATAAACCTTGGAATTGGCCAGGTATATCTAGTAATCCAAATATAACTTGGGAATTCATTAATGATAATCCTACGAAACCGTGGAATTGGTATATGATATCAAAAAATCCAAATATAACTTGGGAAATAATTCGTGATAATCCTATGAAACCTTGGAGTTGGATTTATATATCTATGAATCCAAATATAACAATGGAATTTATTCTAGATAATCCTATGCAAAATTGGAGTTGGTTTAATATATCTTTTAATCCAAATATAACTATGGATATGATTCGAGATAATCCTGATAAACCTTGGAGTTGGAATGGTATATCTTGTAATCCAAATATAACTATGGAATTTATTTTAGAACATCCTGATAAACATTGGAGTTGGTATGGTATATCTAGGAATTCAAATATAACTATGGAAATGATTCGAGATAATCCTGATAAACCTTGGGATTGGTGGTGTATATCTAGGAATCCAAATATAACTATGGAATTTATTAACGATAATCCTGATAAAGATTGGGGTTGGCTAAGTATATCTTGGAATCCAACTATAACATGGAAAAATATTGAAGATAATCCAGATAAACCTTGGGATTGGTATTTTATATCTATGAATCCAAATATAACTATGGAAATGATTCGTGATAATCCAGATAAACCTTGGAATTGGCATGCATTATCTCAAAATCCATTTACAAAAGAAAAAGAAGCATTTGTAAATAGAAAGTATAGAGAACATATGGCTGCATATAAAATCCAACAATGGTGTTTATCAATTATATTATCTCCACATTATAAAATAGGTAGAACTATGATTGATAAGAAATATAAAGAATTATTTACATAATATTTATAAAAATTGAAATAAATTATTATTTTTATTTTTATAAACAATATGGTTACCAAAGGAAAAAGAATTAAACAATTAAGAAAGACTATTAATAAAGAATGGAGTACATATTACTTTAAATTTATTCTAGATAATCCTACGCAAAAATGGAATTGGCAAAGTATATCTCAAAATCCAAATATAAGTTGGGAAATTATTAAAGATAATCCTATGCAAAATTGGAATTGGTATTGGATATCTATTAATACAAATATAACTATGGAAATTATTAAAGATAATCCTATTCAAAATTGGAATTGGGAATATATATCTTCAAATCCAAATCTAACTATGGAAATGATTAGAGATAATCCTATGCAAAATTGGGATTGGGAAGAGTTATCTAGGAACCCAAATATAACTTGGAATATAATTCAAGATAATCCTGATGAAAATTGGGATTGGTATTATATATCTGCTAATCCAAATATTACTATGGAAATAATTCGAGATAATCCTATGCAAAATTGGTACTGGGAAGGTATATCTCAAAATCCAAATATAACTTGGGAAATTATAAGAGATAATCCTATACAAAATTGGAATTGGTATTGGATATCTATGAATCCAAATATAACTATAGAAATAATTAATGCCAATCCTATAAAACCTTGGAATTGGGATCGGATATCTTCAAATCCAAATATAACTATGGAAATAATAAGAGATAATCCTATGAAACCTTGGGATTGGGAAAGTATATCTAGAAATCCAAATATAACTTATAAAAATATTAGAGATAATCCTACGAAACCATGGAATTGGCGCGGTATATCCATGAATCCAAATATAACTATGGAAATTATTAAAGATAATCCTGATATACCTTGGAATTGGTGGCATATATCTTGTAATCCAAATATAACTATGGAAATTATTAATGATAATCCTATGAAACCTTGGGATTGGAAAGGTATATCTATGAATCCAAATATAACTATGGATTTTATTAGAGATAATCCTATGCAAAATTGGGCTTGGTCTTGTATATCTTGTAATCCCTTTACAAAAGAAAAAGAAGACTTTATAAATAGAAAGTATAGAGAGCATATGGCATCCTATAAAATCCAGCAATGGTGTTTATCAATTATAGTTTCTCCGCATTATAAAATAGGTAGAACGATGATTGATAAGAAATATAAAGAATTATTTGCTTAATATTTATTAAAAATAAAATTGAAATATTATTTTTTTTATTTTATTAAACAATATGGTTACTATGAATACCAAAGGCAAAAGAATTTTAAAATTAAGAAATACTATTAATAAAGAATGGTCAAAATGTTATTTCAAATTTATTGAAGATAATCTTATACAAGAGTGGAATTGTATATCTACTAATCCAAATATAACTTGGGAAATAATTAGAGATAATCCGGATAAACCTTGGAATTGGTATGGTATATCTAAAAATCCAAATATAACTTGGGAAATCATTAGAGATAATCCTGATAAACCTTGGGATTGGATTTATATATCTTTTAATCCAAATATAACAATGGATATTATTCGAGATAATCCTATGAAACCTTGGAATTGGTTTAGTATATCACAAAATCCAAATATAACTATGGAAATTATTAAAGATAATCCTATGAAATCTTGGTATTGGAATTGGATATCTATGAATCCAAATATAACTATGGATATTATTATAGATAATCCTGACAAACCTTGGGATTGGTCAGAAATATCAGAAAATCCAAATATAACTATGGAAATAATTAGTGCTAATCCTATGCAAAATTGGGATTGGTCTAGGATATCTAGGAATCCAAATATAACTATGGAATTTATTAAAGATAATCCGGATGAACAGTGGAAATGGTATTGTATATCTAGGAATCCAAATATAACTATGGATATTATTCGAGATAATCCTATGCAAAATTGGGATTGGTATGGTATGTCTTATAATCCAAATATAACTATGGAAATTATTAAAGAAAATCCTACGCAAAATTGGTATTGGTATGCTATATCTTGTAACCCAAATATAACTATGAAAATTATTAAAGATAATCCTATGCAAAATTGGGATTGGTGTGCTATATCTCAAAATCCAAATATAACTATGGAATTTATTAAAGATAATCCTATGCAAAATTGGAATTGGTATAGTATATCTTGTAATCCCTTTACAAAAGAAAAAGAAGCATTTATAAATAGAAAGTATAGAGAATATATGGCATCTTATAAAATCCAACAATGGTGTTTATCAATTATAGTTTCTCCGCATTATAAAATAGGTAGAACGATGATTGATAAGAAATATCAAGAATTATTTGTTTAATAAATTGATAATAATAAATAAAATTGAAATTATTATTTTTATTTTTTATAAACAATATGGCTACCAAAGGAAAAAGAATTAAACAATTAAGAGAAACTATTAATAAAGAATGGTCTCAATATTTCTTTAAATTTATTAAAGAAATTCCTATAAAAAATTGGAATTGGAATTTGATATCTTGGAATTTGATATCTTGGAATCCAAATATAACTTGGAAATTCATTCAAGATAATCCTATGCAAAATTGGGATTGGCGTGGTATATCTAGAAATCCAAATATAACTTGGGAAATTGTTAGAGATAATCCTATGAGAAATTGGAATTGGGATAATATATCTATGAATCCAAATATAACTATGGATATTATAAAGGATAATCCTGATAAACCTTGGAATTGGTCTTGGATATCTAGGAATCCAAATATAACTTGGAAAATTATTCAAGATAATCCTATACAAAATTGGAGTTGGTATTGGATATCTATGAATCCAAATATAACTATAAATATTATAAAGAATAATCCTATGAAACCTTGGAATTGGTCATTTATATCTAGTAATCCAAATATAACTTGGGAATTTATTAAAGATAATCCTATGGAAAATTGGGATTGGCAAGGTATATCTATGCACCCAAATATAACCTGGGAAATCATTAGAGATAATCCTGACGAGTATTGGGATTGGCGAGGTATATCTAAAAATCCAAATATAACTATAAATATTATAAAGAATAATCCTAAGAAACCTTGGAATTGGTATCATATATCTTGTAATCCAAATATAACTATGGAAATAATTAAAGATAATCCATATAAACCTTGGAATTGGATTTGGATATCTAGTAATCCAAATATAACTATGAAAATCATTAAAGAAAATCCTATGCAAAATTGGATTTGGTCTTATATATCTCAAAATTCCTTTACAAAAGAAAAGGAACAATTTATAAATAGAAAGTATAGAGAACATATGGCAAAGTATAAAATACAGCAATGGTGTTTATCAATTATAGTTTCACCGCATTATAAAATAGGTAGAACAATGATTGATAAGAAATATAAAGAATTATTTGCTTAATAAATTGAAAATAAAATTGAAATATTATTATTTTTATTTTTTATAAACAATATGGTTACCAAAGGAAAAAGAATTAAAAAAATAAGAGAAACTATTAATAAAGAATGGTCTCAATATTTCTTTAAATTTATTGAAGATAATCTTGATAAACCTTGGGATTGGTGGTGTATATCTATGAATCCAAATATAACTTGGAATATCATTAAAGATAATCCTTTACACAATTGGGATTGGCAACGTATATCGTCAAATCCAAATATAACTTGGGAAATTGTTAGAGATAATCCTGAGAAAGAGTGGGATTGGTTTTGGATATCTATACACCAAAATATAACTATGGAAATAATTAGTGATAATCCGGATAAACCTTGGAATTGGAATTGTATATCTGCAAATCCAAATCTAAATTGGGAAATTGTTAGAGATAATCCTATGAAACCTTGGAGTTGGTGGTCTATATCACAAAACCCAAATATAACTTGGGAAATTGTAAGAGATAATCCTATACAAAATTGGAGTTGGCATTGTATATCTTCAAATCCAAATATAACTATGGAAATTATTAGAGATAATCCTGAAAAACCTTGGGATTGGTCAGAAATATCTTGGAATAAAAATATAACTATGGAATTCATTCTAGATAATCCTACACAAAATTGGAATTGGTATAATATATCACTAAATCCAAATATAACTTATAAAAACATAAGAGATAATCCTACACAAAATTGGAATTGGTTATGTATATCTATGAATCCAAATATAACTATAGATATTATAAAGAATAATCCTATGCAAAATTGGGATTGGGTAGGTGTATCACGAAATCCAAATCTAACTATGGAATTTATTAAAGAAAATCGTCATATGGGTTGGGAGTGGTCTAAAATATCACAAAATCCAAATATAACATGGGAAATTATTAAAGATAATCCTACGAAACCTTGGAATTGGGGATATATATCTTGTAATCCAAATATAACTATGGAAATGATTAGAGATAATCCTGATAAAAATTGGAGTTGGTATTATATATCTAGAAATCCAAATATCACTATGGATATAATTCGTAATAATCCTGCTAAACCTTGGGAATGGTGTATATCTGCAAATCCTTTTACAAAAGAAAAAGAAGAATTTCTAAATAGAAAGTATAGAGAGCATATGGCGGCATATAAAATCCAACAATGGTGTTTATCAATTATATTATCACCGCATTATAAAATAGGTAGAACAATGATTGATAAGAAATATAAAGAATTATTTACATAATAAATTGATAATAAAATTGAAATATTATTATTTTTATTTTTATAAACAATATGGTTATCAAAGGAAAAAGAATTAAAAAAATAAGAAAATATATTAATAAAGAATGGTCTCAATATTTCTTTAAATTTATTGAAGATAATCCTGATTTACCTTTTGATTGGTATTGTATATCTTGTAATCCAAATATAACTATGGATATAATTCTAGATAATCCTATGCAATATTGGGATTGGCCTTATATATCTAAAAATCCAAATATAACTATGGATATTATAAAGAATAATCCTATGCAAAATTGGGATTGGTCTAATATATCTAAGAATCCAAATATAACTTGGGAAATAATTAGAGATAATCCAGAGAAACCTTGGAATTGGTATTGGATATCAGAAAATCCCAATATAACTATTGATATGATTCTAGAGAATCCTATAAAACCTTGGGATTGGTTTGGTATATCTAGAAATCCAAATATTACTATGGAAATAATTAAAGATAATCCTATGCAAAATTGGGATTGGTCTAATATATCAGAAAATCCCAATATAACTATTGATATGATTCTAGAGAATCCTATGCAAAATTGGAATTGGTCTAATATATCTAAGAATCCAAATATTACTATGGAATTTATTCGTGATAATCCTATGCAAAATTGGGATTGGTCTAATATATCTAAGAATACAAATATTACTATGGAATTTATTCGTGATAATCCTATGCAAAATTGGGATTGGGATTGGTATTTGATATCTGAAAATCCAAATATAACTTGGGATATGATTCGGGATAATCCTACGAAACCTTGGGATTGGTTAAGTATATCTAGTAATCCAAATATAACTATGGAAATTATTATCGATAATCCTATGAAACCTTGGGATTGGTCTGCTATATCTTATAATATAAATATAACTATAGAAATTATTAAAGATAATCCGGATAAACCTTTGGATTGGAGAGGTATATCTTCTAATCCATTTACAAAAGAAAAAGAAGAATTTCTAAATAGAAAGTATAGAGAGCATATGGCTGCATATAAAATCCAGCAATGGTGTTTATCAATTATAGTTTCACCGCATTATAAAATAGGTAGAACACTGATTGATAAGAAATATAAAGAATTATTTGCTTAATATTTATTAAAAATAAAATTGAAATATTATTATTTTTATTTTTTATAAACAATATGGTTACTATGAATACCAAAGGAAAAAGAATTAAAAAAATAAGAGAAACTATTAATAAAGAATGGTCTCAATATTATTTCAAATTTATTGAAGATAATCAGGATAAAGATTGGGATCGTATATCTTGTAATCCAAATATAACTTGGGATATCATTCAAGATAATCCTATGAAACCTTGGGATTGGTATTATATATCTATGAATACAAATATAACTATGGAAATTATTAAAGATAATCCTGATAAACCTTGGGATTGGTTAGAGATATCACGAAATCCAAATATAACTATGGATATCATTTTAGATAATCCTATGCAAAATTGGGATTGGGGATATATATCTTATAATCCAAATATAACTATGGAATTTGTTAGAGCTAATCCTGATAAACATTGGGCTTGGTATTGTATATCTTGTAATTCTAATATAACTATGGATATAATTCGAGATAATCCTGATAAACCTTGGGTTTGGAATAATATATCTTATAACCCAAATATAACTATGGATTTTATTAGATATAATCCTGATAAAAATTGGAATTGGTTTTTAATATCTAGGAATACAAATATAACTATGGAAATTATTAAAGATAATCCTGATAAACCTTGGGATTGGTCTAATATATCTAGTAATCCAAATATAACTTGGGAAATCATTCGAGATAATCCCGAGGAAGAGTGGGATTGGTCTAATATATCTAGTAATCCAAATATAACTTGGGAAATCATTCGAGATAATCCCGAGGAAGAGTGGGATTGGAACCGCATATCTAAAAATCCAAATATAACTATGAAAAATATTAAAGATAATCCAGAGAAACCGTGGGATTGGAATATTATATCTTCTAACCTCTTTACAAAAGAAAAAGAAGCATTTATAAATAGAAAGTATAGAGAGCATATGGCATCTTATAAAATCCAGCAATGGTGTTTATCAATTATAGTTTCACCACATTATAAAATTGGTAGAACGATGATTGATAGGAAGTATAAAGAATTATTTGCTTAAATTAATAATAAAATTGAAATATTATTATTTTTTTTTTTATAAACAATATGGTTGCCAAAGGCAAAAGAATTTTAAAATTAAGAAATACTATTAATAAAGAATGGAGTACATATTTCTTTAAATTTATTCAAGATAATCCTATACAAAATTGGAATTGGTATAGTATATCTAGAAATCCAAATATAACTATGGATATCATTAAAGATAATCCTACGCAAAATTGGATTTGGTCTTGGATATCTAGGAATCCAAATATAACTATAGATATTATAAAGAATAATCCTGATAAACCTTGGGATTGGTCTTGTATATCTATAAATCCAAATATAACTTGGGAAAACATTATAGATAATCCTGATAAACCTTGGGATTGGTCTTGTATGTCTAAGAATCCAAATATAACTATGAAAATTATTAAAGATAATCCTGAAAAACCTTGGAATTGGGAAAATATATCTATGAATCCAAATATAACTTATAAAAACATTAGAGATAATCCTACGAAACCTTGGAATTGGTATCGGATATCTTATAATATAAATATAACTATGGAAATTATTAGAGATAATCCTAATAAACCTTGGAGTTGGCATAGTATATCTAGAAATCCAAATATAACTATGGAAATTATTCGAGATAATCCTACGAAACCTTGGATTTGGTATTGGATATCTACGAATCCAAATCTA
>Ga0209119_1004774_pt1 | contig 10926 bp, 4 predicted proteins | sample COG_03_FD_184747 | JGI IMG/M metagenome (GOLD analysis project Ga0209119, IMG submission 184747) | Pelagic Microbial community sample from North Sea - COGITO 998_met_03 (SPAdes) (version 2) | ecosystem: Environmental > Aquatic > Marine > Neritic zone/Coastal water | place: Helgoland, sampling... | reverse complement strand
CAACTGTAGTTACTAATAAAGAACATAAAACTTGTGGGCAAAGCCGTTTTGGATGCTGGACTTGTACTGTAGTAAAGGAAGATAAATCAATGGCTGCACTTGTTCATAACGGACAAGACTGGATGGCTCCTCTTTTAAAATTCAGAAGCCAATTAGTACATGATAGGAACCTAACAGAAAATAGAAGTAAATATCGCCGCAATGGACAAGTAGCATTAAATGATGAAGGAGAAGACTTTGGAAGAATGTCTGCTGGATATTGTGCCAGAATTCTAAAGCAATTACTAACCATACAATTAGAAGTGCAAAAGGCAAGGCCTGATTTGATTCTAATCACCAACCAAGAACTAATTGCTATACAAGTGATTTGGAATAGAGATATGAATTTTGATTATCATGTATCAGATATTTATCAAGATGTATATGGCAGGGAGCTAAACACCAATAATATGAAAGCTCTAGACCATACAGAGCGTCGACTATTAAAGGAAGTTTGTGAGGAAGACCCTGGGTACTTTAGCTTAATTGATAATCTAATTTCACTGCAAGAGTCAAAAACATTAATGATTTCTAAGTATGGCTTAAATAATGATTTAGAAAAACGTATAGAAGAATTTGTAACCCCAAAAGAAGGATGAGAATATCAGATATTACCATAAACAACTTTCGAATTTATAGGGGTGAAAATCATATAAAATTTGATAATAAGATAGATAAAAACATACATCTAGTTGCAGGAAAAAATGGTTTTGGGAAAACTACATTTTTAACCTCTTTAATTTGGGTATTGTATGGAAAACAAATGGCTCAAGTTGAAGACAAATACAAAGTAGATATTCGACATTTAGGGGGCTATGATAATTATTTAACAGCTTTATTAAATAAGGACCTTAAACGAGAATTTGATCAAAAGGAAACAGAGCAAGCTGGTTGTTATGTTGAACTTAAAATGAAGGATATTATGATTCCTTCAATACCATGTAAAGAATTAATTATAAGGAGAACCTACAATTATCTAAATAAAAAAGAATCGTTAAGCATCTTAATTGATGGCCAAGAAAATGAATTAACCAAAGAAGTTGGTTATGAAGTTTTTATCAATGATTTTGTTTTGCCAAGAGAAATTGCAAAGTTTTTCTTTTTTGATGCAGAAAAAGTTGTAACTCTTGCCGAGGCTAAGTCTGTAAGTGAACTACGCTCATTAAGTAAAGCATATTCTGAAGTATTAGGAATAAAAAAATATGAAGACCTAAAGAATAGTCTACAAATCATACTCTCAAAACTAAGGAGAAGTGGCGCTACTAAACTAGATCAAAACAAATTAGACCAACTCATTCAAAAGGATCAAGACCTAAAAAAACTAATAGAATTAAATGAAGATAAACAGCTTGGTGTTGAAGAAGAACTTTCTAACTTACGTTTACGAATAGATCATTTACAAGAACAACTAATTAGAGAAGGTAATGCAATGACCTTAGATGAACTGAAAGTTCTAAAAGGTGAACGTGATCTATTAAAAAAAGAACTTGAAAGCGCAAAAGGTGATCTTAAAAAACTGATGGATATCGTACCCTTAGTTATTTCTGGCCCTAGATTGGATGAGTTGATTCAGCAAGTAAAAAAAGAATCAAAAATTAAGCAAAAAAGTGTTGATCAAAATCTATTAAAAAAAGAACTGAATTCTTTTTCAAAAGAATTTAATAAAGAAATTTCAACTATTGGAGTACCAAAAGAGCAGTTGAGTAAAATTGAATTAGCACTTCAAAAACTTACGGTAGCCCGTCAAAACAATACTGAAGATGTTAAAGGAAATATTATTCTTGATTTTGATGAGGTAACTACACGTTCTATTAAAGCTACGTATGACTATATTAAAAACTCTTTTAAATCACAATTTGAACATATTGTAAAAAAAGAGAAAGAGACTCGCCAAGCTCTTGGTAGAATTACAAAAAAAATTAGCCAAGGAGAGGTTAGAAAAAATAATCCGATAGCCAAACAATTACGAGAAGACAAAATTGAACTCACAGTTCAACTAGAAAAATTATCTGTAAAAAAAGGAGAATTAAACCAAGAATTTAATGTGCTTAAACAACAACACGCATCCTTACAGAAGATACTTTCTGAAGAAGAAAAGAAGTTTAAAGTTGTAGGGAAAGACCAAAAGAAATATGAAGTAACCACTATTCTTCTAGAAAAAATAAAAGTTCTGACGGCTCGTATCAAAGAAGAAAAGAAATATGCACTTCAAAATTCAATCTTAATGGGGCTGAATAAATTAATGCATAAAAATAACTTTGTTTCTAAAGTAAATGTTCGCATAGAAGACGAAGTAATGGATATTGATTTGATTGACCAATATGACCAAATTATAGATAAAGACACTTTGTCTAAAGGAGAACAACAATTATATGCAACGGCTCTTTTAAAAGCTTTAGTTGACCAATCAGGGATTGACTTTCCAATTTTTATTGACAGTCCATTACAAAAATTCGACAAGGAGCATTCAAGCAATGTCATCCAGCAGTTTTATCCAAGTATCTCTGACCAAGTTGTACTGTTTCCATTACTGGAAAAAGAATTGACAAAGAGTGAATACGAACTTTTAAAACCAAATTTAGGCGGTGTTTATTTAATAGAAAATCAATCACAAGGTTCTTCAGTGAGTAAATACCCAATTAACGAATTATTTAACCAATTTAACAAGCAACATGTTCTCTCACATTAAAACAAGTAAAGAAAATAAAGAGGTTGTTACCCTTTTAACTAATAAATTAAATTTAGGGGCAGAGAATGTGATTGCCAGAATTGCCTTGACCTATTCCTTGTCTTTAGGAGAAAAGTTAAACATAAAAGATATTCAAAACTCAAGTGGTAAAGAATATTCAAGTAAAGTACTTTTTGGGGAGTACAAAGACTACTATGTTGGAATGACTGCTTTACACTACAATTTGCATATTTCAGACAAAGATTTACCTAAATACATAAAAATGCATATAGATGAGGGCCTCACATTATTTAATGATGAACTAACTTCTAATTCTAATTTAGATGGTTTTGAGTTTTTGATTGGAAAAATAGATATATAATTTCAAAAAAAATAATTATTTTTTCATCTAATTCTAATTTTCTAACAACTCCCAAAAAGCTTTATCCCTAACCAATAATGGCTCGGAACCAGCAAGGTTCACAATGCTTTGGTGCTTATCAAGATTTTTAATTGTTTTTATTAAATTATCACGTTGGTCTCTAGATTTAATAGTAAACAGGGATTCAACCTCTTTTGTTTTTATTTCGTTTACTCTGTGTATTACCCAAGTCAAGATATAATTGGAATAATCATTTTCACCTGTAGAGAAGTGATTTAAAAATTGAGTAGAAAGAATCGTTCCTACTCCGAATTCTCTTCCTTCTTTTAGAATTTTTTTAATTGAGTTAAAATCCTTACTTAAAAAATTATCTGCTTCATCAACAAGAATCATCTTCTTTAGTTGTCTTTTGCTTCCTTTTATTTTACTATGCCCTTGTATTTGCATTTGTGAATAGAAGGCATCTAAGGTAATTGCAACAATTAAATTTTGAATTGATTCATCGTAACCTGAAAGATTGATGACTGTTACTCCTTCTAAAATTGAATACAGCGATTTTGTTTTTTCCGTATCTGGCTCAAAAATTTCAAAATCTTGTAAGTTTGAAATTGCTGAGTATAAACTATCATGAGCAACCTTTTCATCTTCCATATAAATATTACAAACATCACCTAAAGTTGGTGGAGGTTTAGTCCATGTATCTCTTTTACCCTTATGAATTCCCCTAGATGCATAAGCATCTATTATTACATCTCGTAACTTTTGCTTTTGAACATTTCCTAAATTAAAAGCATTTGAAATGGTTTCTTTAATATCGTTAGCCGTATGTAAAGGTAACATAGGTTTAGACTTAGGTGTCGCATCTAATGCTAGGGGGTTGTATGGAAGATGATAGGGTTCATAGACTTTTGCATTTGTAGCGTCTACAAAATCATCTTTGATGTAATCCCCTTTGTAATCGAAAATTAAAATACCCAATGGATCATCACCTATATTTTGATTTGCATTTTTGGTTAATTGGTAAATCAATGATTTTGTAAATTGTGTTTTACCAGTTCCCATAGTTCCAATAATTCCTGTATTGGTGTGCATAACCTTATCTGTATTGTTCGGCTTCCAAATCACTTCCTTTCCATCCTTCAGGTGTGTTCCGAAGAGTACTTCTATGCCTTCATCTGAATTCGTTGACGATTTTGCAGGAATTACTTTCTCAACTATTTCCTCTTGCACGTCTTTAATAGAAGCAACTGGTTCATCAACTTCAATTTTTTCAATTGGTTTTGTTATTGATGGCGGTACAATACAAGTTCCATTTGGAATCTTCTGAACCAATAAATTCGATTTTTCAATTCCTGTCTCCGTATTATGGAATAAATCAATCAGCTCATCAATTGACTTCACCAAGTAATTATAGCCATCCTCTTCTAATAATTCAGCAAGTACATAATCATTCTCACGTTTCAGTTTACGCTGAATGGTTCCATTACCAAAATGGATCAATCCAAATGTGCCATATGCATCATCTAGTGCTGTCGACACTTTAAAATTATTATTCAGTAAATCAGAACGGTAATCTTTGTAGATATATTCCCAATGTTGATTCCCCCAGATTTTGTAGAGCTTCATTTTCTCGGCGTTGGTAATTGCCAACTTAGCAAAGAAGTTGCGGTAGAATTCACCTAAGAAACCACCCATTGTCAAATGTTTACGTAATAGATCGGCAGTTCTCTTTCCTTGCTCCAACCCCTTACTAACAAGGTTAGACCCTCCTATCTTCAATTCCATTGGATACAAGTGCATTTGAACTTTGCCCTCACATCTTTCAATCCCTATCATCAATAAATCATCACTAAAAGAGAATTCTTTCGAGTGTAAGTTCTTCGCAGAGAATAGGCCATCAGACATTTTCAATCCAGCGCTCCCTGAAATTCTAAGAATTTCTTCCAAGGAAACAGGTACCCAAACTATATTTGGATGATGTAAGAACGTTAGTGAAGATTTGATTCCAGATAATAAACTAATTTTCTCCCGTGGAAATTGACTGTCTTGACGAATTAGCTTCAATAACCAATCTCCATTAATCGCATTAAAGAAGTTGATTACTTCAAGGGTGTCTTTTTTATCGTTGTGTTGAACATTGTTTTTTGCTAAGAATTCACCAACAATGTTTGCATACTGAGCTGTTTTATCAGATACCGTTATGGCATCGTATCCGCTCGAGTTGTTGTACTGATCGCTATAATGAATGATTACTAAATCGTCTTTTTCCTTGAAGAAATCCAAATCTACTTTCGGATCAATATAGGTAACCCACTGCGAATTCGTATATAAATTCTCTAACTGATCTTTTACTTTAAAGTCAATGGTAGAACAAATGGCTTTGTTGCGTTCAAAGTTTTCTCCACTAGCTACAACATTCACAACAGCATTGTAATTACATGCCAGATTCGTTAAGTCTGTCCGTTTAACCGGCATGTGTTTCGAACCAAATCCAGAGCGGTATGTCTCACCCATAGGAACAGAAGAAACATCGGCCATCAATCCATTCATGGAAATACCTGATTTAATGTCGTTAATCTTATTGCTATTACGCTGTATTTGATGGCGATCAAACTGGTAGAACGTAATGTGTGCATATTCATATGCTTCTTTCTCTTTTGGGAAGGGTTTTGTATAAAAGTTAATCTTCTCCAAGAAGATATTTAATAAATCTTCTTTTTCGAAGTTACTTGTCTTCAGTTTAACACCCATTCTCTCCTCAACATCTTCTACTTTATCATAGTAGGTAAGTTCTTCGAATTTTGAAACCAGCTTATCCGAACCGTAAATATTAATGTCTATTGGTAACAAATCATTCGGGCGCTTCGTCGTGTGTTTATTCAGGTATGTTCTGTAGTATTCAAAGATTCCTTGCACAACCTCTTTACAATCTCCAAGATTGATTACATTTAAGATAATAGGAGAGTAGTTGGATTGTGAGAATAAGAAATCAAAATTATGCGTAAAGCCTTCCAGTTTGGAAGTAATCAATTTGGTAACAAAACTCTTCGGTACGGATTGTTCCGATTGAAGATATTCTGTGTAGTACAACCATTCTGGTGAATTATTAGAATCAACCGGTGTATACACCTTACTATCGTTCTCTAAGAATGGAACAAGATTTGTAGGTTTCAATCGTTTCAAGATGGCATCGTAAACTTCTTCGTTACCTAATCGATCATTCAGGTACAATTGATAGGCAATGTTAATCGGATGCAGTGGAGAGTATTTGATCAACCCTTCATTGAATTGTTCTTTCACCACGCCAAGCCAAACCAAGTCTTTCTCTTCACGAGTCAGCGGTCTGTTTTCAGTAATCTGCTTCAGCTCATCTAAGTATATGGTAATATACTTCTGCGCTAAATGTTTCACCTCGTCTTTGAGGAAAATTAAACTTGGAAGACCATTATGTTCTTGATAATGCTCTCTCAAGTTATTAAAAGCAGTTTTTAAGTCATCACTTAGTCTAAGGTCTTTACCTCTTAGTTCATTGTCAGATAATTCTGTCCAATAGAAAGAGTCAGATTCAATAATTTGCTTTTCGAGCAATAGATTCTTTCTGAATTCACTTCTAACGGTACGCTTATTATTCCGAAAGTTAAGTGTTAAAGCACCCTCTTCGTATTCATACTTAAAGTTTGATTTGCTCTCTCTCTTTTTTCTCCATACTTCTAAACCAATAATTGGTTTAGGTGGTTCTGATTCCGGCTTAATAGCCAGAGGAACCGTAAGCCCTTCGATTGACAAGTTAAAAGGAACAATATCCTCTGTTATCGTTGTATAATCGACATTTAGCTTTAGCTCACTTTCTTGATCAATTGCGTATTCATGATTCGATTGCAAAGTCTCTTTGATAGGTGAACCGAGGCCCTCGTTGAAAACGAGTTCATCTGCCTCTTCCAACATTAATTGTGGATTAGATTTGTTACTGATTTGGAAATTCGTTTCGAAATTCTTCAGAAGAAGATCCTTTGCGGGAAGGTGTAGAATCTTGAACTTGAATAGTTTATTTGTTAATGGATCCTTGTATTGAACAAGACTAAAAGGTTCATCTTCATTGGCTTTTCTAATCTCCATTTTAAGACCGTGTCCTCCACTCGTAACGTTTAAGATATCTTTACCTTTCTTTATGTCAATTCCCTCGTTCTTTGTTGGTTGATCAAATTTTAGTTCGAGGTTTATAGGATACGTATTGTCTGGGTTGAACACAATAATGCTATTGGATCTTTTACCCGCAACACCAGTTCCATCTTGCCTACACCAAACAGGGGTAAATACATTTCCCCCAATTACTTTTTGGAAAACTGGCGCAACTCTATTTTCTTTCGCTTCTTTCCATCTTAGAATTTCAGCATAATCATGTTTGCCCCAATCTTTTTTCGTTAGATTTTGTTTCCCTGTTTCAGATACCAGTCTCTCCAATTCCGCTTCCGGATTTCCATGCAAATGCATGTTTTCCAATCTGCTGAAAAGGTAGAAGTTTCCATCAAGCGCTTTTTTAATGTTTCTTGGCTCTGTATAAGTTGACAGTTCTGAATTCTGAAACAGACCCAATTTATTGTAGTTCTTCGTTTCAATTTTTTCATTGACAAGTGACTTGATTACTTGTGTATAATCGAAAATGGAATTGTTGTCCTCAACTACGCTTTTAGTCTTACGATTAAGTACTTCTTTTAGGATGATTTTCTCAAATGGTTCGAATGCGCTAGAATCATCAATGTCACTTAACAACGTTTTCTTAAAGCTCTTGTAGTGAAGTGGCATCCCTTCTTTTATTAAGCTACCACTACCGCCCAGTAAACTATCCAACTTACCACTGAAAAGGATCAAAATTGCTTTTCCTTCAAAGTCTTCTTTTTGATCTGCAACTTGATTCCTCAACATGGTGAAGTAATCTTCAGAAGCATTTTCGCTCGAAGCGGTCAAAACTTGGGTATCTCCAATTTGCAGATAGAAAGTTTTATAAGTAGAGCCGTCTCCTTCTGGATGCATGTAGCTAAACTCACCATTATTGGCTTCAGCAGTTTTTAACTCCTTGTAAAGTCCTTTCACATGCTCATCATCCTCCAAATAGAGATTGAAACGCTCTCCAGGAGCAATCTTTTGAACTTCAAAATAATCGACGATTAGCGTCGATATGTACTTATATAATTGATTTGACGTATTGTGCATCTCCGCTATCGCTTTTTTTCTCTAATAAATTTATTCGTTCGAATAATTTGATAATCTCTCCTTTTGAAGCTTCATCGAACGTGATTCCTCTATGGTTTAATTGATCCCAAAGTTCATTCAGTCTTATTTTTTCTTCTTGTCCAACACAGAGTTTGGTTAAGAAGAGTAGAAGTTCTTGGTTAAGAACAGTTGTAGATCCAAGTCTACCTCTAGTCTTAGTATAATTCACTTTACAGAAAGACTGAAGCCATTTTCCATATCGGTCATGAGCAGCTTTTCTTTCAGAATTATCAAATTGATATTTAACTCTTTTGTAGAATGAAACAAGTTCGATACTCAATTCATCTTTGAATTTATCTTGGTGTCTTTCTAAATAAGACCGTAATTCTTCTTCACATTTCTCCCAGCTTTCACCAGCATAAAATCCTTTAACGTGATCCGTATAGAATTTTGAGGTCTCTTTAATTTTGGCAATCAGTTCATCTCTTTCCTCAGATGATAAATCAGCCCATTTATTCTTAGCATCTTGATAGTCTCCAATTGAATCACCGTTTATTGTGATGTAGTTCAAAAATTCGACCGTATTCGCATGAGCAAATAACCCTTCTAAATCATACGCTAGTTTCTTCCATCCATATTGATATCCCATTCTAGATTCAGAAAGCGTTTCCCAGTCCATAGAGAAATGAATTGGTTTGATTTCATTACTTGCACCGAACGCATTCAATCGATGTCCTAACTGAGTTAAATAGAAGAAGTAATAGTACTTGAACAAATCTTCAATGTGTTTCAGGAATGTCTCCTCATTCGCCGCTAAAAACTTGAAGTCTGCCAAGAATTGCTTCTTGATGTCATTGAATAAGTTGGCATACTTCACAGCAGAAGATGCTTTCTTTTTATCCTTCAAATCAGGTAAGCACTCAACGATCAATTGATAGAAGAGGTTGTCATTTTTACTTGAGGTTAATTCTTCACTACCCAAAGTTTCTTCATCTAAGAAGATGTCATAGAAGAATCGAGCTGTTTCATTCAGCTGAGAGTGGTCATGGATAAAATTCATATACGGAAGCACTTCCTTATTAAATTTAATTAAACCACCATCTTCTTCAAAAAAGAGACTAATCACAATGTCTTTAAACTCTTCTTTATTATCAGAATTTACCTTATCGATTACCTCTTTTAAAATGTGATTTCTAAGTTTATTTTTAAAAGAAGCATTTTTATCTGTTGCAAAAGTTTTGTCGAATGACTTGTCATTTGAAATTCGGAAGCATTCTCCTACAATACCTTGAAACGATTGAAAATCAGACGTACAAGCATCTAAGAATTTCGTTCTAAATGGCATTAATTTGATTCGATTCCCTGTTTTATGATAAAGATTATTATTCTTCAAATAAACTCCTTCTAGGCCTTTCGCCCCTTCACGTAATAGTTCAATACTCATCATAACACTCGAAATTTATATTCACCAAATGAATCCTTGATTAACTCGTAATCGGCTGCTTTACCAATGTTTACTTCGTCTATTTCCAATGCAGCTTTGTCATTGTCTTGATTGATTAATTTGTTAATCAAACTCACAAAAGAAATATAGTTGTTGTTGTCCTTTTTATTTGGTCGGTATCCATTCAGAATACGATTCAATATATCGTACAATCCAAAATCGATATGAATGCGCAAAGGTTCTTTGGAGCCCTCTAGCTTGAAGTATAAGGTGAATTCTTGAACAAATTTTGTTAGTACATCATTTGTTTTTTCTTCCTGTCGTTCAAGTGCTGGTTCAGCGTTGAAATCTTTAAATACACGATACTTCGATTGATTACTACCCAGGTTAACAACAACTTTCTTAGTCTTTTTAGGGTCACCATACCAGAGACGAGCAGACTCTTGAACCAAAAAATAAACTTCTTTAATGGTACTCATTTTATTATTGTTGAAATAGTATAAAGTTTTCATGTACTTCTCAAAATAAGGATCGCTCAAATGTGCTATTTCCTTTCGCTTACCGAAGAAATTGAGACGGATGAACAATTTCGTAAGTTCCTCATTCTTTAATTTCCCACCATCAACTTTATCTTCAATACCACTCACAATTCCCTCATCTATGTGAGAATTGAAAAGATTTGTTGGCATTTCAGAATTAATTAGGTTGATCAAGTTTGAATCTAAACCGGCGTATCTGTGAACGCAAGGGTCTAGTCTTGAAATTTTTTCAAAGATCCCGGAAAGTTCAGAATGCTCAAACAGATAGTTTGGAATTAGACAAGAAAGATAGTCAGCATCCTTGCTGTTCTTAATCTGAGTTTGATACAAATCCAAATTTTCCCAATTCAATCCAACTGGAACGATGAGGTCGAAGAAAAAGTTTAATAGGGATCGAAGTGATATGATTTCCTTGTTCTTGACAATCGCTTGAACGATCAAGTTCATTAAAGCTTCACGATTTTCCTCTTTAAATAAAAACTCATAATTGAATCTTATCGGACAATTTTCTGACCAATTTAGATTTTTCAAATCTTCGTACGCTTTGTATACTAAGTTCTTTTTGTTGTTTGCGACCAATCGCTCCAATAAAGAAGAGATGATCAAGGAGGTTGGTCCCTCAGCAGTCAACGAATACATGTGA
>Ga0209119_1004763_pt1 | contig 10950 bp, 8 predicted proteins | sample COG_03_FD_184747 | JGI IMG/M metagenome (GOLD analysis project Ga0209119, IMG submission 184747) | Pelagic Microbial community sample from North Sea - COGITO 998_met_03 (SPAdes) (version 2) | ecosystem: Environmental > Aquatic > Marine > Neritic zone/Coastal water | place: Helgoland, sampling... | reverse complement strand
ATATTTGATTAGAAAAAACTTGATTTTAACCTGTTAATTTCGTATATTATAGTAGTGAATCTAACTATAAAATATATTGAAAATGGACTACACTACCACAAACCCCGCAGTAGTTAAAATTTTACTTTCGAAAATGAATGAAGAAAACTTCATCAAACACGCTAAAGAAATTAAGCAACTTTGGATCTCAACCAAAGTCACTTTGGAAACGATGAATCTGAGATCAATGTATTTGAATTTATACAGATGGTGCCGCCTTTGGTATTTAGAAAGTTTTTAATATATTGAAATTCACAGGTGTAAATTTGAGGAAATTATCGCTGTATATAGCAACTGAATTAAGTAGGTTTAAGTTTGTTTTTTCTCATATCAATAAAAAATCAATAAGATTTTGGGCTATACCGTATAACAATAAAATTAATAAAGATGCCGCAACAAATGAAGCTAGAAAACTAATAATGGAAATAATTTTGTTTTTGAATAATGAGTGCAATCTGTATTTATCAACTAAATAAAAATATAATTTCATTACTACAGTCATTAATGTAATAAGTATACCTATATCAAAAAATGGCTTATAGTTTATGTAATATGTACTAATATAAATAATCACTAAACTAAGTGATCCAAATGAAATAAAATATTTAAAAAACTTAAGGGTTAGTTTACTTTCTTTTTCTTTGGGGAATGTTATCCATAGTTCTATCCAAATGAGTATTGAACAACTAAAAAAACAATATGATAGAACATCATCAAATGATCTAAAATTCACATTAACGACTGGCATTTTTACGCTTTCAGAAAATATAGTTAAGGCAATAAAAACACCAAGTGCAGTTATTAGTTTGTCTTTCTTTTTTAAAAATGAATTTATCGTTTGAAGTTTTTTCTTTTTCTTGTTTTTGGGCATAGGTTGGTAAATAAATTTGGGGTTATTAATTAAGCTTTGGCATTCGATTTAATTTGAATAGTTTAGCACTTCTAAATCTAACTTAATGAGAAAAATAATTTGGTCTAAAATAGCTGTCGATGATTATGACGAAAATATTAATTTTTTAAAAGTCCGTTGGAATGATAAAATAATCTATGATTTTTTAGAAAAAACGGAAAGTGTACTTGAATTAGTTAGACACAATCCTTCAATGGGCGCTTGGGATTCTTCGATCGGATGTAATAAAATTTTGATTACCAAACACATCTATTTGTTTTATGTGATGGAAAAAAACGAAATACAACTATTGCGTTTTTGGAACAATTTTAAAAAACCTTACTGGCCTATAAATACTTCTGCTCAAAATTAGCCATTACCGTTTCATGTGCTATTACTTCACCCTTTTTTATTTGGTCCTTAGCAATAACCACACTCTCTTTTATTTCTTCAAGAAATGCTTCACGGGGATAAAGAGCTTTTGTTAATGTTTCAACTTCATTGACTGTAAATGAATTTTCCTTCAATTTCCTGTAATAGGTTGGTCTTTTCAAATTCAGAAGCTTTATAAAATAACTGGCTTTGTAATCTGTTTTTGAAATGAGATCTTGAAGCTCTCCTAGTAAATTCTTGTAATTTGTTACTACTTGTATCATTATATGAGATTTTTTGTATATTAGCACAACACAAATATATAAAAAATTTGATACAACGCAATATAAATTATAGTACATTTTATAAATAGGTTTATCCAGTGGATGAAGCTATTTATAACACAGATGGCGCGCTGGAGAAATTATGATGTTTAGTACTACACATTCTATTTATAAAAAAAATGATAGCTATAATTTGCCGTTATGTAAAATTGCCGCTGCCTATGCGCTCGATTGCTTTTTATAAATTAAACGCTTCTGGCGTTTATTTCTAAACACAATTTCCAACCGCATAGCCACCGCCATAAAAAAGCTAACCTTTTGCTACATATTATAATTCTCGTATTCGGGGAAAAATCCCGTTAAATTTTTTTCTAGAGCATTCTCGTAGGTTTGCACAAGAGTATAAAATTTCCCTTTGCTCAAATCCTTGCTTAAAATTTCTATACACTTGTTCTATGCATAGCTCCGATTGAACTTTTTTATTTACTACTTCTTAATATTATGTAAAATAGAAATTCAGCTTTTGAACTTTCTAAGGTTTAATAATATCTTTTGTCTTGAAACAAAAGAAACAAAAATTCAAGACTGCATATAATTTTGGAAACAATGTACGGCTCATTACGCTATATTTTAGGAAACAGGCTAACTTCTTAAGATTGCTTTTTAGAAGTATTTAAAAATTAGAACTCTTAAGATTTTGTATTACTAGACCCCTAAAATACAAACGCTCCACTCACCTATTGTTTTAGCCAAAATTATATGAGGTCAGTTTAAAATATTTTTTAGTAAAAATCAATCAACAAGAATCTCTAATAATCAATGAAGTTGGTAAAACTATTTTTTTATGAGTTATAGGTGTCTTTTTTGCTGTTTTTTCAATTTCATCTATTAGAATTTCTACTGCTTTCTCACCCATTTCAATATCAGGTTGCTTAACAGTAGATAAACTAGGAGTTATTACTGATGTCATAAACCAATTACTAAACCCAAATAAAGCAATATCTTTTGGAGTTTTAATACCATTTTCATTAAAGCATTTTAGTATCCCTATAGCAATAACATCCGTAATAGTAAAAATAGCATCAACATCAGGATGTTCTTTCAATAATTTTTGAGCGTTAGTGTAACCATCATTAAAATCATCATTATTATCGCATAAATATACAAGAGATGCGTCAAATTCAATGCTATTATCTATCAATGCTTTTCTGTAGCCTAAGAATCTATCGATTGAATTTTGAGGAGTCAATGAGCCTCTAAAATGAGCAATACGCCGATATCCTTTATCAATTAAATGAATCACCGCATTATAAGCAGCTTGTTGGTCATCAATTATTACTTTTGAACAGTTTACTAGCTTATTTATTTTATCAAACATAACAATAGGAATCTCATTTTGGATAACCACATCTATGTGGTCAAATCTATTGGTTTGATTTGAAAGAGATATTATAATACCGTCAACTTGTTTTTCCATTAAGAGCTGAAGCTGTTTTTTTTCTAAATCAAACCTCTCATTTGATTGCAAAGTAATCACTAAATAACCATGTTTTTCAGCTTCTTCAATGATACCAATCATGACTTTAGAGAAGAACTGGTTTATAATACTTGGTATAATTACTCCTATTGTTTTAGTATGTTGGGTTCTTAAATATACAGCAGTTAAATTAGGAACATAGTTTAACTCTTTTGCTAAACTCAATACCTTTTCTCTAGTTTTATTACTTACATCACTACGTCCTTTCAGGGCTTTTGAAACTGTAGAACGGGAAATGTTTAACCTTAGTGCTATGTCTTCTAATGTAACGGGCTTCATTAAAAAATGATTATATAATGGTAAAGTTAACTAAATTTATTGTTTATAGGGTAATGATAAATTAAAGAAGTAATGAAAATATTTCGAAACCGATTTCGGGGTTTTCGAAACCGATTTCGATAAAATAATTAGATAATTTTATAAAAAGAACTTCTAATATTGAGAATATTAAACTTAATATTATTAAATTCTAAACTAAATGAGTATGAAAAAACTACTATTTTTAACTGTTCTTTTTCTTGGCACAATAACTAGTGTATTAGGGCAAAGTACAGTAAGTATATCAGGAACAGTTACTGATACGAACAACCAACCCTTACCGGGAGTAAGTGTTATTATTGATGGAACACAAAAAGGAGCCTCAACAGATTTTGATGGAAAATATTTGATTTCTGATGTTTCTACTGGTACTATTAATATTATTGCATCATATATTGGTTATAAATCAATAAGCAACCAAATTAATGTAGATGCATCAGATATTATTCAAAATTTTGTTTTACAAGAAGACTTATTGTCATTAGATGAAATGATTGTTACTGGTTCTTCAAGCCCCAGAACAAAAATTGAGTCTAGTGTTGCTGTTACTACAATGAGCGCAAAGGAAATTGAAAACAAAGCATCTTTGAGTACGGGTGATTTATTATCATCTGTCCCTGGGTTTTTAGTAGAATCATCAGGAGGAGAGGTAGGAAACAACTTGTTCGCAAGAGGTATTCCATCGTCAGGAGCTTATGAATATGTTCAGATTCAAGAAGACGGCTTAGCTGTGTTTGAAGATGGTGCATTACAATTTGCAAATATTGATAATTTTCAGCGCGTTGATTTGACAGTAAAAAGACTAGAGGCTGTAAAAGGAGGTTCTGCATCAATTTTTGCAAGTGGAGCACCAGGGGGTATAATCAATTTCATTTCTAAAACGGGTCAAAATGAATTTATGGGTACAACGAAATTGACCGTTGGTGATTATGGACTCTTTAGAACTGATTTTAATATGGGCGGCTCTATTGTAGAAGATAAATTATTCTTTAATGTTGGTGGCTTTTATAGAGTTGATGAAGGAATTAGAAGCCCAGGCTTTGATGCAAATAAAGGTGGGCAAATAAAAATGAATTTTACTTATGTGTTTGATAAAGGCTACGCTCGTATAAATTACAAACATTTGAATGATAGAAATATATTTTTACTTCCAATTCCTTTACAATCAGATAGTAATGGAGACCCGACTGAGTTTCCTGGGTTTGATGCCAATTACGGAACATTAACATCAAGAAATTTTAGTAGATTAAGAGTTCCGCAAGTTGGAGGTGGTAATTATGAAAGAGATTTAGAAAATGGCGTACATCCCATATCTGATGCCATTGGAGGCGAGTTTAAGTATGATATTTCTGAAAATGTAACCATTAAAAACGCATTCAAAAGAACAAAAATTGACCTTACTTATGATGCCGTTTTTAGTACAGGAGGTCCTAATAATCAAGCAGATTTTGCTACAGGAACTACTCAGTTTCCTATAGCTGATGCTTCAAATGCAGAATATACTTATGTAGATAATGGAGCTGTATTAAATCCTACTGCTTTAATTATGAGAGCAGACCACTGGGCAATTGACAAAAAGATGGATAATTTTGCAAATGATTTGAAATTTATGTTCAATATAGACAAATTGAACTTGACTCTTGGGTATTATATGTCTAATTGGAAATCTAACCAATATTGGAATTGGAGTAATTATTTGGTAGATGTTTCAGATAATCCTAGATTGGTGAATTTAGTTGATACTAGTACAGGGGTTTCTAGAACTTGGAATGGGGTTGAACGTATTACTTGGTTAGAGCGAGATGCACAAACAAAAGGAAAGGTAAATGCATTATATCTAGATGGAGAATTAGATATTAACGAAAATTTGACTTTAAACTTTGGACTTCGTTATGATAATGATAACTATTCTGGTTATAGAGATAATGCACAATTCTTTTCAACCGATTTAGGGATTTTAGATAATAATACTGCAGATGATGCCGTGACAGTTGTAACGGGTAACCCATATACATACTGGAATTATGATGTTAAAGAATTATCATATACAACGGCACTTAACTATAAGTTTAATGACCATATGGCTGTTTACGGACGATACAGTCATGGTTTTCGTTCTCCTATAGAAGAAACATATTATGACAATGCTAGCGATTTATCAGGAATTGAAACAACAGGAGTAGATCAAGCTGAATTAGGGTTTAAATATTCCAATACCAACTTTGCTGTATTTGCAAATTTATTTCACATGAATTTGACAAACATTCCTTTTACTGATATTCTTGCTGATGGAACTTCAGAAGGTGATTTTGCAGATGTTACAAATGTTGGTCTTGAGCTTGAAGCGAATGCCAAGTTTGGAATTTTCTCTATTGAAGCTAATGTAACTGTACAAAATCCAGAATACAAAAATTTCAAAGCAACGGATGGTTCATTTGACTATAGTGGAAATACAGCAAGACGTATTCCTAAAACCTATTATACAATAAGACCAGATGTAGAAGTTGCAAAAGGATTCAATATTTATGGACAATTATCTTATTTTGGAGAAAAATTTACGAATCAAGACAATGCTGTAGCATTACCTGCTTTTTCAGTATTTAATGCAGGAGCATCTTATAAATATAAAAATTTACGCTTTGGCTTAGATGCTTCAAACTTATTTAATGCCATAGGTTTAACAGAAGGAAACCCGCGTAGAACCACAAGTGCTGCTGATGATGTATTCTTAGCTAGACCTATTCTAGGAAGAGCTGTGAAATTGTCAGTAGCAATTGATTTTTAAATAAAAATAATTTTGAGGTTAATTAGTTTGAGTTAGTTTGTTCAAATGCTGCTTGATTCACCATTAAGCAGCATTTAATTTTTAATATCGAATACACATGAAAAATACCAGTATAAAACTATCGCTGTATTTAAACTATTTTGTTTTTGCTATTTTATTAAATAGTGTGGGGATAGTTATTTTAAAGTCATTAGAGAATTATGGAGTAGATGAGATTCAGGCAAGTGTTTTAGATTTATTTAAAGAGTTGCCAATAGCGATTACATCGTTTGTTATCGCTTCTTTTTTACCTAGGATAGGTTATAAAAAAGCAATGTTAATAGCTTTAGGGTTATCCACAGTGGCATGTGTTTATATGTATTATGGAAACTCTTTTTGGTCAGCTAAAATTTTATTCGCTTTGGTCGGTATTTCTTTTGCCTTAACCAAAGTGTCTATATATTCTGTTATAGGTTTGATTACTAAGAACGCCAAAGAACACCAAAGCTTGTTAAGTTCCATTGAAGGTTTTTTTATGATAGGCATAACCGTTGCCTATTTCTTGTTTCCTGCCTTTAATTCTGAAACAGATGCAGATGCTTGGTTAAATGTCTATTGGCTTTTAGCAGGAATTTCATTAGTCTCTTTTTTAATTTTATTTTTTGCAGATTTTAATGTACAGTATGAAATACCGGGAACAGATTTGGTAGATGACGTACGTCAAATGGTTTTGTTATGTGCCAAATACCTGACTCTTATTTTTGTAGCTTGTGTGTTTTCATTTCTTGCATTAGAACAAGGTATAATGACATGGCTACCAACATTCTACAAAAGAGTTTTAGAATTACCCACCAATGTAAGCATCATGATGGCAAGTATCTTTGCAATGTCATTAGCAGTTGGAAGAATTGTTGCAGGCTATTTAGTAAGGCACATCTCTTGGGTTTCGATTGTAATAACATGTCTTTTTTTAACGATGCTAATGGTGATGTTTGTCTTGCCAAAAACCATTGAAGTTACTGTAGGTCATATTTCTTCTATTAACGATGTACCCTTAATCGGGTTTGCATTTCCAATAGTAGGGCTTTTTATCGCACCTATTTATCCATTAATAATATCTGCAGGTTTAAGTGCTTTACCTAAAAAACTGCATAGCCCTATGACAGGCTTAATAGTTGTTTTTGCTGCTTTAGGAGGAATAACAGGCTCAATTTTGGTAGGCTGGTTGTTTAAAGAAGTTGGTCCTAAAGAGGCTTATTTTTATACTCTAATACCAATGGCATTATTACTTATATCAGTTATTTTATTAAACAGATTAACGAAACAAAAAAATGTTACATATTCATAACACTAAAAAAATATTAGAAGACTTATTAGCTAAAGAAGATAGTACTGGAGATAAAAAAATCACAATAAAAGATATAGGTGAAAAAAAAATAAATATTCCACTATCAAATGGAAATATAGAACGAATAGAAGGAACTTATTATCTGTCAAATCTTTTACAAGAACTAGCTATTGAAATTGACAAAGGAATTGATAAAGAAACTACTATTTCATTAGATAGAATTTATGAAAAACCTACTCACCGTATTTCTAGGTTGATTCGTGAAAAATATTGGAACGATTTAACAAGAAAAATGGACAAAGAGGGTTTGATAAATGTACTGCAAGATGATAAGATGAAATCAGAGACATTTTATGTTTATATTCCTTATAATGATAAAATTGCTTTCAATTATTATAACAATCTTTCTGAAAACCTTAACATAAAGGTGGTAAGCTTACCCAAAAAGATTACTCCAGAATATGTATTGTCAATCAATGAAAAACCAGGTTTATTATCATTAGCATTAAATGAAGATGAAAACAAAGAAATTCATGGACACCCATTTGTCGTTCCTGGGGGCAGATTTAATGAAATGTTTGGTTGGGACAGCTACTTTCAATCAGTAGGATTATTAATCGATAAAAAACCTCATTTAATAAAAGGTACTTTAGAAAATTTTCGCTATGAAATTGAAAATTACGGAAGTATTTTAACGGCAAATAGAAGTTATTTTATCACAAGGTCTAACCCACCTTTTTACTCTTCAATGTTAACAGAATACATTGAAAATCAAAACGTAACAGACCTTTCATGGATTTCTAAAATGTTAAGTTCTGTCATAAAAGAATATGAAACTGTTTGGATGTCTAAAACAAGACTTTGCGATAACGGATTGAGTAGATATTATGGAGATGGAATTGGTTATGTTGTTGAAACAGAAAAAGGGCATTTTAGAGAAGCTACAGAAATATATGCCCAAAAATTTAAGATGCCAATTGACGAGTTTGAAAAAAAATACATAAATCGTGAAATTGATGTTCCCGATTTGGATGATTTTTTTGTACACGATAGAAGTTTACGCGAAAGTGGACATGATACGTCTAGCAGATTGGTAAACAGATGTGCCAGTTTAAATACAGTTGATTTGAATGCGCTTTTGTATAAATACGAAATAGATATTGCTGAATTAATAGAAACGTTTTTTAAAAACATATTTGAATCATCAAATGGTAAGAGTTATACAACTGACTATTGGAGAAGTTTAGCAGAACAAAGAAAAAGTAAGATGAATACCCTCTTGTGGAATGAAAAAGAAGGAACTTATTATGATTATGATTTTGTAAAAAAAGAACAGGTAGCATATATCGCGCCAAGTGTTCTTTTTCCATTATGGGCAAAAATTTGTTCGCCAAAACAGGCAGAGTTATTGATAAAAAAAGTACTTCCTCTATTAAAATGCAAAGGAGGTATCGTTAGTTGTTCAAAAGAATCTAGAGGTAATCAACCAGAAAGACAATGGGATTATCCTTATGGTTGGGCTCCACATCAAATAATTGTTTGGAGGGGATTACTGAATTATGGTTATGACAAAGAAGTACAAGAATTGGTATACCGATGGCTTTGGCTAATTACAAAAGATGCTGTTGATTACAATGGAACCATAGCAGAAAAATACGATGTTGTAAAATGCACACATCTCATTGATGTTGAATATGGTAACCAGGGAACAAATTTTGAATATGTCCCAAATGGCGGGTTTGGTTGGATGAATGCTTCATACCAATTGGGATTTTCTATACTTAATAAAGAGCTAAAGAATAGTTTAGATGAACTGATTGATCCTGATACTTTATTTAAATAACAATATTATCGATTTGCATAAGTAATATGATTATTAGAGCTTTAGTTGGTTTTACTAATTATGGCTCTTTTATATTAAAGACAATCCAATGCTATATTTATTGGTGATAAAAAAATATTATGAAATTATATCCTTTAAAATTCTCACCTCTTTATTACTATAGAATATGGGGTGGAGATAAATTAAAAACTCAATTAAATAAAAATTATCAAGAAGATTCCATTGGCGAATCTTGGGAAGTATCTGATATTGATAATTGTGAAACAATTGTATCTAATGGTAAGCTAAAAGGGAGCACGTTAAAAGAATTAATAAAAAGATTTAAAGGTGATTTTGTAGGAAATCATGTTTATGAAAGTTTTGGAAACGATTTTCCATTGCTTATTAAATTTATAGATGCTAAAACCCCTTTATCAATTCAAGTACATCCAAATGACCTTTTAGCAAAAGAACGCCATAATTCATTTGGAAAAAATGAAATGTGGTATATTATGCAAGCGGATGAAGATGCAGAATTAATTGTAGGATTTAATAAAGCGGTAACAAAAGAAGAGTATGTTAGCCATTTAAATACTTCAACTTTAAATAAAATATTAAATATTGAAAAGGTAAAAAGCGGAGATACATTTTATATCCCTGCTGGTAGAGTTCATGCCATAGGAGCAGGAGTTTTATTAGCGGAAATTCAACAGACATCTGACATAACATATAGAATATATGATTATGATAGAGTAGATAAGAAAACAGGAGGAAAAAGAGAATTACATACTGATTTAGCACTAGATTCAATTGATTTGAAGCTCTATGATAATTATCAAACGATGTATAATCATAAAATTAATTCTCCAAACAAATTAGTTCATTCACCTTATTTTAAAACAAATTTTCTAAATGTAAAAGGAAGTATTATAAGAGACTACCACCAATTAGATTCATTTGTGATTTATATATGTGTTGATGGTAGTTTTTTACTAAAAATAGATAACATGAGCTATTTATTTGAAAAAGGAGAAACAATTTTATTACCAGCGACGCTTAATCAAATTAAACTTACAACAATAAATATTTCAAAAATCATAGAGGTGCATATGTAGTTTCTTTTGTAGAAATACTAGATTTTAAGGATATTTACTGTTTAAAGTTATTGTTTGAAATTAAAATCCCATTCCATACACATTCCCACTTCACTCCTATCGTCGCTTCGGGCAAAGAGTATTCCATTACATTTTTAAAGAAACTTTTAGAATTAAATTTTTTCAAGAAACTGTAGAAACAACTTTCGCTTTTCACCAAAGCTCAAGTTACATAACGCAGAACATTATAGTACAAATGTATTGTTTAGTTAATAAGAGTGGTTATCCATTTGTAAGCTATAATGTAGTATTATGTAAAATATCCCAGAAGAATTCTTTTACACACAATTATCCAACTTGCCAACGCCAAAATAAAAGCTAACCTTTTAGATGTTATCAAAATTCTCGTATTTGAGTATTTGTACGTCTTATTTTTTTCTACGCGATTCTCGTGGATTGCCACAAGAGCTTAAATTTTAAGAA
>Ga0209119_1004754_pt1 | contig 10964 bp, 2 predicted proteins | sample COG_03_FD_184747 | JGI IMG/M metagenome (GOLD analysis project Ga0209119, IMG submission 184747) | Pelagic Microbial community sample from North Sea - COGITO 998_met_03 (SPAdes) (version 2) | ecosystem: Environmental > Aquatic > Marine > Neritic zone/Coastal water | place: Helgoland, sampling... | reverse complement strand
CCCAATATGCATTTTATACGTCGATTGCTATAATATGGTGTTTCGTGTTTTTAGAGGGGCACCTTTTTAAAAAAAAAATATTCTATACGTCGTTTTGTATAATATGGTGTTTCGTGTTTTTAGAGGGGCACCTTTTTAAAAAAAAATATTTTGTACGTCGTTTTAGGTTTGTTTCTGGTGTACTTCCCTTGGTCTAACCTATGTAAAAAAATGAGCACGTGGGATACTGATTGGCAGAGGTGCGAGGATTACGCAGAGGCTGAGCTTGCGTCTGTGACAACCAGTCGTAGGCAGCGTGGTCAACGTAATGTCAACCGCATCAAGCACCAAGCGTGTGTTGGCAAAATGGGAGAGTTACTTGCCTGTGAGTACCTACGCTTCTTTGGTCACCCCTGTACGGAGCCGGACTTTACCATTTACTCCAACTCTGACAAAAGCTGGGATAGTGATCTATACGTGGGCAAGCATAAAGTTGCTGTAAAGACTCAAGATGATGCAAGTGCTTACCGTTACGGTCAGAGCTGGGTGTTCCAACGCGGTGGGCACGCTGGGCGGGGGCATAGTGACCCTGTGATGAACGACGAAGATAGTTTGTGCGTGTTTGTGATGCTCGATCTGACAAACAAGCTATGTGCTGTTCACGGTCCATACAGTATGCGTGATTTGATCCCGTTGTTTAAAGATCCAAGTGTGGAAAGTTTGCGCTATACTAAAGCGTGCCTTTACTGGGAGGACGTTAAAAATTTACCTACGTATAAGATAAAAAAATAATTTTCAAATGACCTGTTATGTATGCTTTGAACCAACATCTCACTCTTCCCCATGTAACTGTAGAGCTTCATTATGTCGCGAATGTTTATTTACGTTGCATTGCAGAGGATTTCATGATTGTACGCTCTGCGGTGACCGACTTGCTTCTGCAGACTGGCTTTTGTTTGTTTTCAGTTTACTATTTAGGCTGATGATCTTATAGACAAATGAAGACTTACACAAGCATGATAGCCGCGCTGATCATTGCAGCACTGGCAATTTTTGTGAATGAATTTGCTGACCGATTCGACGAAGAGCTTAACGCTTGCGGTTTAGGCACGTATACAGATGGCGGGTGCGAATGTGTTCACCCGTATGTAGGTCAACATTGTGAAACGGCAGATTGCGGCTACGGGCGCTTGATTAATAGTTTATTCGAATCTAGCCTGATTACAACTCCTCGCTCAGGCAGCGAATTGGGCTGTTCATGCGAGAGTTTGTTTTGGGGTTTCTCGTGCACCGAATGCACCGCTAGATATCCTTCTGATTGTTCAGGCCCTTGTTTGGACACATACTATGGCGGTAGATGCGACATTATATGCAAACAGGGCACTGCAAGTGATGCTGCGGGTTACGACCACGAGCAACTTGGTGGTACATATAACTACTTCACTGACGAGAACGGAATTTGCCTTAATGACGGTTCTGTTCGGTGTAATATTGGACGAGCAGGGGAGCACTGTGAATTTGAGTGCCTCGACTGCGAGTACGGTAGCTGTGACATAACCGATGGGTCATGTAACTGTTTCGCAGGGTATTACGGGGATCTCTGCAACGCAACTTGCCCTGGTAGGTGCTCTGGAAATAATGGTATCTGTCAGGAAGACGGTACATGTGATTGTGATGCTGGGTTCACTGGAGATGACTGCAGCTTGGAATGCTGTATACGAGACGGGGGGACAGCTATAGGGCGTGTCCATGGCTCATGCGACCCTGCGGGAGGTTGTATTTGTGATGCAGACTGGTCTGGGCCTAACTGCGACTGCAATACTGATATTACGTGTGCTGGCAGAGGCACGTGCATAAACAATACAGGTGTATGCGCTTGTGATCCACAGTTCCAGGGTGCACGGTGCGAATTTTGTAATGACTTAAAAGTCGGCCCCTTCTGCGAGCATGATCGATATCAGTGCCCCTCATTTGAAGAGCAACACGGTGAATTTGTGCCAATAAACACACGTGGAGACTATGGGTGTAAATGTAACGCAGGTTTCCAAGGGGTAGACTGCGCTGAGTGTACTGCAGTAGCTTACCCCAAAAATGGGACTGACATGTGCTCTTTCGTTATCCCTGCGTCTCTTTGCAATAGAGGCACTGTTAAGGACACCTATCAAGGCACAGGTATAATGTGCGATTGCGAAACAAATTTTAACCCTAGCACAGATTGTGCAAGCTGCAACGATAAGTATTATGGCTCAAATTGTGAAATTTTTTGTGATTTTCACTGCACAGACTCGGGTGGGCAATGCGAAGCGACCGGGTGTGTCTGTCCTAAAGGGAAAACAAGTGTTGATGGTGTTTGCGAATTGTGTGGGGGAGATACTGATTGTTTGAACGGTGATTGCGAGCTTGGACGTTGCCAATGCGATCCAGGGTTTTATGGTGACGACTGCTCTATCTCGGCTGCACAAACAAGTGACGGAAAAGTCTGTAACGGGTATCAAAGCAATCTCAATTTTGAGGATGCAGAATGCCAAACTGACGAAGAATGCTTAGACCTTCAAAGCGATAATATTAGGAATCAAGCGGTTGCGTATCGTGCTCAACAGTACGACAGGGTTTCTCAAACATTTTGTCACAGATTAGACATACCTGTAGAGTTAAAAGGCACTGTGGGCTGTTGCGTGGATAGTAATGCTGACGGGAAATGTGATGCAGCGAATCTACTTGACAATTCTAATACTTGTACAGGGGATATGGTTCCGGATATATGCAACCAGAGGACTCTCGAAGGAGAGGTAAACATTTTTGATTGGTGTACAAGTCAATCCTTAGGTTGTCTTATGAATGGTGAATGCGCCGACGTTGACCTATGTGAGGATAGATGTGACGACGGGCTTAACTCATCTGAGTGGATCGAGAAGTGGGAGGAGGATCATATTCAAAGCATGGAAAGCGTGATGAATGAGTCGTGGAAATTTCCAATACATTTCCCGGATCCATATAATGTCAGGCAATACTACTATAGTGCGAGTCTAGACGATGTATGTCCTGCTCCAAGTGGGTATAATTCCTGCAGGGATGCACTCGTTCCGTTAGACGCAAGTGTATACAATGTTACGCATAAATTCGTCGATCCAGAGTGGCAAGCTATGCCATCGTTCCACAGCTGTGAGTTGCAGCACCATGTGCTCAAGGCGGTCAATGGAACTTACATATACAATTTCAGCTCTCCTATCTGGGCAGATCGCATAGAAATGGTTAGTGACGCAACACGAACCGCAGCCTATGGTAGGTTAGGACAGAATGATGCGTCTTACTATGGCAATGTAAGTGGGTATATTGATAGTATTATGCTTTTTGGGAGGGGTGATGTTGAACTGATAATTTACAACTACACAACAGATTCGTGTGTCGATCTTATGAAACGTTCTGCTAGTAATTTTGCTCAATGCCAGCAGTACGCATTCTACGAGTTTGAATACGACTGGGATGATTTTTGTGAGTGGAAAGACACTGTTTTAAGCCCAGGTGGGTTCGAACAGCTTTGTTACGACCAGAGTTTAGTATGTGCAGGTTGCGAATTTTGGCAACAAGGATGTGAGAACTTGCCTTTATTAAGCGAGTATCCATTTCCAATGCCAGACCCGTGCACTCCTTGGAGCAACACGTTTTGCGATGAGTTTCTCAATGTGACGTTTCGTCAAACAGGGACGTGCGCTTACACAGAATGTGAATGCGAAGGATATGGAGTTGGAGGGCCTGCGTGTGACTTGCAGTGCGCGGTCCCGAGGTTTGTTAATAGCGAATCTGCGTGTGGCTCAGACCTTAGCCCCCCTTGGGGAACTTGTGAAAGGGACAGAGGTGTTTTGGCATTTGGCTTTGAGCAAGGTAGATGCAACTGTTTTAATGGTGGCGATCCAAATTTAGGTTGTGCAATTGTATGTACAAACAATGATGAATGCAGTCGAGATATTGATACACCCTTCACTTTTGACGCTTCGAATTGCTCAGAATTTCAGGACTTAGTCTCTTTTGAAGTATTGTCAAGTCCATCCGTATCTGTAAAAGAGCGTTGTTTAGTCAATTTGCGAGATAGCACGTGCAATTACTGGAGAGGACGTTGTGAGTGCGCAACTCCGTATACAACCTTCACACTATTAAACCAGACAATTTACTCTAATATGGGCAGCTACAGGGTTGCTCTTATGCAAGGTTATGATATTGACGAGTACCAACCTTTCACTTCGTATTATCCACCGACCGAACCTATTATTGAGGTTGTAAACAGAGATACATTATGCTGGGACCCTTTCAAATATCCAGTTGATGATTCTTTTGTTTGCGATAGCGACTTTGCATATAGAAATACGGATTCAACTTTTGATGATGATAAAATGAGTTGTCAGGACTACACATTGGATGATTGTGGTAAGACTAGGAACTCAACGATTGTTGCCGTGAGTGGTATTTGTGATGAGAATAATATTCTTGATAAGGAAGGCTGTTTATTGTATGCGCGTCAATATGACAGATCAACATTAAATGTCAAGACAAGAACGAATAGACATCGATCGATAGATGTCGAGTTAGGAAAGTGCAAGGCTGCAAAGGAGACTTGCAATTCCCCTCAAAAACCTATGTATTCTTTTCAAGTTGTTTGGGACGAAACAGATGAAAGGTACGCAGATGGAGAAAAATATGCAGGGTGTGATTCAGCTAAAATTGCTGGTAGTTTCAACGAAGGTGTTTGTAACGGAGCAAGTAACAATAACTTTTTCAGCGAATGCTGCAAAACTGCCGACGTTACAGTAAGCTCTGGGAGATGTATATCAGCTGATACACGTACTGATGTGAGCCCGTATAAAATTATACGTAGTGGGCTTTGTGAGAATGAGGAGGGCTACGAACCAATAGAAACAGAAGAAGAGTGTCAAGCAGCAATTGATATGATCAATTTGGGCTCAATAAGTAATTACCATGACACGTATTGGGCAGATTATTTGAACACGCGTTTAATTCCCGAGCTCTCTGACTGTTCTCATGACATTATAGATTTGTCGAGTTACACATCAGTTGGTAGCGGATACTGTGGAAATCAGATTTTTCTACTTCCATCTGGCGGTATTTTTAGTGCGGCACCACTATTGAGTTCTGGGGATACGTTTTATAACGCTGATCGCAATAGAGAGTGTATGAATCGATGTATTAACCTTTGTCGCAAGGAAATCACGCATTTTTTCGTAAGAAATAGTGATAATACTTGCGTATGCGCAACAGGTTGTGATAACTTACTTTTACCATCACAGTACGAAGCTTACAAAATAAACTTAGGTAGTAATCCTTCTGGTGACCCGACCAGAGCGAAGGGATGTACTTTAGACGTGCAAGGGATAAACACTAGTCCTGTGCTAGGTCACACTGTTAAATTTAACCCTTACACGGGAGTAAATTTTGTACCAGCAAATCATTGGGTACGGTACGAAGATCTCATTTGCAAACGCAAGGGCACGCTTGGATCACAACTCGTTGCCCGCAATTTGACTTGCGAATCTGGTTGCGCTGCCGTGTCCTATGCAGAGGCTTTCTTTTCTTCGGAGTATGCATCTTCATCTGGTGGGGACGGAAGTATTATGCAAGACTGTTTAATGTTTACAGAAAGAACACTATACGACCAAAATGAAATTACGATCGGTTCAGGCAACAATTTCTTAGTTTGGGATTTGGAAGGTTTAAAGACGTCTTTCGGTGTCGAAATCACAACAAACATGCGCCAAATACGACCTAATACACTGCTTAGTCCTATTTACACAAACGACGCAGTTGTTGTTAGCGTCTACTCTTTAGATAAAGACGTAACGTTGATTGCTGCAGTTACGGATGATTGGACATTTATTGAAGACTTTAACTTTGAGTTAAAACCGGATAAACCTCCTACTCTCACAGTTAGTCAAGGGCAATGCGCTGGTGATTACTTCGCAGGTTCTGTGAGAACAACAATATCAACCCAATACGAAGTAATTAAACAATGGGAATATGGTATTGCAGTCGGTCAGAGCCGTGAGTGTGATGGAGTAGGTGCTTCTAACACAGCTACTGGTACAGAGGCGCCGGATGGCTCTATAGTGTGGGACACTACTGGTCTTGGTGGTTCTGATGCAAGCCCTAACCCGAAACAGGCTTGTGCAGACTGGTGCAACTCACAAGGGTATGCCGGGTTTAATACACATGGTCCCTGGATTGGTTTAGACGTGCTTTGTGAATGTGCGTCGTGCGCTACACAGAGTGTAGTTGCAGGCTGGAGCATCGGTCATCTAATAACAAGCCCAGCAGTAGTTGCAGAGAAAACACCTTTAGAACTCCAAGGGGATTGGTACAGTAATGGTAGACGCATTCACAAAAGTCAGGTTGTTGAATATAAATTTTCAAAGTGCCGAGACTTTAAAAACGCAACAGGTCCAAGGTGCACAAGAGCAATGTCAAAAAGCAACTGCATTGCATCAATGAATGAGAATGAAGCATGCGTCCAATATAAAGATGGTCTATGCACGTCGTTTTGTAAGTCTAGCACGGATTGTTGTGATGGTAGTATTGATGTGGACGAAGATGCAGGATTCTCGGGCAATTATGTGCCAATCGAAAGTCTTGCGCTGACGGACGTTTCTACTTTCTACTACAAACCTGAGTACTCTTGCTGTGGTGAAGAAAAACACTACTTTTATTTCGCGCAAGGTTTTTGTTCTCGTGATAATATTGCACTGCAAGAAAAACCTCTTCATTTGCCAGGGCCTGATCAGCACCCTTACTTGCCAGAATCAAGATCTTTCAGACAATTTAACAGTGAAGCGTTTGAGCTTACACCATTGCACCCTCTGTACAGAGAAGATAAGAAAGAGGAATGTGCACTACGATGTAAAGAGGTTGGAGCTACGGAATTTTTCATTATATACAAGTATACTAATACTCTGATGCCGGAAGAGAGGTGTCATTGCAACGATCGCGTTCGATGTGACTACTTAGTTCAAAATGGTGCTCTTACTCAATATCAACCAAGCATTGATACGTATTCAGACCCGGATTATCCAGAATATGGTAATTACTTACCTCTCCGCATGGAGAGTTACATTATTGTAGACACGTGCAGCGCCGTGGACGCAGCTGATGTCAGTTTTGGTTGTGACAGCCCGTACAAAAAGGTGACTTCACCGAACGCCCCTTTTAATGATGTAGTGCATCGTATAACCGCTACAGGAGATGCGAGCTATGTACAACCAGACCATGCAAGAAACGCAGGTTGGGTGCACGAAACTGTAAAGCTTGACAATGCGGATGATTACTTTAAACTCTGGAACGAAGGCGTACCGCACTTGATGAATGAAAAGTGTGCTTACACGCAAGAGTTTTTCTATGACAGTCTGGACTCACGATTTCTGAAGTTTATGGTGTCAGCTGAGGAGTTCATGCACCATGCTATCGTGATAGACCCGATTGCAACAGAGGTTGAAGTTATTTTAAGTGACGAAAAATCTGGGTGTGTTGACGATGGGCACGAGATTGTTCATTACGATTTTATGAAAACAAATGTTACTAAAAAACGTTATGAATGCAAATACAGTGTCATAAGTACAGATGAAATTTGCGACAATTCCGTGCAATTTGGAACTGCTTCAATGGGCATAATGGAGTGTGCGGATGCTTGTGGATCTGCTTTCGCCATAGACAACAGTCAAATGTGTTTTTGTGCGTGGGATTCGTGCAGCGTCCGGACAGCTAGTGTTGGTTCAACCACATATAATTGGCAACCTAACGATTGTGGATTTCAGTATTTGGCAGATGGCACTTGTACAAATGCAATGCCAAATAATCCGGGTGATTTACACTCATGTAGAGATTACTGCTTATCACAAGGTGTAAATGCTTTCAGTTTTAAAGAGAATCCGTATGAATGTTATTGTTGTCTAGATACAGTTAGCATTACTGGAACAGGTACAACTTATACATTTACTCCCGAACAAACAGTTGGAGAAAATTTTGTGAAGATTACAGATAAATCATGTGAGCATTACGGGCATCGGTCAATTATGGATGAAGACGTGTGCAAGCGCGCTGCAATTGAGTTTGGTGGGTCACCCTCGAACATATTAGATGATAGAAAACTTGTTGGTAGATGTGTTGGCGAGGCCAGAAATTATGGTGAAATCACAACAACAGGCTCTTCGGTTGAGTTCCACGAGGTTCAAACTGTAACAGAGTGTGCTATCCAATGTGGTGGTAAATTTACGATTCGACATGATACTCCTCTTATGTGTGCATGCGTTCAAGACTGCAGCCGAGTCGAGTATTCTGAAAGACTTGCAAGATGGGCAAGTGTAACAGCGGTTGATACTATTAACTTGTATGAGCATAGCGCGTGGTTTAATTCGTTCCCTGCGGCACCTACCGATCTGGATAATAGTGGTGACACGTATCCTACTTATCCGCATTTGGTTGATATTGATAATGATGGAGATTTGGATCTTTTTGTTGTTCGGTGGCAAGCTCCAGTGCTATACTTCAAAAATACTTGGACATCCGGAGATGATGAACCTGTCTTTATACAAAAATATGGTGCAGACAACCCTCTGGAAAACATAGGTTGTGGAAAAGATCCAAATGGTGGTCTTCCTTCGGGATGCGGATCAAATGCAGCATGTTATCAAGAGTTATGCCAAGCAGCGTTTGGTGATATTGATGGTGACGGAGACATAGATGTTGTCTTTGGGCGAGATAAACGCAATAATTTAGACATCAGTGATCTTAGAAATTATTATCGAAACGATGGAACAGCAGAGAATCCCAACTTTGTTCATGTGATGCCAACTGCAAACCCATTTGAGGGAATCGAATTTGTTCGCACAAATACTTATCCTGCTATGCCCATATTTTGGGATTGGGATCAAGATGGGGACGTTGATTTGCTTGTTGGAAAGGCGAATGCGGGTAATACCGAGGTGCTTTACTACGAGAATTCGGCTGGAACGTTTATTGAACGAACAGGTGTTGACAACCCTTTTGATTCAATAGGTTCGTCACCACCTATTTATCGTCTTGCAGATATCAATGGTGATGGGGTGCCAGAGATATGGAGAGTCCCTTATATTGCAAATGCTGTAGCTTCTCCTCACCTGGCACTTGATTCTGATGGAACTTGGGCAGCTCTTGCACCTGATTTTAGTCCATTGAATGGGATTCTAGCGGGTACATATGCTTTTGGTGATCTTTTTGAGACCGGATCTTTAGATGTGATTATAGCAAACCGAGGCAGTAGTTATGGCTTGAATGTACTTAGAAATTGGGGAAACGAAAACTTTCCAAATTTTCGGTTTCCAGAGTGGGCTGTTCCGGAGTGTGCTTTTCTCTGCAAATCGAATCTCGGGTTTAGTGTTGAAATGGACTTCGAAACTACTGTGACTTGTAAGTGTGCGGACGATCTGACTTTAACGCCAAGTTCCGATCCGATTGCAGTTTATAAACCCTTTGCGCAAAATCACGAGTCCTGGCAAAGTGTAAACTATGTAACTAGGGGCTGTAGTTTAGATGGGTTTAGTGCTGATAACATTGAAATGGAATGTGAAAACTGTTTATGTTCAGAGGGGGATGGTGTTTTTACGCCTGAGTTTGTTGAAATAACCTCTGGTACGTGTAGTTCAAACGGGTATACAAACATTGGAATGCGCTCAAGATGCTTTCATGCCATAGACGAACTTGGATATGATATGGGAACTATACCAGCTGGTTATTTTTCCGATACTAGTCTTGTTGAATCAGCTCCACTTGGGTGTTCATACAACTCGAGACCATATTTTGGTGATGGGACGGCAGCATGTTCAGTAGCACAAAAGTGCATTTGTCAAAGAACTTCTTCATACAAGGAAGTAACAACTGATTCGTGCACACAGAGTAATATGTATGCAATTAAAACACCTCATGAGTGTCTCGCAGCGAGTGTTGAGTTTGACGTATCGACTAATATTCAGTTTTTAACTACCGGAACAACTTCCTTTAAAGGATGTATTACTGATGCGGGAACAACAACGTTTGTATCTGCAATACCAGCGTTTGTAAGCCATGTATTTACAGAAAATGATAAAGGTGCTCTTACTGGAACGTTGTTGTGTAGAAAACAACCATATAACAATGACGATTATGTGCCATTATTTGACGATACAAACCAGAACGGTGAGGCATGCTCTCAAGTATTTATCACAACTCCTAATGGGGGAACTTATTTTCCAGAAGATTTATCACCAGTTCGATCCCAAGAAGAGTGTGAGAGAGCAGCAGTGTCTCTGGGATTGTCAATAGGTGGTATGAACGCAGTGACATTGGGTGGTTACCCCGATATGACAACTTTTCGAGGTGACTTTTATAATGGATGCAACTACTGGATGAATGGTTATGCAGCATACAGAGACCCAGATTCGAATCCTGGTGTAGATTACTGTACGTATTTCAGACCATGCCTTTGCAAAAGAGAACTCTTTCCAAAGACTAATGAAGTGTTTGATCAATTCCAACTATTGCCATTAGAAAGATACATTGACATCATTGAATCAAAGTATGTATTGATAGACGACGGTGCTTCCTGTGATACTGGGTTCGATACAGTTAGTGGAATTGAGTGTGATACAGCAAAACAATTGTTTGGAGTCACTGTAGATGCTCCAGATTGTGTTCGAATTTGCAAACACGAAGCAACTCAGTGTGAAGGCGACGAGGTGTGCATATGCCGAACAGATACACCTGTAGAAGTTTTCAACTCAAATGAGAGCTGTGTTATATGTGGAGGTGGTGAGGAATTCAATGTAGAAAGCTTTTTCTTCAACGAAAACGGGAATACGCGTTCATGCATACCAACAGCAGATCAGACATGTCTCACGAGCTCTACAGGGTGGACGCAATACAGGATGAATCCAAACTTTGGTGGAAATCAATCTGTGTTTGTCATAGCACCG
>Ga0209119_1004752_pt1 | contig 10970 bp, 9 predicted proteins | sample COG_03_FD_184747 | JGI IMG/M metagenome (GOLD analysis project Ga0209119, IMG submission 184747) | Pelagic Microbial community sample from North Sea - COGITO 998_met_03 (SPAdes) (version 2) | ecosystem: Environmental > Aquatic > Marine > Neritic zone/Coastal water | place: Helgoland, sampling... | reverse complement strand
CCATTGGACGTTAAAGCTGCACTGGTTTGACAGCAGTCACAAACACGTTGATCAAGCTGCCAACGATTAACGGCGAGTCCTGTTGACTTAAAAATCCCGGCTCTTAAGGTCATTGAGCCAGCATGGCCGTGCTCATCTGAGCTTGCTTTACTTTTACTGTTCCTTCCATCTAACCAGCTGACAAATGTATTGCCTTTGGCTTGTGGCTTCATGCTAACAAAACCATGTTCAGCCTCAACACCGTCATTATGAGCGGTAAATGGGGCTAGCCAAGTTTTACCGCTATCAGCTGACATGGTCAGTTTTACATCATAATCATAATTGCCAGAAGCGCTTTTTTGTAAAAAATGCCCCGTGACATAGTTGTCCTTGATCACCACAGAAGGAAAGTCAGCCCAGTTATTGAACCAGTTGTTACCACGTGCAACTTGTATCGGGGTTTGCCAATGTTGGCCATCTTCATCAAGCTGAGCGAAAAATAACGTCGCCATGTTCTTTGCAGGATCCTGTGTTACCCAAGAGAGATAAACATTCGACTTATTGTCAGTAAACACACGGGAAAAACTACTATTGTCCCCCGCTGGCGTTTCTAATTTTTGTACTGTGACTTTTGCATAGCTATTAACGGCAAAAATAGTAATGAATAGACTGAAAATAAATCGTGCTTTCATTGAGTGCCCTGTGATTTTTTGCTTGTTATTTTTCCAACAGAAAAATCAGGCTTTACCTTAGCTAAGCCTGCAAGAATATTGTCTAAAGTTTGTTTACCCATCAATCTAAGCTTCAGCTCGCCCACAGGTGAAACAATATAAGTTGCGGGTAAAGCCGCCGGTAAGGGAAACTTGAATACGGCTTGTTGCCGCGCATTTAGTTGTGGGAAGCCGATATCCATACGTTTGACCACACTAGCCAATTCATCACCCACTAAATCATCATAATTCACCCCCACCACCCTAACGTTAGTTTCGTTAAGCAAAACTGATAAGCGATTTAATTCCGGAATTTCCTGGCGGCACGGACTGCACCATTCCGCCCAATAGTTAATGACGATCCAGTTATTTGTTGTTTCTTGCGGTGATATTTCAGTGTTTTCTGCCGAATGACCAAGCTTAATCAAGCTGAAAATCATTAACAAGGTAAGTGTAAACTTGGTCATAGGATGAGCCATATCTGATAACAAAGGAAAAGACAAATCGATCTAATCATAGATTTGATAAAAAACCAACAAGCCTCATCCATGTTTAAGTGAGGACTCAGCATAAGAGGCCCAGTCTCCACTTGCAGATAAATAGCAGGTTTATTCGCCTTGCCAACTCTTCAATAATTGATCATAGGCAACCGTTTGACCTTGTGGTTTTTCATTGGCCAATTTGGCTTTTGGTGAACCGTGTTGAGCTAACCAATAACTCGGATCTCTGGGCTGGTTAAGTTTGGGCCCGCACTCTGGTTGCACTTTAGCCCTCTCAAGTCGTCCCATAATCTTATCTTGTGCAGCAGCTAGTCCATCCAAGGCTTTTTGTGCAGAACTCTCACCGCTGGTGACTTCAGAAATATACTTCCACCATAATTGTGCTAGTTTGGGATAATCTGGCACGTTAGTGCCTGTGGGTGTCCATTGTTTGCGGGCTGGGCTGCGGTAAAACTCCACCAATCCACCGAGCATAGGCGCCGCATCAGTCATTTGTTGTGAGTTAATATCCGATTCACGAAAAGGTGTTAATCCGACTAAGGTTTTTTTCAGAGACACCGTTTTAGAAACAGTAAATTGTGCATACAACCAGGCTGCCAAACGACGTTTTGTGGGCGTTGAATTTAAGAAAGTCCAAGCCCCTGTATCTTGATAACCCAGTTTCATGCCTTCTTGCCAATATGGGCCTTTAGGAGAAGGAGCCATTCGCCATTTAGGTGTGCCATCTTCATTTACCACGGGTAACCCTGGTACGTTCATACTGGCAGTAAAGACGGTATACCAAAATATCTGTTGTGCAATGGCACCTTGTGCGGGCACGGGGCCGGCTTCAGAAAAAGTCATTCCTTGCGCTTCCGGTGGTGCATATTCACTTAACCAATCAACATATTTTTGGGTGGCATAAACAGCAGCAGGGCCATTGGTTGCTCCCCCTCTGGATACACTAGAACCCACTGGATGACAGCCCTGTACTCTAATACCCCATTCATCTACAGGCAATCCGTTAGGAATGCCTACATCGCCAGCGCCAGCCATTGAAAACCATGCATCGGTGAATCGCCATCCAAGTGATGGGTCTTTTTTACCATAATCCATATGCCCATAAACGGGCTTACCATCAAGCACTTTGACTTTTTTACTGAAAAACTCGGCAATGTCTTCGTAGGCAGACCAATTCACCGGCACACCTAATTCATAACCATAAATTTCTTTGAATTTGCTTTTTAAATCCGCCCGTTCAAACCAATCGGCTCTAAACCAATACAGGTTGGCAAATTGTTGGCTGGGTAATTGATAAATTTTATCATCTGGACCTGTAGTAAAACTCAGGCCAATAAAATCATTCAAATCCAGAGTGGGTAAAGTTAAATCTTTGCCGTCACCGGCGATCATATCCGAAATAGCCACTACTTTACCGTAGCGAAAGTGGGTGCCTATCAAATCAGAATCATTCACATAAGCATCATAAATATTTCGGCCCGATTGCATTTGGGTTTGTAATTTTTCGACTACATCACCCTCTTGGATCAAGTCATGAGTGATTTTGATACCGGTAATTTCACTAAACGCCTTGGCTAATACTTTTGCTTCATATTCATGGGTAACAATTGTCTCCGAGGCAACATTAATACTCATGCCAGCAAAAGGTTTAGCTGCTTGAATAAACCAGCGCATTTCTTCTAGTTGCTGCTCTTGACTCAAAGTAGAATCGGCAAATTCAGTGGTCAACCAGCGTTTGGCGGCTTCCTCATCAGCTTTAGCAACGGGTGCTGATAAACCAAAGACCAACATCAAGCTGGCTAAATGTATTTTGTTTTTCATACTGTCCCCTAGGTTTTCTCTTACGTTATATGAGTAGGCTGGATAAATTATAAAAAGTGAGGTTCAGTTGCCCCTAACCCCATCGCAATATTATCGACATCAGTAATGCTGAAAGAATAAAAGCTATCCATAAAGTTAAATCGGTGAACCCCAGAAAAAGCAAATGCACAAATGCACTGCTTAATAATCCGATAAATATTCTGTCACCACGGGTAGTCGTGATGGGCAACCAACCTTTTCGTTCAACACATGGCTTACGAATTTCTAAAATAGTCATGACCAACAAAATGCTAGCAATGCCTATAAAAAATAAGGCACTGGGCATGGTCCATGCCATCCAGTTCAACATGCCTTGTGACTCTGATGTTGATGAGTTTTCATTTACACTCTCCCCAAGGCAAAACCTTTAGCGACATGATTACGCACAAACCAGACCACCAATATACCCGGTAAAATAGTCAGCACGCCAGCGGCAGCTAACACCCCCCAATCAATGCCAGCAGCACCAACCGTGCGGGTCATAATGGCAGAAATAGGTTTTGCATCGACTGAGGTTAAGGTGCGTGCAAGAAGTAATTCAACCCAAGAAAACATAAAGGTAAAAAAGGCTGTCACACCGATGCCGGAGCGGATCATCGGAATAAATATTTTAATAAAAAAGTATCCAAAACTATAACCGTCGATATAGGCAGTTTCATCTATTTCCCGAGGTACGCCCGACATAAACCCTTCCAAAATCCAGACAGCCAAGGGGATAGTAAACAAACAGTGAGCTAACGCTACAGCTAAATGTGTATCGAATAACCCAACTGAGGAATACAATTGAAAAAACGGTAACAGAAACACCGCTGGCGGTGCCATGCGGTTACTCAACAACCAAAAAAACAAATGTTTATCACCCACAAATTTATAACGACTGAATGCATAGGCAGCTGGTAGCGAAACCAGCAGGGTGATCACCAAATTCATCGCCACGTAAGTGATAGAATTCACATATCCCATATACCAGCTCGCATCGGTAAAGATGGTGATGTAGTTATCAAATGTGAAATTGTTAGGCCAAAACGTTATCTGCCCCAAAATTTCCTCATTGGTTTTAAACGACATGTTAAGTAACCAATAAATAGGTAATAACACAAAAATCAAATAAATGACCATGCCTAAGGTACGTCTACTTATCATATTTGATCCCACGGTCAGACTTTTCCATATGTGTAATCGTGGTAAAAAACAACCAAGAGACCACCAATACAATTAAGAAATACACCAAAGAAAATGCAGCCGCTGGGCCAATATCAAACTGGCCTATGGCCATTTGTGTCAATGTTTGACTCAAAAAGGTGGTCGAGTTACCGGGGCCGCCACCGGTTAACACAAAGGGCTCGGTGTAAATCATAAAGCTATCCATAAAGCGCAATAACACCCCTATCACTAACACGTTTTTTAAACGTGGTAATTGGATATAACGAAATACTGCCCAGCGTGAAGCGCGGTCTATTTTAGCGGCCTGATAATAAGCGTCAGGGATAGCCCTTAAGCCCGAATAACATAACAAGGCAACCAGTGAAGTCCAATGCCATACGTCCATCAACAATACGGTTAACCAAGCATCTAACGGGTTAGAGGTGTAATTATAATCCACACCCAAATTATTTAAGGTCCAGCCAAATAACCCAATGTCTCCTCGAGCAAATACTTGCCATATGGTACCCACTACATTCCAAGGGATAAGCAGCGGCAATGCCAATAAGATAAGCACTGCTGACGCCTGCCAACCTCGAGTGGGCATCATCAAAGCCACAGCAATGCCTAGGGGAATTTCAATCAAAAGAACCGAGAAAGAAAAACCAAACTGGCGTAATAGTGAATCATGTAAGCGGGTGTCTCGCAATACTTCTTGATACCACTCAACCCCCACAAAATAGGCGGTGTTTTGGTCAAAGATATCTTGTAGTGAATAGTTCACCACTGTCATCAGAGGAATAATGGCAGAAAAAGCCACCAGCAAAAACATCGGTAAAACTAACCACCAAGCTTTGTTATTGGGTACCTTATTCATGTTTGTGGGCCTTTGGTATCAGCCTCTATATCGTGGATGTTTTTGTTGTTTTTTTCAAGAGCTGGCTCACCCAGCAAATATTCATCGACATACAGCTTTAACCATTGGCTAGGGAAACCCAAATACACTTTAGCCCCACTAAATTGCATTTTTTCTGCCACGCGAACCTGTATTTCAAGTCCGGCAAAGTCCACCATAACAAGTTGATAGCTGCCTAAATGTTGCACCGATAAAACACTAGCAACAAAACTATTGGGTTCAGGCTTTTCACTTAATGCAACAAATTCTGGCCGGATACCTAGCTTCAGATTAGTCGAGTGGTTATTTTGCAAAGCGGCTTGCTGAGGTTCGTTGATATGCAAATGAATATTTCGAAAACACACTCCACCGTTATCACTTTTTTCAACCGGAATAAAATTCATTCCTGGGCTACCAATAAAGTATCCAACAAAGGTGTGATTGGGTCGCTCGAATAATTCTTGAGGACTGCCAAATTGCACAATTTTGCCTTGGTACATCAAAGCTATTTCATCAGCAAAAGTAGCGGCTTCTAGCTGGTCATGGGTAACATACAACATGGTGATATTTAACTGCTCATGAATTTGTTTAAGCTTACGTCTTAATTTCCACTTTAAATTGGGGTCAATCACGGTCAGAGGTTCGTCAAACAATATGGCAGATACATCTTCCCGGACTAAACCTCGGGCCATTGACACTTTTTGTTTCTGATCAGCGCTTAAATTTTTAGCTTTTTTATCCAGCGAATCTGTCAGTTCAAGCAAATCGGCAATTTCCCGCACTTTGTCTTTTATTTGCGTTTTAGGCATCTTTATATTTTTAAGAGGGAACGCCAAGTTTTCTGCCACTGTCATAGCATCGTATACCACAGGAAACTGGAACACCTGAGCAATATTGCGTTGCTGAGGTGTTAAAGCGTTAACCACTTGCTGGTCAAATAACACTTCACCTTCAGATGGGCTGATCAAACCCGAAATAATATTCAACAGAGTTGACTTTCCACAACCAGATGGACCCAGCAACGCATAGGCGCCGCCTTGTTTCCACACATGGTCTAAAGCTTGAATGGCATAATCTTGGGGATTTTTAGGGTGTACCAAATAACTATGGGCCAAACCTTTTAGGGTAATAGTGGCCATTACAATGCTCTCACGATATGAGTCTCTGGCCAACGGATGGCGTTACCTGCTAAATCGAACACAAATAGGTCTTCCAAGGGTAAAAAGATAGCAATTTCACACCCCGTTCGAAAATTCATAATCGCGAGTATATGTACAACCCATGTCATATTTATTTGTTGTGCATCAACACTCGTTTCGACGTGTAAATAGGTTTCTGAAGCACTAATTTCAACTAAATCCACTTTAGATTTTAATGCAATACTGGGCCCTTTGATTGTTTGCAAAGCAATATGGTTTGGCCGGATTGCAAACTGATACTGCCCGTTGGGCAAATTAGCTAAATGCCCTGTGTTTGCTAAATTAATGGGCGGGCTAATGTGCATTATGCCATCGTTCACATTGGCGTAAAAAACGTTTAAAGGCGGCTCATTGTATAAATCTGCGGCATGTAAATTGATAGGCTTGGCAAACTGTTGCTGCGCTGCGCCAGTTTGCAACACCCTTCCTTGATGAAGTAACGTGGTGGTGCCCCCTAACGCTAATGCTTCATGGGCCTCGGTGCTGGCATAAATGGCAATGGTTTCGCGGGTTTTAAACAACGTTTTTAGTTCACTACGCAGCTCTTCTCTGAGCTTGTAATCTAAATTTACCAAGGGTTCGTCGAACAATACAATGCCTGCATCTTTGACTAGCGCACGAGCCATAGCACAACGCTGTTGTTGCCCGCCCGAAAGTTCCAACGGTAAACGTTGTAGAAATTCGCCAATATGCAACATCTCGGCAACTTGTTTAACGCGCCTAGTTATTTCACTGGCAGATATTTTGGCCAATTGCAAAGGAGAAGCAATGTTCTCCCATACAGTTAAATGAGGGTAATTAATAAACTGTTGGTAAACCATGGACAGACCACGTTTTTGCACGGCCACACCGGTTACATCCTGCTCGTTGTAAACAATCCGTCCACGGCTGGGTTTATCTAAACCGGCAAGCACTCTAAGCAGAGACGTTTTCCCGGCCAATGTTCTGCCTAATAGAACATTGAAAGACCCGGCTTCAAATCTAAGTGATATGTCATTGAGATAGGATTGCTCATCCACCAGCAAACTGACATCTTGTAATTCTAGCGCCAACAGACACTCCACACTTCAATTGAATGAACAAAAACATAACATAATCGATGTAATGATAGGTTGTTTTTTATTGATAGATACTCATAACATTTCTATGAAAGCATCGACAAAACGTTGGGGGGACTCAGGGTCCATATTGAAATATAAAGAGGGTTCGATTAACTCTATTTCAATCACCGCGAACTCATTTTTATGTCGCACTATGTCCACTCGCGCATACAACACATTTGCAGGTAAAGCGGCTAAGCAGTGTCTTGCTGTAGTCAGCATATCTTCGCATGGTTGGACAGAGCTGAGGCTTCCACCATGTTCCTCTTGTACTCTAAAATCACCTGAACTGGGTTGCTTTAAAATACTGTGACTGTAATGCCCAGCAAAATAAAACAGTGAATACTCACCTTCATCAACAATACCAGTCAAAAAAGGTTGCAGCATAAATTCACGGTGTGCAAACACAGTTTTTAGTTCGTCGGCTTGTGCAATCAAGTCTTCTGGTGTCAATCTATAGGTATGGTCTGCGTTAGCACTAACCAAAGGTTTAATGACAATTTGTGGTGTATCAAAATGTGTAAAGCCAGTTTGCAATTCAGGCAATGAAAAAGAATCAAACCAAAGGGTAGGTACAATGTTGATGCCTTGGTTTTGTAAATCTTTTAAGTAACGTTTACTAATATTCCACTCGACGATTTTTAAGCTATTCTGCAATTGAGCAGACGAGGCTTCAATCCGTCGCAAACAGGCCATAAATCCCTCAACATCGTCCTGATAATCCCAGGTGGTTCGGATCACCACCACATCGTAGTTATTCCAATCAACATCGGGTTTTCGCCAAGACACTTCTTCGACTAACCAGCCCTGTGCCTTTAATGGTTCAAATAACATTTGGTCGTAATAAAAGAAGTCTGCAAGACTGTCCATGGATAAAAATGCACAATGTTTCATCGGTGTCTTCATTGTTAGATAGCGGAATGAACTTCACTATAATAAATTCATTGTTTTTTTTCACTCAGGTTTGCTGTTTTCTCAAGGAAAAGGAGATAACAACACCTAGTTAACCTGAGTTCAGGTTAGTTATCAAACACACATTTTTACAAATGACCTTATGTATCTTGGTTGGTGTAAGTTATTATGCATTATGGGTTTTGTGGTTAGGATAAAAAAAGATGAATAAGAAGTGGCTTAAAGGAATATTACCCGTGGTAATACTGGCGGTTGGATTTGGTGGCATGACGGCTATCAAGGCCTCTGGCGAAGACGATGAGGAAAAAGAACCAGTAGATACACGCCCTACGGTAAAAACTGAAATCGCCATAGCTGAAGATTACCAAGTTAGAATAACCAGCTTCGGAGAGGTTAGACCGGTAGAAAGCACGATGATCTCGGCTCAAGTGTCTGGCGAAGTACTCACATGGCATCCTAACTTCGTACCAGGTGGTTTAGTTTTCCGTGGCGACACCTTGTTTACCATTGAACTTGATACTTATGAAGCCGCCTTGTTACAAGCAGAAGCTGACCTTAGTTTGGCTAAAGCAAACCTGATTGAAGAACAAGCTAAAGCAGATGTCGCAAAACGTGAAGCAAAGGGAAGGAAAGTATCTGACTTATATTTACGTAAACCACAAATGTTAGGTGCCCAAGCCTCGGTAAAATCATCTCAAGCAAGATTAAAAATAGCCCAACGTGACTTAGATAATTGCGCCATCAAAGCACCATATGACGCTTTAGTGGTTAACCGTAATTTGGGCGTTGGCCAATACGTTAATCAAGGCTCTCAAGTGGGTGAACTTTACAATATTGAATCTGCAGAAGTATCGTTCCCGATTGCAGGTTTCGACAAAGAATTTTTACCGAGTGATATTACTCAACAAGTTGCGACCATTAGCACTAAAGGTTACAACGCCATTGCTCGTGAGGGTAAGGTAACCCACGACTTAGGTATTATCGACCAAAGTACACGTATGAGTCAGTTGGTCGTGAGAATAGAAGACCCTTATGGATTAAAGTCATCTTTACCACAACTTAAATTTGGCCATTATGTGGAAGTCAGTTTTGCCGGTAAAACGCTTAATCAGGTTTATCGTTTACCACAAGAATTAGTCAATAACCGTATTATTTGGTTGTTAGACGCAGATCAACAGATGCAACCCCAACGAGTAGAAATATTACGTGAAGAAGGCGCATATTTTCTGATCAGCGAGGGTCTTCAAAACCAAGATACGTTAGTGACAACTCTGCCTGAATATCCTCAGAAAGGTATGAAAGTCAAAATTGCCGAGCCGAAAAAAGACTTAGCCATTCAGAAATCATTATAAGGCCAACATTATGTCTACTGAAAATACAGGCAGTCCAACTACTAAACCACAAACCCCCGAGCCTAAACAAACAGGCTTGATTGCCTATTTTGCCAACAACTCTGTTGCCGCCAACTTAATAATGATGTTTATCGTCGTTATGGGTATTTTTAGCTATTTCACTATTCAGCGACAGATGTTCCCCAATATTGAAATCAACTATATCAATGTAAGTGCGGTCTATCGCGGTGCTTCGCCTCAAGAAATTGAAGAAAGCATCCTGATAAAAATTGAAGAAGCCATCAAAGATATCACTGAAATTAAAAAGGCCACATCTCGCGCATTTCGCGGCAGTGGTCGTATCACTTTGGAGATCCAAAAAGATAAAGAGTTAACGGAGGTTTTAGACAAGGTAAAAGCCAGAGTTGACAGTATTGCCACCTTCCCGGCAGATATGGAACCGCCCACTGTTACGCAAATTGAGTTTAAGCAAGACGTGATTGAAATGTCTCTGGTGGGAGACTTACCTATCAGCGACCTTAAACCCATCGCAAAACAAATTGAAGGTGAGCTACTTCAACTTAACAATGTGTCTTTAGTTAACTTAGATGCCCCCGACGACGAAATAGCCATTGAAATCAACCCCGACACACTACGCAAATATAACCTCACTATTGCTGACGTCATGACAGCCATCAGGCGTTATTCAGCGAATATTTCGGCAGGACAATTACGCACTGATTCGGGAATAGTCGCCATACGGGTGGAAAACCAGTTATACAGTGGTGATGAATTTAGGCGTATTCCTGTCAAAATCGGTGACAACGGAGCCAAAGTATTACTTGAAGATATAGCGGTCATTAAGGATGGTTTTACCGAGGGTGAACGATACTTCAAATATTCTGGTGTTAACGCGATATTTTTATCCGTCAAAGCCACAAAAGATCAAAGCTCCGTGCCTGTTGCAGAAAGCGTGAAAAAGTACATAGAAGCGCGTAACAAAACCCTACCAGAAGGATTAGAAATTAAAATACTAGTAGATATGACATTCTACTTAAACGCTCGCATAGATATGATGCTGAAGAATTTATTTCAAGGCGCGTTGCTTGTAGCTTTGATGCTCACCATTTTCTTACGATTTAGGTTAGCATTTTGGGTCATGGTAGGTTTACCCGTCTGTTTCTTAGGTGCTGTGATGATGATGCCAGTATTTGGTATCACCATTAATATATTATCCTTATTCGCCTTTATTATGGTGCTGGGCATAGTCGTCGACGATGCCATTGTAATAGGTGAGGCGGCTTACACCGAGATAGAAGAAAAAGGCGGCGGTGCGGAAAG
>Ga0209119_1004751_pt1 | contig 10972 bp, 7 predicted proteins | sample COG_03_FD_184747 | JGI IMG/M metagenome (GOLD analysis project Ga0209119, IMG submission 184747) | Pelagic Microbial community sample from North Sea - COGITO 998_met_03 (SPAdes) (version 2) | ecosystem: Environmental > Aquatic > Marine > Neritic zone/Coastal water | place: Helgoland, sampling... | reverse complement strand
GTAGTTGTATTGTTGATTGTCACAGGAACACTACTTCGTGCAAATGCATCACCAATACCATTATCAATAGTTGCTGAAGTTACATTTCCAGTAAATACCCATGAAAGGTTTACTACTGTACCAGGAGCAACTGGTGAACTTGGGTTTGAGTTAAACGAAACATCGTTACAAGAAAGTCCAGTGTCTTGGTATGGAGTCACAATAACTGTAACTGGACAAAGTACAGTGTTCCCAGTTGTTGTACTGTCACCGGTAACAGCAAGTGTAAATGTCTTTGTTGCAGTAACTGATCGATCCGCATAATGACTTTTATTCACAGTTACTCCATCAAGCTTCACAGAAACTGCGTCAAATGTCGTCCATGATAGCCTTGTCGTACCACCTAAGTAGTTAAAGCTTGCTGGATTTGCTGAAAATGTAACATTCGAAGAACAACTGATTGGTTGTTTTGTCGTTGTAGGAGGATCTACAGTTACAGTAAGCTGACAATGAGTATCACTTATCTCTCCAGGCTTAGAAGCAGTCAACACAAATGTAGTATCTGAATCAACTCGCCAAATATAACTATCGTCATCTAATGCGAATCCGCCTCCCATACCACTGATATACACTGCAGTTGCGTTTGTAGTTTCCCATGAAAAATCTACATCACCTCCTCCGTTTGGTACTGTTGTTCGATTAACTTCAAAAGAGTCACAAACTGGTGGAGCAGAAACTTCATTAACTGTCACAACTACTGCAGGACAAGTTGCTGTCCCGTCATTATTTTTGACAGTTACGGTGTAGGTAGTATTTGTTGTTGGTGTCACAATGAAAGATCCAGGTCCAGTGTATTTAATATTACCTGGGTTTAGTCGAATATCGACTCCTGAAGTTGTATGTGACTGATCACTAGAAAAATGAATTTCAGTAGTCTCTCCCACGTTTATAGTAGATGGACTTGCTGATGAAGAAGTACATACTGGAGGTGTGGGTGTGGGTGTTGGCGCAGGTGCATCTGGTTCAGGTGCATCAGGGTCAGGAGTTGAACCTTCATCACCTCCTTCTCCACCACCACAACAGCCACCCTCACCACCTCCTTCTTCAAATGCAGATACTGAAGCAACAAATGTTTCTTTAGCAACTTCTGTTGATGGGAGTGCTGGTAATACTACAAAAAGTCCCACAAGAAAAAATAATGTTGTAAGTGCGACGTAGTTTGTGTTCTTTTTTATATAATTCATACTAATTGTGTTGATATTTATTAACCTCTGAATTTTCTTACCTACACCAGTACATAAGAAAATTGAAGGTGACGAAGGCAATACGAATTGCCTTCGTCATTATTTTGGTCACCGTCCATGAACTCGACGTTTGTAGTCATCGCGCTGATATTGCGGTTTGACTACCTTTGCGTCTGCATTAGACATAAGTCGCATATAGCCTTTTGCATGACCTGTTGTGATCAAACTAACGATATTCTCGTAGTTGATCTCATGATGATAGCCATCACCAGGCTCTGTGCCATTACAGAGAGTAATCTTCGCACCACTGCGCTGATTCTCAGGCAAGCTTTCCAAGTATGCAATGAGACTACCGCGCTTAAAGCAGAGATACTGTACTGGGTACTTTGCGTCCTGATACTGTTTGAAGTCACCAGCACCTCGCTTTTGCGAAGTAATGATCAAGCTCTGATGAACGTTTCCGTCTCCCAGATACGGCCCTTTGTAGAGAACCTGTTCTGTACGACCGTATACGGCTGTAATAATACAGGCCATCTTTGAATGGTCTGTTTTTGCAAGTTCCCCTAGAAAAGCAGTACCTGTATGTTGCTTTTTTGAAAGATAACAAGCGGCCTGAGTGACGTCACACACTTCACCATTGGCCATTGCTATATTTGGAAGCCCCAGAGTAGCTACAACAAGCAGTGTCTTAAAATGTTTCATTTCGGTTTTCCTTTTCCGATTGTATCCGTTTGAATCTGAGCTGATTACTCAGTTCATATCAAAACGGACTTTTTCAAAAAACTGACACTCATCTTCACGATGAGTATTACACCATTGCGGTGCACTCATCATGAGCAGCTTGGTACTAGGAAATTAGTCGAGATTTCTGAGCACTAAGCTATGTAAAATGTCTGGAGAGAACGAAGACGCTTTGTCTTTTGAGAACTATATCTTATTACATATATGTTAGCATACTTATTGACTTTTGTCAATAGTCTGGTGTGGTGTTTACACGCAAACGGAAGAAAAGCTTATGTATCAAAGCTTTACGGCTGGTACCTAAATTTTATACGAACCAATAAGGGTCGCCTCCACCATAAAACGATCGTCTTTCGAACCAAAACTGTTACATGTAGCAAGGGTAAGCTTTGCCTCCCCTGGTGTTTCAGGTACAAAAACTTCAGTTGCTTTTGCCTTATATGCGGCATCTACACGGTATACATACTCCATATCGTCTGATTGAAGGCGAATTTTATCACCCCAAGTAAGGTCCTGGATACCGTTAAAAGCCTGAAAACTCTTGTTAAAAACGTTTGGCAAGTAACTTGAGTGCGCCAAAATAAAGATATTTCCATCTTCCTCAAAGTTTGCTGAATCAGGGTGACGTACCGCACCAGTAAGAAGTGATGCGTCTAAATCGGCAATTTCACGTGATTGTGGATTATTCACGACAATCTCTTTATCAAGTGTGTCAAAAATAATCTTACGTGGTTGCGGTGAATTCACCGTTGCAACAACCTTTTTTACTTCTTCCACCTTTTCGACTTCCTCAACAGCAACCTCTTTAGCTTGTTCAGCAGACTCATCTACAGGAACCTCTTCTATTGGCTCAGGGATAAAGTCAATCACAAACAGTACTGTATACGAAAGTAGTACTGCCACAAAGAAAATTACAAAGAAAGCAACTTTGCGCATGTAAATCTGGCGGTATAGATCATTAAATGAATTTGCTGGTTTCATATATAAAAATTAGAATTTCAATATAATACATGTTATTTGCTAGTTGTCAAGTACCTGGATGAGTATAGGTGTCATTTCAGAAGATAGTTGGGCAATCAATAGAATATCTATTTAGAGACAACCTAACTGATTACGTACAGTAGCTTGACATTGCACTTAAATCATGCTATCGTACTTGTGTATCCGCTTCTCTATAGAAGCATCGTTCTCACTCACCTATTTGCTCTTCCCTACTTTATACGAGTAGGTATTTGTTGTAGGCAGCGTGCGTAACGTATATTGGTACACTTTAACTACTTTATAACATTACATTATGAACCAGGTAACATCAGAGCAAAAAGATTCTGTAACAAAAACATTCGCCATCCTTGGATTTGTTGCTGCAATTCTATTCGCTGTATGGCTTGCTGTACAAGTTGTTAGTATCATTCCTTCTGCATTTAGCTCACTTGCTTCAATTGCAGATGGTGTATACAACTACAACGAAGACTCAAGTCTTACGGTAGCCACAAAGAACAGTGTGGTTAATTCAGGTGAAGCATTTACACTCACTTGGACAGATATGCGTATCCCAGGTACCTATACATTTTCATATATGTGTATGGGCGGTGTCTCTGTAGAAGTTCGAACTACCCAAGAGGGTATCGTTGCACTTGACTGTGGTACACAATTTAGTACTCAGGAAGACACCACTATTGATATCATTGTAAATTCAGAAAAACAGCGTTTCCTAGATATTACCTACACTGTTGTCTTTACTCCTAAGAATCCAAAAGCTGAAGGAACTAAGAAAGATGGGCAGATCACTATTGTGAACGCAACCATCCCTACATATACTGAGGTTGCAGAAGAAACTGAAGAGCCTGAAACTACCGAAGGTGTTGTTGCAGGTGAATCAACTACTGAAGAACCTGAAACTCCTTCTACAGGTACAGGACTTGTTGCAGGCACACCAACAGTAACCGAGGAAATCATTTATGAAATCCCCGTTTCTAATCCTAACGGGAAAGTTGACCTACAAGTTACCTACCTAGGAGTTGGATCACTCGTTGGAAAAACATTTCGACGTGAAGCAGATATTGATGTTGACGAGCAAGGAGCATTCCGGTTTGCAGTTCAGAACATAGGAACAAAAACTTCTGATACATGGACCTTTGACGCTACTCTACCTTCTGGAATTGAATATACTTCAAAGTCACAAGTAGAATTAAAGCCAAACGAGAAAGCTGTCATCACAATTGGTTTTGAGGGACTTACGCAAGTAGGTGTCGAACGATTTGGCGCAGAAATTAGCACTGATGAGGATGTGAACAAAAACAACAACAGCTTTACCTGGGCTGTAAATGTAGTTAAGTAATACCAATACTCCACAACAAAACCCACTATCATATATGATAGTGGGTTTTGTTTTTTTAGGTTGTCTTGCCTATCTTATTTAAGACTCATTTTCAAAAGATAACGAGGCAGTCAAAGAAAAAGACGCGAGTCGTACAAGGGTACGGCGAAGCGTCTTTTTCTGTAGACTAACGAAGTTAGCTGAAGAAAATTTGTCTTAAATGTCGATGGTGGCGTTCTGTGCGTTCGACTGAATAAACGACTTCCTCGCCGCAACATCCTTCCCCATCAAGATATCAAATACTCGATCTGCATCTTGTCCATCATCAATTGTCACCTGTTTTAGCACACGATTTTCTGGGTTCATAGTTGTCTCCCAAAGCTCATCAGCATTCATCTCCCCAAGACCCTTGTATCGTTGGATACGATACTTTGGTGCTTTCTTGCTTACCTCTTCATTTTCAGGTTCTGGTTCAGCTTCTGCTCCACCTTCTTCATCTTCGTTGGCAACCTCAGCATCCTCCTCTTCTCCTACAATAGCAACCTTCTCTGCATCAGTGTATGCATACCACATCTCCTTCCCTCTTTGGATTTTATACAGTGGTGGTTGTGCGATATAGATATACCCTTCATCAATCAATGGTCGGAAATACCGGAACAACAGTGTAAGTAGAAGTGTACGAATGTGTGCACCATCAACATCCGCATCCGTAGCAATAATAATTTTATGATACCGAAGTTTCGAGATATCGAACACGTCACCAATAGCAGTACCCATAGCAATCACAAAGTTCTTAATCTGCTCTGAAGCGAGCATTTTATCGATTCGTGCTCGTTCTACATTGAGAATCTTACCTCGTAGCGGGAGAATTGCTTGCGTCTTTCGGTCACGTCCCATCTTTGCTGAACCACCCGCAGAATCTCCCTCTACTACAAATAGTTCAGAATCTTCAGCAGACTTAGACTGACAGTCAGCAAGTTTTCCTGGTAGTGACATCCCCTCGAGCGCACCCTTTCGCATTACTGAATCTTTCGCTGCCTTAGCTGCCTTACGTGCTCGTACTGCAATTGCCACTTTGTTAATGATTGCTTTAGCATCATCAGGGTTTTCTTCTAGATACATGTTGAACGATTCACCAAATACAGACTCAACTGCCCCACGGGCCTCAACGGAACCGAGCTTACCTTTTGTCTGACCCTCAAATTGAATCTCAGGCATCTTTATTGAAACTACTGCAGTAATTCCTTCAAGTACATCGTCTCCTGTAAATGCGCCGTCTTTTTCCTTAATCAGACCATTCTTTTTCCCGTATGCGTTAAGTGTACGGGTAAGCGCTGTCTTAAATCCGGTGATGTGTGTCCCATGATCTGGATTATAGATATTGTTTGCGAATGCAGAAATACGTGAAGAGATATCATCTACGTACTGCAATGCAACCTCAACAGACAATACTGATTCATCATAATCATTCTTCTCTATGTAGAAGATGTTTTTATGTACTGGTTTTTGATATTGGTTATTGAATGCAACTAGTGACTTAAGTCCCCCTTCAAAATAAAATGTTTGCTTAGGTACCTCCAGCTTCATGTCAGCAAGATATACTTCATCGGAAAGTGCTTTTGGATCAAGTGCTGCCTCACTCTCACGTGCATCGATAACGGTCAGATGCATTCCTTTTACAAGATATGCTTGCTGACGCAAGTGCGTAACAACTTTTTTCCAATCATACTTAATCTCTGGGAAAATAGTTGGGTCCGCTTGGAACATTACCACCGTACCATTGAATTTAGTTGCAGAAAGTTTTTTTACTTTTGCTTTAGCAATACCAATTTCGTACTGCTGCATGTAATGACCTCCGTCTTTATGTACATCTACACGAGTATGGGTCGAAAGTGCGTTTACTACAGAAATACCCACACCGTGCAAACCTCCTGACACCTTATATCCAGTGTCGTCACCACCAAACTTACCCCCAGCATGAAGTGTTGTCATAATAGTTTCAAGAGCTGAAACTTTTGTTTGCTTGTGTATATCTACTGGAATCCCACGACCATTATCTACTACTCGGATATAGTTATCAGGTAGCAACGCAACTTCTACACGATCAGCAAAATCACCCATCGCTTCATCGCGTGAGTTGTCGAAAATCTCCCAAATAAGGTGATGGAGACCTTCAAGACCAGTTGTCCCGATGTACATACCGGGTCGTTTTCGCACAGGATCAAGTCCTTCTAGGACCGAAATGGACGATGCATCATATGCTTTTCCTTTACTCTTTGCTGATTTCTTTGCGTCGTCGTTTTTTGCTGCCATGGGTATGGATAATAGTTATAAGTATGCTTGTATTATATCATTTTCTCTACTTGATTGCCTGTGGAAATATGTAACGATTTTACCTTATTAACACCATCTGCTTGACCCTCCTTTTTACCTGGGTGTATTGTGTAAGTAAGACGTAACAATCAGCTTGAAAGGAGCGTGTCATGTCTAGATATCCTTGGAAAGAACCTGGCTTCGATGCAGCTGCTTTAGTGGAAGCAGCAAAGAAGATGCGGGAAGTAACAAGTGAAAAACCTGCACAACCAAAAAAACCAATCTGGCTCATGCCTGGTTTTGACGCAAAGAAAACTGCTGCTACTGTCCGAAAAACGGTGGCCGCGCACAAGGAGCGTTGCAGGAGTGCAAGACATCTGGTTTGGCAATGATTCAAACCATGGCGAGGGGTTTCTTATCCTTGAGGAACCCCTTCGTCACTGTTGTAGTATAAATTATCTGTCACACATTCTCCTTCTAGGAGTTTTTTAAAATAGATAAAAGAGCGAAATGCTTGCATTTCGCTCTTTTATATTAGTAACACAAAGATCCTCTTATCGTGTCTCCCAACCTTGCTCGGTGGCAGCTTTATATACTGCATCCATTTGTACATTCACTTCATCGTCAGTGAGCGTCCTGTCCATTGCTTGAAACACTAACCGGAATGCTAATGATGTTCGTCCATCTTTTGTAAATTCATCTACGTGGGTAGTCCGCACTCGCAAGTCCCCTGCTGTTGCGTTAAGAAGTGTTTGAACTTCCTCTACGTTAGTACCTTCAGTAACCCACATTGCGATGTCACGTGTCATTGCAGGATGATGCGAAAATGGTTTATATACTGTTTCCTCCGCTACAGAAACTGGTTCATAGGTAGCTGGCACAGGAAGAGATTCAAATAGTTCGGTAAAATTAATCTCTGTTACTGCTTTTTCAGTAGTGATGTTTAATGTGATACCCAACTTCTCCTCTAATGCTGTTACTGCCAGAGCAGTCTGTGCATCATCCTTTGGATTATATCCATTTGACTTAGTTCGTACTCCAAACGCAAGTGATACATGTTCAGTCACCCCTTGGTCATTCTTTTCAAATACTGTTCCAATCTCAAATACACGAGTATCAGTCGCTCCAAGTAAATCGGTAAATCCAGCATTTTTATCTAGTACATCAAAAATACTTTTCGTTAATGCAGAGCGTAGACACCCTTTGTCACTGGCTAATGCATTACGTAATTTCACAACATCCTTCTTTCGAAATGATGAAGTAATAACTTCTGAAAAACCAAGACTAATTAATACGTCTCGTACTTGCTCACTATAATAATGTCGTGCATTGAGTTCAGTTAAAGCTACGGTCTCTGGGATTACTGACTGAATATTGTCTAGTCCATGCACTCGGCCTATCTCCTCAGTAAAGTCTACCTCAATGAGCAAGTCAGTTCGTTCCCATGGCCCTACACAGGATAAGTTTTCTCCTTTCTTTTCAATTTTCACACCTACTCGAGTAAGTAGTGATTGCATTTGCTCAGACGTTAAAGAAACACCTAGTAGTGCATTTACAACATCTGGGCGAACTGTCACTTCAGGATTTTCCTTCTTTTGGAAATACGCATCAATCGTCCCTTCACATGCACCTCCAGCAATATCACTAATAAGAGAAATAATTTCTTGCTGTGCATAGGGAGGCAGTTCACGAGAGCATTCATTTTCGAATCGTTTTGATGCATCAATCACAATTCCTAAACCACGTGCGGTCTTTCGTGTAAGCGTCGAATCAAAGTGCGCTGCTTCAATAATAATCTTAGTAGTGCCTGCATCCACTCCTGCAAAGCGACCACCCTTTACTCCTGCAAGTCCGATTGGTGTGTTCGAAGACTTATCGACAATCAAAAGCTCAGTGCCTTTTAAGACAATGTCTCTATCCTCATCCTTCCCTCCTTCAGCAATCAGACTAACCACCTCTCCCTCTTTGGCATATCTAACTTGGAACTGCCACTTCCCGTCAACTTGTGGAAACTTATCTGCATCGTATGCGTGCAAAGGCTGACCAAGTGCATACATCACGTAATTTGTTGCGTCTACGATGTTGTTAATCGGTCGCTGTCCAAGTGCCTGTAATCGGTCCTGTAACCATTGTGGCGAATCTTTCACCGTAATGCCGGTCATAAGTGACGCGGTGAAGCGTGGACACGCATCAGTATCCTCTATATCTACCTCTATCATGGTAGTTTCCTGTAAAGAAATCTCTTTGGCAAGAGGATCATTCTCAAGATCTTTATCGATGAGTGTGGCAATCTCACGAGCAATACCTCGATGACACAAACAGTCTGACGAACGGTTCGGGAGCACATCAACATCAATCACCTCGTGTCCGGAAACAGTTTCAATACCCTCAATTTCAAAAGAATGGAATGTTAAAAGCTTCTCGATTTCTCGAGCGTCTGGAATTGAATCACCAATATAATCTTTAAGCCAATTGTGAACTACTAACATAAAATATCTGACTAAAACTGATTAACAAAACGAAGATCCCCAGTATACAAATCACGTACGTCATTGATACCGTACTTCATCACTGCTAAACGATCGATCCCCATACCAAATGCAAACCCTGAGTATACTTCTGGGTCGACTCCAGCATCTTTCAGGACATTTGGATGCACCATTCCTGCTCCCATCACTTCTATCCATTTGTTTGCAAGCTTACTGTCGCTGCCTTTAAGCATCATGTCTATCTCTACACCAGGCTCAACAAACGGAAAAAAACTTGGACGAAAACGAATCTCTGTTTCACCTCCAAAAAACTTGGAGAAGAAATACTCAATAGTCCCCTTCAGGTGACCCATATGCACTCCTTTGTCTACATACAGTCCTTCAAGCTGATGAAACTGTGCTTCGTGTGTTGCATCGGTAGTTTCATTCCGGAATACCTTTCCGGGAACAATCACGCGTACTGGCGGCTCGTGTGACTCCATATACCGAGCCTGCACTGGTGATGTATGTGTACGAAGCACCATTGGTTCTGAAGTATCTTCCGGACGAAAGAAAAACGTATCCTGCATATCACGTGCTGGATGATCAGGAGGAAAATTTAACTGATCGAAATTATAGTGTTCAGTTTCTGCTTCTGGCCCTTCTGCAAACACAAAACCAATCTCAGCAAAAATACTGTTAATCTCTGAAATCATTTGTGTCAGTGGGTGCTGATGTCCTTTTTGCATAATGGAATTAATTTTAACAAATCGTCGGCTCATGTCCTACTACTGAAGTTCAGTAAACACTTCAAGATAGTACTCATCATCTTTAATAAATATCTGTCCCCCATCGAAAACTACTTCAATGGTATTCCCTGGATATAGTAACTGTGTATTTTGCCATGCTCGGTCGTCAACCTCTACAACGTATAAACCGTCAGACAAATGCATAAGTATTAAATCGCGGCTATTTGGGAAATAATCAAAAGATATAACCTCCATACCTTTTCGATCAATCCGAATCTCCTTACGGCAGTAACGATCTTCGTCATCTTCCGTAGCAGTAACGACACCTACCCCTCTGGAAGCCACAATCTGTGCCTGTAAACTCGTACTAACATGTTCACCATAGAGCGTTGCTGTAGATGTTGAATTCTCAAGTCGTACACAATAGTAATACGGAATATCTTTTTCCTCCCCGGTCCATTCTATATATACATCCTCTCCATCTTTGTATACACGCGTGTCTCTATACTCCTTTGTGGTTGTAGCCTGTTGTACTGATGAAGTTGCAACATCGCCAAAACTGAAACGATCTTTAATTTCTCGTAACCGCTGTTTTTCAAGTAATATTGATTCTTCAGAAGATGAAGCAAATAAACTTTCAACAAAAGTATGCTCTGCACTTACTGTGTAAGTACTAGTTGCCATACTTGAGGTTGCATAAAACGTATTAGTAGAAGATGCCAGTAGCGAAGGAATAGAAGACGTCGCTCCAAAATACACTGACTCTCCACTACTGCTTATGTATTTGGTAATAATTCGCACTTGTGGCTCTGTCGGTATGTTAAAACTCTGTACCTCAGTCACGAAATGAGAAAAGATTGGAAGTTCCTTAACCCATGTTTGTAGACCCTCTCCCTGCACGTGTATCTGATGTACACCAGCTTCCAAGTTCTGAATATATGCTGCTGCTTGAAAAATACGCATATCCTCAACTGGTTCATCATCAATATACATCTCAACATCACGAACTCCAGAAGTTACATACATACCTCCTACACTTCTAATGTTTGTTACTTCACCAGAAAAATCAAAGCGGTATCCAATAGCATAAAACACAAGTAGCGGTACGGTAATACAGAAGACTAACAACGATGTAATAAATACAAAGCGTCTTTGATTATA
>Ga0209119_1004747_pt1 | contig 10975 bp, 9 predicted proteins | sample COG_03_FD_184747 | JGI IMG/M metagenome (GOLD analysis project Ga0209119, IMG submission 184747) | Pelagic Microbial community sample from North Sea - COGITO 998_met_03 (SPAdes) (version 2) | ecosystem: Environmental > Aquatic > Marine > Neritic zone/Coastal water | place: Helgoland, sampling... | reverse complement strand
CATTAGATCAATAAGACCGGGAAATGGGTTACACCCAAAGCACTATAAAGAAATATTAGGTAAAAAATTCTCAAAAGATGCAAGTTTTGCCACTCCACTAGATTTTAGCTACATTAAATAATTCACGTGAAAACAGCTCTATTCAATATATTTTTCAGAGGAATAACCTTGCTTTCAAAGTTTATATTTATTCTTTTTTTAGGTAAATATTCAGTTGATGAAACTAATTTGGGGGTATTTGGTATTTTTTCAACGACAGTTGCATTGTTGATTTATATGGTAGGTTTCGATTTTTATGTGTATAACACAAGAGAGATCTTATTAAACACAGACAACTATATTCACAAGTTGAAAAATCAATTAGTTTTTCATCTTATAGCTTATTTACTAATCATTCCTGCAGCTATTTTTTGCATCTATAAGTTCGATTTTGTGTCCATTGAATACTTATGGCTATTATTGATTTTACTAATTTCCGAACATTTAGGACAGGAACTTTATAGGCTTTTCACAACCCTTGAAAAATCTGTTATTGCCAATTCAATACTATTTATTAGATCGGGTGTTTGGGTCTGGTACATCTTATTTGATTTTTTTGTGTTAGAGAATGAAATTGTATTAAAAAAATATATAACTATTTGGGCAATATTTTCCTGGTTATCTTTTTTTATTTTCACTATTTTTTTATTTAAAACAAGTAAAATTAAGTTTAGAAATTATTCATTACCAGATTGGAGATGGATTGGAACAGGGATTAAGACTTCAAGTGTTTTTTTTGTTGGTTCTTTGTCCTTTTTAGTAATTCAGTTTTCGGATCGGTTCATGATTGATTATTTTTATGGAAAAAAACTTGTTGGGGTTTATACAGCTTACGCTCAGTTCATTAACGCTATAGATGTTTTTACTTTTAGTGCAATTACAATGGTTGCTTATCCAAAACTGATCAAGTCATTTACAACTCCTCTAAAATATAATGCGAATAAAAGGAAATTTTCTAAAGAATTGATTTTTTTGACTATTGCATTAATTCTGATAGTGTCTATTGTCGCTCCAATTATATTTAAGGTTCTAGATAAAAAAATGATTGAAGATGAAATCAACACTTTTTACATCCTTTTAGGGGGTGTTTTTTTACAAATCACATCTAATATTTTTCATTATGATTTATATGTAAAAAAAAAGGACAGCATAATTTTATGCGTGGCAATAATTGGAATGGTTGTGAATGTTGGGTTAAATTTAATTTTAATTCCTAAGTATAATATCTTTGGAGCAGCAATTGCGACATTAATATCTTTTTTTATGATATTTTTGCTTAAATTTTATTTTAGTACAAGAAAATAATTATATGATAGTATTTGATTTAATAAATGATGAAGCACCTCTATTCGTAGAGGGCTTAAAAGTCTTATTTTCTAAAGGAACAATAAGTTATGATAATGTCATAGGGGTTACTGAGGGCAGTCGATGGGAAGAAGAATCAAAATCGATTAAGAATATAAATAGGTTGTCCTTTTTTGATGAGTTGGATAAAAAGGATATTGACTTGAAAAAAGAACTTCTTAGAATTGCAAATACCTATAAGAATAATAACATATATGGTTGTGATAGGTATTTGATTCAAAAAAACAAAGAATATCAAAAAAAGATGTTAGTTTATACATATTTGTTTTACGAGGATTTGTTCCAAAAGAATATTTCACATTATTTTACAACGGGAATAGCCTACACTTATAATTTGGTGTCCTACCAAGTAAGTAAACGTTTTAATGTTAAACACATTTCTTTTTATGGTACAAGAGTAGAAAACAACACGGCAATTTGTTTTGATAACAAGAATAGTTTTGGTGAAGTAGATGCGTTATTTGATGAATTTCACTTAAACAAGGTTACTAAAGACATGTATACTTTTATTGAAGGTTTTGTGAAAGCTCCAAAACAACCCTACTACATGAAAAATGCGATTAATGCATTATCTATAAAACCAGTGTTTATAAAGGAGTTTTTTCTAAGGTTTAATAAGTATTATCTTGAAAATAGGCACAAGTATGACATGTTTACAAGATCCCCCTTTGAGCTAACGGGGATTAAATTAAAAAAAATGATTTTGTCCAAAATTATAAACTTTAGACATGATTCAATTTTTGAAAAGGTTGATTATTCAGAACGTTATTTTATTTACCCGATACACATGCAGCCTGAAGCGAGTACGTTAGTGCAGTCACCGTTTCATATAGACCAGAAAGCAGCCATAATTAATATTAGTAGATTGTTGCCTCTAAACACGATTTTGTGTGTTAAAGAACATAGGAGTGCTTTAGGAAAACAGAGTATAGCATTTTATAAAGAATTAAAACAACACCCTAATATTAAATTAATTTCTTATAGAGAAAATATGTTTGAGTTAATAAACAATTGTGTAGGAACGATAAACTTGACCAGTACTGTAGGGCTTGAATCGTTGTTTTTTAAAAAACCATCTATTGTGTTAGGAGATGTTTTTTATAACAATACTGGCTTAACATTTAGAGTAAATTCTTTTCCTGAATTGGGAAAGGTCGTTGAAACCGTTAATCAAGATGGCTTTAAAGTAGATGAATATTTCGAACAATATGATGCTAAATTGGCATACTACATCTATTGTTTAAATGAAAAAGCATATCCCTTTGAGTTTAATGTTGCTAAGCTTGACACCAAAGAAAGAGTGTTGAAAAAAGAAAATGTAAAGAATTTTAGTAATTGTATAAAAGAAATATGCAATCCGATTTGAGTTTCCCCATATCAAAAATATCATTTTTTAGATTTATATTTTGGGTCAATGCCCTTCTTTATGGCTTGGTGTATTTGTACCCGTTTAATGAGAGTGGTGAACCCCAAATTCCTATTTATTTTAAGTTGATTTTTGATTTCTTATTGGTATTATTTATTCTTTTTATTGGACTTAAAAATAAAACTGATCAAGTTAGGTTTTATTTGTTGGTTTTTCTGGTTAGTGTTGTTGTAATAGGGGCTTTACATATCCCCCATACTTCTATCACGGATTATTTACATTTTTCAATAAGGAATATAGTTTTTTATAGTATTATATTCTATCTAGATATATTTAAAAAAAACAATATAAACTCTTTTCATGTGTTCCATGAAAAAGTATTTAGAGTTGTTCTTTATTTTGGGGTTTTTCTATTTATATTGAAATTAATGAAAGTTCCGAACCCTTATGGATTTCATTCTTGGCTATGGGAAAGAAATAGACTGATTTCAACATGGTTGAACCCAAATTCATTGGGGTTTTACCTGTTTTTTTATTTAATATATAATTATTTTAAAAATGAGAGAATTAATTTCCATTTTTTGTTAATAGCAAGTAGTATAATAATTACAGGTTCTTTAACCGCTATTATCGGAGTTTTTTTATTTGTAAGTTATCTCATTTTTTTGACTCTATCGAAGAAAAGAATCAAAACCATTTACCTAATATCTGTTTTAATAGGGCTTCCCATAGGTATATATTTTATTATAAACTTAGGTGTTTTCGATTATTTTTTATTTAAAATCGACGTCTTATTTGTACAAAAAACAACTGTGCATACATCAGTCTCTGCTAGAGTTAAAAATTTATATGATTTATATGATTATATACGATTAAATAATATACTATCAATTATTTTTGGAGACTTCTCCTCTAATGATTACACAAGACTGGATAGCCAATATTTAAATTTGTTTTATAATTATGGATTGCTAGGGTTTTTATCTTATGTTATGTTTCAAATATCTGTTCTTTGGAAATTATATTATGGTAAAACGTTCAATTCTAAAGTTTTATTTGTTTTTTGCCTATGGTTATTTTTTATTGCGTTTAATCTAACAGCATATTTATATAGAAGCAATGTTACTATTTTCTTTTTCATTATGCTTATGTATACTTTTAATTTAGAAAAGAAAAACATTAAATAAAAATCATGAATATACCCTCTAGATATTTCAAGAAAATATTACAATTAGATGAATTACTTTTAGGACTGATTTTATTCACCCTTCCTATTTCGATTAATATAAATTCCATAATAATAATAATAGCAATTAGTTTCTTTTTGTACAAAAACATAAAAGAGAATTCTTGTATAAATTTAAAATTTTTCCTTCCTTCTTTTTTTTTTTTCTTAATTCAGGCACTCTCTTTTTACTTAAGCACTAATTATGATGAATCTGTGAAAAAATTAACTTTATTCCTTCCTTTTTTGTTATTTCCATTGTGTTTTAGTCCATACCTTAAAGATAAAAATATTAATGTTTTTAGACTTTTTAATTACCTCTTATTTGGTGTGTTTTTTATAGTAATATATGGGGGTTTCAGATTTGTATTTGACATCATCTTTCTTAACGAGAAATACAATTATGGACATGGCATTAATTTATTTATGAAGTATGTACCCCACCACGTTTATTTATCTATTTTTATTTTAATAAGTATAGTTTTTACTGCCTTAGGGGTTGTGAAAAATAAATTAAACAAATATCATCTTGCAATTTTACCCATATTATATTTAATGCTTTTTTTATTGACATCACGTATAGCAATTTTTATAGCAATTTTTATACTTCCGATTATTCTATTCAAGATTTTAAAAATTAAATATCAGAAAAAAAAACTAATCCTTTCACTTTTAGGGCTTTTGTTTTTTATTTCAATCATTGGTTTTTCAATACAATTTACAAGAGATAAATTATTATTCACCTATTATGAACTTGCAGAGATTACAACAAAGAGGGAGCCTTTTTATGGCATAAAGTTGAGAGAACAAATATGGGAATCTTCTTTCGATGAAATAAAAGAACAACCTTGGGGTTCTGGTATAGGAGATGTACAATCTGATTTGAATATGAGATACAGAGTTAATGGATTCACTAAAATAATTGGGATGAATGCACACAACCAATACCTTCAGTTTTTATTGACATACGGAGTATTTATTACAGCAGTAATTTTATTAACTATTTCAATATTGTTAATAGGACTTCTAAGAAAAAAAGATTTTTTGTTATTATATTCGTGGGGAGTCTTACTTTTATTTTGTGTTTCTGAAAGTATTTTACAAAGACAATGGGGAGTTATAATATTTGCTTTCATTCTAAACTTTTCAATTTTCAGATTAAACAAATCTAAATAGTAATAACATGGAAGCTCTAATTGAAGGAAGTCTCCTTAACAAATAAAACTTTGAAAGCAGTTAACACAAAAGACAGTTTATTTTTTTATGGCTCAGTCCTCCTTGGCGTATTTATTTGGTTTTTCTTTTTCTTTGTTACACCAATAGAGGTTAAAAATGAATTATCTTCTTTTACTACCTGTTTTATTATTTTAAACTATATAGCTTTAGTTTTTGGTTTTGCATTACCCTTATTTCCATTAGGTGTTTTTGAGAAGTCTGAATGGATAAAAACAAATAAATTAAGGGTACTAGAAACACTTATAACAATTGTTTTAATTTCTTTTTTATTTAGATATTTTGATTTATTTCACAACAGAAACCTGAGCTTATGGAACTCCATTAAATTAAATAATGACAATGCAGCTAATCATTTTTCGATTGTATTTAATTTATTATCCGCGTTTCGTGTAATATATTTTATCCCTTTGATATATTATTATAGGGGCAAAATAAAGAAAAAGAGACTATTGGTTTTATGTTTTTTTCTTTTTTTGTTGCCATTAATAGAAGGTTATTTAAGGGGTTCAAGACGAATAATATTTGAATCTTTAGGGTTCTTATTTTTGATTTTAATTTTATCAAAAAAAATCAATTTCACATCACTTAAGACCTACGTGATATCTTTGCCAATAGTAATAATTTTTATTGGTTTTTCTTTTTTTGTTGTTCAAAGTAGGACTGATTTTGATTCTTCAAATGAGTTTTACAAAAAAATAATCACCTCCGAATACAATGATTTTGTTCCTCCAAATAGAACAGCTTTAAGATGTTTTGAAGAAAGTGACAACCCTTTCTTAAAGAAAGCGTTGTTCACAGAAATTCACGTAGGACAATATATTGTTCATGGCGTTTATGAAATGGATTATATGGTTTCCAACCATGATAATCACACCTATGGTATGTTCAACTTTTATTTACTAATAAAGTTTTTCAACAAACTAGGAATTACAAACATTGATTTAGATAACCTCAAGAATCCAACAGGAAGAAATACGTATATCACTTTTTTTGGAGGACTATATAATGATTTTGGATGGTTTTCTTTGATAGGTATGTTTTGCTTAGGATGGCTTCAAAAACAATTGTTTACACTTCGCAAAAGAAGCTATCTTGTAGAGCCCTTAATAGTCGTCTTTCTTTTTTCAAATATATTTTTATTAATTTTCAACTTTTTCAGAGCTAATCTATTGTTGGCAATAGGAGTGTATTTATTATTTTTAATTAATCTCAAAATATTTTTAAAATTAAGAAGCACTCAAAGTGAATAATTATTATTGAAGTCAATTCAAAATAATATAGTAAATTTGATATTTAATATTTTAGTGATCAATTAATGAACAAAACAGCTATAATTTTTGGAGGTGCAGGATATATTGGTTCTAACTTGCTTAATTATTTAATAGATAACAATATTTTTGACAAATATTACGTATTTGATATAAAACCATTAATTAATTTTGAAGATGAATTAAAGAGTAATAAAGTAGAGTTTAAAAATATTGATGTAAGACATGAAATTGATGTTTATTTAGACGGGATAGATAAAGTAAGTAGTTGGATTTTTAATTTTGCAGCAATTCATAGAGAACCAGGGCATGGCTACAATGAGTATTTTGACACCAACATCCCTGGGGCGGAAAATGTTAATGACTTTGCAAGAAACACAGGAATAAAGAATATTTTTTTCACAAGTAGTATAGCTCCATACGGCAAGTCTATGGAGGAAAGAACAGAACAATCTGCGTTATATCCAGAAACAGCTTACGGGATCTCAAAAGCATTTGCCGAAAAAACACATCAACAATGGCTGGCTGAAGAGAATGATAGAAAATTAATAATAGTGAGGCCCAGTGTCATATATGGACCAATGGACCCAGGTAATGTTTATAGAATGGTTAAGTCTTTGACAAAAGGAACTTTTGTTTTACCAGATGGAGGTCAAGTTATCAAGTCTTATGGATATGTTTTTGGTCTCATCGAAAGTATGTTATTTACAATAGAACAAAAGAAACGTCTAATTATTTATAATTATGCAGAAAACCCTGTGATTCCTCTGCATGAAATGGCAACAGTTGTAAAAAATGAATTAAATATAAAAAAACCGACCTTAAAATTACCTGTATGGTTATTAGCAATCATTGCAGGTGTCTTACAAATAGGTTTTAAACTTTTAGGTAAAAAAAGCGATATCCACCCTGTTCGGGTGAGGAAGGCGGGGTTTCCCACAAACATAAAACCTCAATATTTGATTGATAATGGATTCAAGTTTAAATACGGATTTCAAAAGTCATTAAAGCATTGGAGGGAAGTTTCACCAAAAGATTTTGAGTAATATGAAAATTGCAATTGTACATGAATGGGTGACTGTTATTGCGGGCTCCGAAAGTTGTTTTAAGGGTTTTACGGAAATCTATCCAGAAGCGGATATATTCCTTTTAGTTTCTGACGAAAAAAGCCTTGAGAAATTAAATATCGATCCTTCCAGAGTGACTAATTCTTTTGTACAAAAACTTCCTAAAGCCAAAACAAAATGGAAAAACTATCTTCCGCTTTTTCCTTATGCCATCGAACAGTTTGACCTGAGTGCGTATGATCTAATTATTTCCTCCTCACATGCCGTTGCTAAAGGAGTCATCACAAACGCTAGTCAAACACACATATGTTACATTTACTCCCCAATAAGGTATGCGTGGGATTTGTATCATCAATATCTAAAAGAAGCCAATTTAACTAAAGGCATTAAAGGGTTTTTAGCAAAAAGTATTCTACATTATATAAGAAGATGGGATCTTGGCACAGCCAATAGTGTTGATGAATTTATTCCAATATCTAATTATATTGAAAAAAGAGTTTGGCGTACCTACCGAAGAAAATCCTATAAAGTAATTTACCCACCTGTTTCTGTTGATGATTTTACATTAAATGAAGACAAAGAGGATTTTTACTTAGCAGCATCGCGGCTTGTACCCTACAAAAAAATTGACCTTATAGTTGAAGCATTCTCCAAAATGCCTAATAAAAAACTAGTAGTTATTGGGGACGGCCCCGAATTCAAAAAGGTTAAAAGTAAAGCTGGAAGCAATGTTAAAATTCTAGGACGTCAGGAATTTGAGGTGCTTAAAGACTATATGCAACGCGCAAAAGCGTTTGTTTTTGCTGCGGAAGAAGATTTTGGAATCATCCCTATCGAGGCACAAGCATGTGGGACGCCTGTGATAGCTTTTGGAAAAGGGGGCTCATTAGAAACTGTTAAAGGAAAATTTATAACTCAACCCATAGAAGCTAGTGACACAGGCGTTTATTTTGATAAGCAAAACATTGATTCATTAACGAATGCTGTTTCTTATTTTGAAGAAAACCACACCAAGTTTAATCCAATTAAGATTAGAGAGTTTGCTTTAACATTTGATAAAAAGAAATTTAAAGTCAATATTAAAAATACATTTGCTGAAATATTAGAAAAACATAAAAAATGAAAAAAGCAATAATAACGGGTATCACCGGACAAGATGCCGCCTATTTAGCTGAACTCTTATTAGGGAAAGGCTATGAGGTTTATGGAACTTATAGAAGAACAAGTTCAACTAATTTCTGGAGGATAGAGGAACTAGGTGTCGATCAACATGAAAATTTAACTTTACTGGAATATGATTTAATAGATTTATCGAGTGCTTATAGAATTATCAATGAAGTAAAGCCCGATGAAATCTATAACTTAGCAGCTCAGAGTTTTGTAGGCGTGTCTTTTACTCAGCCAATAGCGACGGCAAATATTACTGGAGTAGGTGCATTGAATATTTTAGAAGCGATTAGAACGATTGATCCGACCATTAAATTTTATCAAGCATCTACATCAGAAATGTTTGGAAAAGTTAAAGAAATACCACAATCCGAAGACACCCCATTTCACCCTAGAAGCCCTTATGGAGTTGCAAAAGTATTTGCACACTGGTCAACACTAAATTATCAGGAGTCTTATAACTTATTTGCTTCTAGCGGTATATTGTTTAATCACGAATCACCCCTTAGAGGAAAAGAATTTGTGACTCGCAAAATCACAGATTCTGTAGCAAAAATATCATTAGGACAATTAGATGTTATAGAGCTAGGGAATCTTAATGCAAAAAGAGATTGGGGTTTTGCAAAAGATTATGTTGAAGGCATGTACCGAATCATGCAAGCAGAAAAATCGGATGTATTTGTATTGGCAACTGGGAGAACAGAAACGGTTCGTGATTTTGTTGAAATGGCTTTTAGAGCCGTTAATATTCACTTGAGATGGGAGGGTGAAGACGAAAATGAAATTGGAATTAATGCTGAGTCAGGAGCCGTCTTAGTGAAAATTAATCCGAAGTTTTATCGTCCTGCAGAAGTAGAATTATTAATTGGAGACCCTACTAAGGCTAAAAATATTTTAAATTGGGAAGCTAAAACCACCTTGGAAGAATTATGCGAAATGATGGTAAAAAGTGACATTGAAAGAAACAAAAATGGAGACACCTTTTAAAGAAAAAGTATTTATAACTGGAATTAACGGATTCACGGGGAAACATTTAGAAAAACACCTTACAGGAAAAGGCTTTCAAGTGTATGGTTCTACTTTAGATGAAACGAATGTCTCCAATCATTTTAAATGCGATATTTTAAATGAAAACGCCCTGTTTGATGTATTAAACAAAGTTAAGCCAAATTATGTAATTCATTTAGCAGCTATATCTTTCGTGGCTTCAAAGAACCAAGAAAATATTTACACGGTTAATGTTTTTGGCACCATAAATTTATTGAATGCAATAGAGAAACTTGATTATAGTCTTAACAAAATATTGATAGCAAGTAGCGCCACAGTTTATGGAAATGTTGAAGGGGAATTAAATGAAACAATGTGCCCTAAACCGGTAAACCATTATGGCAACAGTAAGCTAGTCATGGAAAACATGATTAAACCATATTTTGAGAAATTAAATATCATTATTTCAAGACCATTTAATTATACAGGAATTGGCCAAGAACCCCATTTTTTAGTTCCTAAAATCTTATCCCACTATAAGCTTGGTAAAGAAAAAATAGAGTTAGGGAATATTGATGTACTGAGAGAATTTAATGATGTTGATTTTGTAATTAGAAGCTACACCGAACTTATGCTTTCTAACACGCGTTCAGAAATTGTAAATGTTTGTAGTGGGAACGCTATAAGTATCAAAGATATTTTAAGCGCAATGAGTAATATTGCAGGATATACAATCAAAGTAGATATTAATCCAAAATTCGTAAGACCAAATGAAATTAGAGTCTTGAAAGGATCCACTAAAAAAATGACTCATATAGTTGGAGATTTTACAAATAATTTTGACATTGAAGATACGCTAAAAAAAATGTACCAGAGTTAAGCAGCGTTGTAAGAATGGTTTTTTAGAGTAATTTTTAGTATCAACTAAAATTTAAAAACAGTCTCAAGCTAACCTTGGAATAATATTTTCTTACCTTTGTACATTATCTAACGAATTTTATGCCCAAGACCGTACTTATCACCGGAGCTTCAGGATTTTTAGGGTCTCACCTATGTGATCGCTTTATTGATGAAGGGTTTAGGGTGATAGGCATGGATAATTTTATCACAGGCGATAAGGACAATATTCAGCATTTATGTGCCCATCCTAATTTTCATTTTATTGATCATGATGTCACTATTCATATAGACATTCAAGAGTCGATCGATTATATACTGCATTTTGCATCTCCAGCAAGTCCCATTGATTACCTCA
>Ga0209119_1004740_pt1 | contig 10988 bp, 1 predicted proteins | sample COG_03_FD_184747 | JGI IMG/M metagenome (GOLD analysis project Ga0209119, IMG submission 184747) | Pelagic Microbial community sample from North Sea - COGITO 998_met_03 (SPAdes) (version 2) | ecosystem: Environmental > Aquatic > Marine > Neritic zone/Coastal water | place: Helgoland, sampling... | reverse complement strand
GTTACATTTGCTTTTTCATCAGAGAGTATTGACGAGAATTCATCAAACACGGTAACTTTAACAGCTACTTCATCTGAAGTTTCAGGGTCAGATATTACAATTCCATTTACTTTATCAGGAACAGCAGCACAAACCACAGAATATACTGTTAGTAGCTCAGAGATTTTAATTTCAACAGGTTCAACAACCTCAAGTGTTACGATTTCAACAGAAGGATTAGATGACGATGAAGTAGAAGTTCTAGAGACCATAGTTTTCACATTTGGAACTTTAGTAAACGCTACCACAGAAACTACAGATCTAACATTGAATTTGTTGAGTGAAGACAATCCTTTAATAACGTCAATAACACCAAGCGAAAGCTCTATAACTGAGGGAGGGTCATTAACTTTAACAGCAACAATAGATGCAGCGACTTCAGTTGATGCTATTCTTCCACTTTCTTTGTCAGGAACAGCAACTAATATATTAGATTACAACATTTCATTTGATTCCCAAGGAGAAGAATCATTAGTGCTAAATAACTCAAATTATATCAATACAATCCGTCTTGATTCAACTGGAAGACTATTATATATTAGAAATAGTGAGTTGGTTATATTCGATGTTGCAGCTTCATCATCAACAACATACACTCTATCTGACAATTATCAATATTTTGATTTATTTAGCGACAATATTATTTATGCAAAAAAAGATGGGCAGGGAACAGGTATCGGTAAAATAGATATTACTGATTTAAGTAATATTATAGAAACACAACAAGTTACCATTCAAAATAATCATTGGATAGAAGGAAATTTTAATTTATTTGATAATACAATTGTTTATAATGTGTATAATAGCTCGGGTTCAGGAAACCAACGTCAAACATATAAGCAAGTTGGAGATAATACTCCCGAAAAGATTTATGATGGAAATGATTGTTGTTTTGGTATTGTACAATTAAATAATAAAATATATCAAATTGCAACTAGTTACCTATATGAACTTGTCGATGGAGAACTAACAAATTATCAACAATTTGATGGTTTTAATATTAATTATGAAAAGTTAAGTGTTCATAATAATGAGATATATGTAAAAGGAAATTATGGTAATAATCAGAATCAAACAGCCGTAGGAAAATTAACTATTTCAAACTCTGAAATCAGTTTTACACCCTTACCAGCAATAATAACAAATTTTAATATCGAAAGTTTAGATATTGATCCTTCAACGGGTAACCTATTCACATCATCTTACAACAATTCCGATAGTAATTATACAATCAACATGTATCAATTATCACCGGAAATTATTGTTACAGCAGGAGAAACTTCAGGGACTTTGACAATTAATGGCGAGGATGATTCGTTATTTGAGTTAGACGAAACAATTATTGTTACACCTGGAACGGTAACAAATGCAACTTTATCTGATGATTCTGCAATTACAATGACATTAACAGATAATGACACTGCACCAGAAGTTACATTTGCTTTTTCATCAGAGAGTATTGATGAGAATTCATCAAACACGGTAACTTTAACAGCTACTTCATCTGAAGTTTCAGGGTCAGATATTACAATTCCATTTACTTTATCAGGAACAGCATCACAAACCACAGAATATACTGTTAGTAGCTCAGAGATTTTAATTTCAACAGGTTCAACAACCTCAAGTGTTACGATTTCAACAGAAGGATTAGATGACGATGAAGTAGAAGTTCTAGAGACCATAATTTTCACATTTGGAACTTTAGTAAACGCTACCACAGAAACTACAGATCTAACATTGAATTTGTTGAGTGAAGATGTTACAAATGCAAATATTGTTGCAAATAATCCAAATATGAATGAAGGAGAATCTACTTCAATAACTTTGAATCTAGATACACCTACATCTAAATCGGTAATTGTTCCATTAATATTTACAGGAACAGCAGAATTTAATATTGATTATACCGTAGATTTTGATACTGAAGGGGACGAAAGATTTTTAATTGGTCTTCAAGAAAATTCAAGTGATTTTTCAACTTTAGAAGATGGGAGGCCCCTACTTTTTAATAACAATAGACTTTTAATAGCCAACGTTAGTGATAATACAATAGAAACATATTATTTAGATGAATATTTCCAGTATTTTAATCTTTCAGATGGAATAATTTATTTGAAGTCAAACGATAAGATACATCAGGTTTTAGTTGAAAATTTAGTCCCATCTGATGACCCAATGACTCCAAACAATATTTCTACAACCCCAATTCTAACTAATTCAGAACTAGGAAATAATGAGTATTATGCTGGCGGAAATATATCTTCTGAAGGCAACGAATTTATCTATCAAATAGGAGGAGCTAACGATGGTAACTATAAAGTATATAGAAAACAAGGAGATAATAATTCAGAGCTTATTTACCAAGGGCAAACTTATGCAGAGAAGCTTTTGTTGTTTAACAATAGAGTATATGCTTTTAATAGTGATACTGTTACTGAACTATATAATCAGGAATACACAAATTCGATTTCATATAACAATGTTTTCTTTTATAATTTTAAAACATACAATAATCAGTTGTATTCTTTAGTTTCTAATAATGGAGACAGAGAGATTGTTAAATTATCGATTGAAACTGATATTATAAATTCAAGTTCTAATGGAACTTTATCCTTGGTTTCTTATCAATTATCGGATACTCATCAATATATTTCCAACTTTTCTTTTGATAACCTAGGTAATTTATTATTATTAAATAGAGATAATAACAGTCAATACAGAATTGATTTTTATCAGTTGTTTCCTCAGATTTATATACCAGCAGGTGGAGATACAGGTACTTTTACATTTAATTCGGTTGATGATATCTCGTTTGAAAATGATGAAACAATAGTTATTTCACCAGGTGATTTACAAAATACAACAGTTTCAAGTGAAGACTTAACTTTAACAATTATAGATGATGATAATCCACCTGTAATAACGTTTGAATTATCATCAGAAACTATAGTTGAGGATTCTGAAATTAGCGTATCATTAACAGCAACATCTGATATCCCCTCAGGAAGAGAAATTACAATACCTTTTTCATTATCTGGAACAGCAATGGAAGATGAGTATGAAATTATAGATGGAGTTACTCAAATCGTAATACCAGGGAACTCAACTTCTAGTAGTATTACTATTTCAACATTTAATTACAATGACGATGATGTAGAAGAATCAGAAACAATAATTTTTGATTTTGATTTAGAAAATATTATTAATGCAACTTCTGAAATTGAAAATATAACACTAAACTTGCTTGATGATGATTTGACTACTATTGCGAGCTTAGAATCAGATTTATCAGAAGTGACTGAGGGTGATCCAGTAACGCTTACTGCTACAATAACAACTGCTACTTCATCTGATGTATATTTACCAGTTGTATTCGGTGGTACCGCTTCATCCTCTGTTGATTATGAAACTATTTTTGAAAGTAGGGGAGAAGAAAAATTAATAAGAGAGTTGTCAAATTCATATTCAGATATCTCTATCCTTTCTAATGGAAAAATGGTTCTTTACAGAAATAACCCTTCTGAATTAGTGATTTATGATTCCGTTGAAAATACTTTTGATACGGCATCATTAAATAATTATATTGATGCCATTTCAGTAGATGGGAATGTAATCTATGTCAGAAATGGTGAAACTATTAATTCAGTTGACATAACTGATATCTCTTCAGGGAGTGTCGAATTAACAACCGTGCTTAATGCTCCCACTAATACTTATTTCAATTATTTTTCTGTGACAGCAGGTAATATCCTTTACCGTGTTTACGATACAAATATCGGTGATGAGCAAATTTATCTCAGAAGGGATGGAGCATCAACTTCAGAAATTTTATATACTGGTGGTGGTGGTGGATATATGCCAATCGCATTTAATAATAAATTTTACCTTATTTATGATAATACTGTTTTTGAGCTAAAAGATGGAGAACTATTAAATGCACAAACTTATTCTATTACTGGGGTAAGTGGAGATATTAGAGTATATCGTGATGGTCAGTCTAACAAAATGCCTAAAGTTATTAATGACAAATTATACGTTAGAAGAACTGATAACGGGCAAAATTCATTAATGATATTAAACCCTACTTCAGGTTTACTAACACAAGAAAACTATAATCTAGGTGATGATATAAATTACATACAAGGTAATTCAATCGGATCTGATGGAGATTTAATCTTTTTGAATAATTATGGTAGTGATGGGCAATCATGGGGTTTATTTTCATACCTCCAATCATCACAGATTAAGATTAATGCTGGAGATTTATCAGGATCATTAACTATTAATACTATAGATGATTCTTCCTATGAATTTACAGAGACAATTTCAGTTTCACCAGGTAATACAGAAACTGCATTAATTGATGATTCTATCTCTTCTTTTGATATATCTATCTTAGACAATGATTCTCAGCCTTCAGTTTCATTTGAACTCTCAGCAGATGCTATTGTAGAAAACTCAAATAATACTGTTCAATTAACAGCAACACTTGATAATATTTCAGGATATGATACTACGATAACATTTTCAGATATGTCTGGAACGGCTTCACAAGACGAGTACACCTTGGTTGGTTCACTTCCTTTAATTATATCTGCTGGAAGCGAATCAGCAAGCATAACTATAAGTACAGAGGGGAAAGATGATGATGAAGTTGAAATTTTAGAAACAATTATATTTACAATCTCAGATATAGAGAATGGAACTACTGAATCTACTGAAATTGTTTTATTGCTTGAAAGTGAAGATAACCCAAATTTAATTTCAGTTGTTGGATCTCCACTAGAATTTGGAGAACATGAAACTTCTACAATTACTGCAACAATAGATGCAGCTTCCTCTCAAGATGTACTAATTCCTTTGAATATTTCAGGAACAGCAACGGACGGTTTAGATTATAACTTTTCATTTGATTCCCAAGGAGAAGAATCTATCATAAAAGAATTCTCAGAAGGAGTTAATGATTTTGACTACCTGGATGATGGTCGATTAGTTACTATCCGAGATTATCGTAATTTAGATATTTATGAATTAGATGGAACAATTACTAGTTTAAATTTAAATGAGGGCGGTCAAGATTATGAAGGAACTGATATCATAACCAATGGTTCAGATATATACATAAGAAATTGGTATCATATTGTAAAATTAGATACTGAGACTATGGAGCTTTCTTATGTTATCCAGAATTCAAACTCAAGTAATCTATATTTTAGTGAAAAAATAGATTTTTACGACGGAAAAATTTATTATGTAATTCAAGATCAAAATAATGAAGAACGAAGAGTTTATTCTATTACTCCAGGGGGTTCAGAAGAATTATTAGGAGAATTTAATAATGGAGTAGCGATTCGTAATGTTGCGGTTAGTGATTCAGGAGCTATTTACTTATGGGAGCAAAACCATCCAATTCGTATTCTAAATGCAAGCGGAGATCTTGAGGAATTTTCTTACTACGACAATGGTTATTATCAAGATGTGAAGTTTGTGAACAACAATTTGTATGCACTTGTTTATGATTATGGTTTAAGTAATAATAAAATTATTCGCTTTAATGGAAATCCATATCAAGGAGCTATGGGACCTAATAACTATGAAGATTTACCTTACCAGTTGGGCTCACAAGTAATGAGTGTAAATCATTTTAATTTTAGTAATCAGGGAGAATTAGTGTTGTTTAATCAGTTAAGTGGTAGTTCATATCAGTTGAGTAGCTATAATACAATTCCAGAGATTACAATTACTGCTGGAGAAACTTCAGGATCTTTGGTAGTAAATGGACTAGAAGATGATCTTAATGCTCCAGGAGAAGAAGAGGATGAAACTATTATATTAGGATTACTGGATCCTACAAATGCAGTAATACCCTCAGATATAACTATTGAAGATATTACTCTTACCATACTTAATAATGAAATATCTCTGATTGAGGATACTGATGCATTGGCAAATGTTCCAGCCTTAAGTTCTTCATCAGTAGCTTGGGGAGATTATGATAGAGATGGAGATCAAGATTTAGCAATCATGGGTCTAAGTTCTACTCTGGGTGTAGTTACTAGATTATATGAAAATAATAATGGAGTATTTATAAATAGTAATCCAGGAATTTTTGACAAACGTTATGAAGGTGATTTGATCTGGGTTGATTATAATAAAGATGGATATTTAGATATAATTATATCTGGTTTAAATGTAAATGATGTGCCAACAACTACCATATATGAAAATATTGATGGACAGACTTTTGTTGAAAGTACAGATCTAAATTTACCTAATTTATTTTCAACATCATTAGATTCTGGTGATTTAGATAACGATGGAGATATTGATTTTATCATTAATGGTTTTAAGATTGTTGATGGTTCAAATGTTTGGAAGAAGTACATATATGTAAGAGAAGGTGATTCCTTTATTTTAGAGAGTGATTATAATAATCAATTTAATGATGAAGGGATTCAAAACGGGGTAGTTAAAATAGCAGATAATAATTTTGATGGAGATTTAGATATTATCATGTTAGGTGGTTCTGAAGGATCTAGTTCAAGAATCAAATCAAATACCTTTATCAAAAATGAAAATCAAAATAATGATGATTACCTACCTCCATTGGATAATCCTTCTGTAGCTTTATTTGGCGAGTTTGTTTACTTTATGGGGGAAACAGATAATTCAAATAATGATATAAAATTATATAGGAAATCTCTTATAACAGGACAGTTAGAAGAATTCAATGAAATCCCAGGTCTAATAAAAGGATCGATTGCTATTGCTGATTACAATAACGATGGATTTGAAGACATGGTCATTACTGGAGAGAATTCTGATGCTGAATCCGTAACTAAGATATATGATGGAAACAATAGTTATTTTGGTTTCTCAGAGAACACAGATATAACTCTTACAGGACTGAGAAATTCTACAGCCAAATGGGTGGATTATGATCTTGACGGAGATTTAGATTTATTTTTATCAGGAACAAGCGATGATGGAGAATTTTCTAAATTATATAGAACAGATTTATTAAATAAAACGAATTCACCTTCACAAGCTATTACATCTTTAAGTGTTGAAGATCTAGGAAATGGTAAAGTAAAATTAATTTGGGACGTTCCTGAAGATGACTTTTCATCATCACTTGGTTATATTTTAAGGTTAGGTACTTCAGAAGGTGGCTCAGAGTTATCGAATACAGAAAGTAATCTAGAAACTGGTCAAAGATTAATTACAAAGTCTCCAGTTATATACACCAATAGTTTTGAAACAATTCTTAATCCAGGAATCTACTCTTGGTCAGTTCAATCTGTTGATGATGGATTAAAAGGAAGTGTATTTTCCGAAGAAAATACTTTTGTATTGACCTATGAGTGGAAATTGTTAAATCAAGGAGGTATAATAGATAGATCTATAAATGCATTAGGAAAGCCAGTTGTTAAACTTACAGATATCGATCTAGATAATGATATGGATTTAGTCTATGGTTCTAGCGAAAACACTAATGATATTCAGCTTTTTACACTAGGCGCTAAAAACTTTGAGTATGCTTCAAGTCTTTCTAACTCTAGAAACCTCTCTGATCTTAAATTTCTTGATTTTAATAATGATGGAACTCAAGATATTCTAATAAATTCGTGGGAGGGTAATGGTAATGATTATTTGAAATTGTATAATTCTTCTTCAGAAGGAACTTATAACGAGGTCTTTTCTGCACCTGGATTATTTGATGCAAAAATAGAGTTGATAGATATTAATAATGATGGTGTAAAAGAAATTGTCCATATTGGTAGAACCTCAAGTGCATTTAATTCACAATTAAAAGTATATGTCTATGAGCAAGAAGGGAATATTTTAAATGATTCCCCAATTGATATTTCGAGTCAGTTTGGGGCATTGAAATCTGCGGCTTATGCATTTGGAAATATTGATAATGACGATGATATTGATTTTGGTATTACAGGATTTAGTAATTCAGGCCAACAGAGTAGTATCTATTTAAATGAAACTGTTTATACAGAAACAATTGCACCAATATACACTGAAATATCAACAGAGTTTCCAACAGCAGTTGAGAGCACGTTAGATTTCTTTGATTATGACGGAGATGGTGATTTAGATATGGCTTTGACTGGTCAGGGTATTGATGGAGTAATGTTTAAGATTCTTGAAAATAATGGATTAACAGGTGATGATTTATCTTTTACTGAAGTTCAAAATACAGGCTTAATTCCAATTAGAGAAGCAAAACTAGATTTTGGAGATTACAATAGTGATGGTTATGCTGACATACTTTATTCAGGAAAGGTGTCTGGACAAGGTCAAGTTACTAAATTGGTTGAATTTGATTCAGAAACACAAACTTATGTGGAAAGTGATTTTGACTTATCTGATATTATAAATGCGTCTATAGCTTTTGGTGATGTTGATGGAGATAATGATTTAGATTTTTCTATTGCAGGTGAATCAAATTCAAACAATGAAAATATTATTAAAACATATTTAAATGTTAGAAATGAATCTGCTGAAGTTCTGGATGCAACGAATAGATTTGGTAGAGATCCAGTTGAATATGTTATAAATGAAAAACCTACCCAGCCTTCAGGATTAACAACAGAAGTATTAGGCTATGATAATGTATTAGATACTTACAAGGTTAAATTCACATGGGAAGCAAGTACAGATGATTATACTTCTCAAAATGGACTAACTTATGCCTTAAAAGTAGGGACATCAGAAGGTGCTGACGATATTATGAAAATTAATTCTTTAACAAATGGTTATAGACTTTCAGCTGGAAAAGGAAATGTAGAACATAGAAAAGAGTGGGTTTTAAATCTACCTGATGATGATTACTTTTGGTCTGTACAGGCAATCGATGCTGCGTTTAGTGGTTCAGAATTATCAGAGACCAAAACAGTAACTCCTAGTACAAGTTTATCTACTAATCAATATCAATTATTAGATGTTATGGTTTATCCAAACCCGGTTAATGATGGTTTTGTTAATATTGAAACATCTTTGAATGAAACGAAACATGTTAAAATGTACGACCTTCAAGGGCGATCAATAATATCTAAAAAATTAACAGGAAATAAGCTAAATATAAGCAATGTTAGTGCTGGAGTTTATTTGTTAAAAGTTACAATAGATAGAAAACAAAAAGTTGTTAAATTGATTATCAATTAACAACAATCTATATCACCCATTTATAAAGGCCCTATTCATAAAGATAGGGCCTTTTTTTAACTCTGCTAGACAACTTTTTACAAACAAACACCCATTCTTTTGGGTTTTTACATTGCACTCGGTACATCGTCGTATAATCGATATTACAAATGGCACAATGTTTAATTCTTTGTTTCATAGGTTACTTAAGTCATTAGTAACTTAACTTTAGGTTACTAATATAATCAGTTTATAATTATTTTTTTATACCTCCCGAGCAACCTCTCGAGCAACTCTAAAAACCAAAAAACCCGTAAATCATTGTTTATAAATGAGTTACGGGATAATTTTGTGGTACCTCCAGGAAGTTTTAGGTTTTATCTCATTTTACTTGTTTTTATATAAGTCAATGAAAATCAACAGTATAATGACAAAATCATGATAAAATAGTATATAGAAATCAAACCAAATAACAAGGATTTAAACCTGCGGAGCAACCTCTCGAGCAACCGGTATTCTCGCTATATCTTAGCCTTGGTCATTAAAATAATATTATTTTTTAGAACTAATTTCCTGATTTAAAGTTTCAATTAATTTATGTCCTGTTTTAATATGATCTTTGTAATAACCAGTTAAGAATGTATTATTAGTACCCCCTCTAAAAAGAAGTCTCATTATAATTTTATGACCAGGATGATTTTTTAATTCTTGAGTATAGTTACCCATCAAGGTGTATAAATCCGTGTGAACTTTCTGATCTAACTCTGTATAGATATAAGTAAAGCCATTTCGATCTAATTCTAATTCAAGCGCATTAGCCCAGTCTCTCTGATCAATCTCAAACATTTCAATTTGATTAATTTGATTGTAATAATCATTGAGTAATATTTCAAGTTTTTCATTTTTTAGATACCTTAAATATCCAGAACTTTTTAGGGATTCGAAGGCATCTTTGTTGAAGTTTAACTGAATTTCAATGATCATTTGAAATATTGCTGTTTGAATTAACAACTGATCTGAAAAATCATTTTCAATCAATGCCTTAGATACTTTATTACAACTAATAATGTGATCTTGTCTGAATTTTAATAATCCTTCTGACTCTTTAATATCCCCTTGAACGTTAGAAACTATTTTTTGAAAATAATCATTCATTGACTTTTTTTCTATCCTTTTTTCATTAAGATTATTAACTTGTAGGGCAATTAAAATACCTACTACAACAAGGGTAATTTCACCTATTGCATATTTTATATAATTTACATTACTCTTAGAATTTTTACGAAGTGGTCTGAAGAATTTCATTTATTTTATTTTATCAAATATAATTAAAAACCACAAAACGGTATTCAATAAAAAAACGGTTACACTATAATAGTATAACCGTTTTATAGTTATAGTAGATAACTCTATTGAAATATCGAACATAAGTCTAACGCCAAGAGAATTGATTGACACTCATCATATAATGACTCTTATTATGAAAGGTTCAGGTGTTTGAATTTTGATTACCTATTCACAGAAGAGAAAATTACTTTGAAACTTTCAGGGTTACTTTAGAAGCATTAAATTTAAGTTCATCGATATGCCCTAATACTTGACGATCGTCGGAGATAAAATGCGCATGGAAAAAACTATCATGATGTGTAAAAACAGCCTTATGATTTCGAGAAAAGAAGCCGATCAAAGATCCACTAACATTTTTGAAATCATATTGTGTTAATCCTTGGTGCGCTTCATCTGGCGATGACACTTGCTCACCCTCAGGTAAATTAACACTATGAAGTTTC
>Ga0209119_1004738_pt1 | contig 10989 bp, 9 predicted proteins | sample COG_03_FD_184747 | JGI IMG/M metagenome (GOLD analysis project Ga0209119, IMG submission 184747) | Pelagic Microbial community sample from North Sea - COGITO 998_met_03 (SPAdes) (version 2) | ecosystem: Environmental > Aquatic > Marine > Neritic zone/Coastal water | place: Helgoland, sampling... | reverse complement strand
ATATCTATAAGAAAGTCTGCAGTACGCATCATATCCTCATCGTGCTCTACTACCACTACGGTATTCCCCTTTTCTTTGAGATTTTGCAGTACAGAGATAAGTCTCTCCGTATCCTTACTGTGTAGCCCAATACTTGGCTCATCCAAGATGTAGCTACTTCCTACAAGGCTACTACCCAGTGACGTAGCCAGGTTTATTCGCTGGCTCTCACCCCCGCTAAGTGAGTTGCTTAGTCTATTAAGACCAAGGTAACTTAGCCCTACTCGCATTAGGTAATCTAGTCTATTATTGATTTCCATAAGAATAGGCTTCGCTATTTCAGCGGATTGCTTTTCTAATTCTAACTTCTTAAAGAACTCCGCAGACTGCTCTATATTAAGTAATAAGATATCACTAAGTGAAGAGAGCTTCTCGTCATTGATAAAGGAAGGGTTTGTACTTAGATTGGTAATCTTCACATAGCTACCGTCTTTACGTATTCTCGTACCAAGGCAACTAGGACACGTAGTCTTTCCACGATACTTACTCAGCATTACTCGGTATTGAATTTTATAGGAATTAGACTGCAGGTATTTAAAAAAATCATTCAATCCATTCACTTGCTTATTTCCTTGCCAGAGTAAATCTAATTCTTTCTCTGTCAACTCTGAGATAGCCCTGTGAATAGGGAAATTAGTTTTAGCTGAAGATGCTATGAAATCATTTTTCCATTGGCTCAGCGTCTCTCCTTTCCAACAGGCTATACCATTTTCGTAAACCGATAGCGAGCGATTAGGAATCACCAATTCTGGATCTATACCTATTATACTTCCAAATCCTTCGCATTCGCTGCAAGCTCCATACGGATTATTAAAACTAAGTAGATTTACAGAAGGCTCCTCAAAGGTCATCCCGTCCAGCTCAAACTTATTATTAAATATATGATGTTCGGTATCGCTGATAATAGTACACTGACCTTCTCCTTCCCAAAACGCTGTCTCTATGGAGTCTGACAATCTACTTTTGTAATCATCATCTGCTTTGGTGGCTTTCAGTCTATCTACTAGTATATAGTAGTCTTTTATTTTTTTATTGCCTAGGGCATCTTCTACCTTAAGTACTTCCCCATCTACCCATATTCTGCTGTAGCCTTTTTGCATAGCAGTCTCTAGGTAGTCATTGGTTTGTTCATTTATAGGTCGGTAGCATATATATACAGGAGTACCCACTTTTAGATCTAGTACATGATTTATCACATCACTGGTGCTGTGCTTTCTTACTTCCTTGCCACTTATCGGAGACATGGTCTTGCCCACTCTCGCCCAAAGCAGTTTTAGGTAGTCATAAAGCTCTGTACTCGTAGCTACCGTACTTCTCGGATTTCGTGTATTTACTTTTTGCTCTATAGCTATACATGGAGTCAGGCCTTTTATATTATCTACCATCGGTTTCTCTAGTCTGCCTAGGAACTGACGAGCATAGCTGCTCAGGCTTTCTACGTAGCGTCTCTGACCTTCTGCATAGAGCGTATTAAATACTAATGAGGACTTACCAGATCCAGATAATCCTGTGACCACGGTAAGTTGATTTCTGGGTATTTTCACGTTTACATTCTTAAGGTTATGTAAATGAGCGTTTTGTATGTCGATGTACTTCTGTTTTGTCATGTAAATGTCCTGTGGTGAGCCAAAGGGGCACAAATTTCACCTAAATAGTCTATAAAGGAAACAATAACTTGGGACTTTAGATTTTTTTATCTATTTTAGTACTAACATTAAAAAAGAAGCAAGCTTATAAGATATACCTATACTAGTTAAGAACACACAGTTTTTATTTCAATCAACTAAGTAAAATAGGTATTATGCAGTCTTCAAAAATCACAGATCAAAATCTAGTAACTCAGTATATACAAGGCAACGAAGCGTGTCTTGAGATGCTCATTAATCGTCACAAGGACAGAATTTTCACTACTATCATCCTTATCGTAAAGGATAGTTATATAGCAGAAGATCTTTTCCAAGAGACATTTATTAAAATTATCAAAAACCTTAAGAAAGGGAAGTATAACGAGGAAGGAAAATTCCTGCCTTGGGCTATACGTATAGCTCGTAATATGGCAATAGACTATTTCCGTAAGATGAAACGTATGCCAACCGTAACAGGAAGTGATGGGGAGGATGTATTTCGTAAGATAAAACTAGCAGTAGATAATCGTGAGGAGCAGATGATCAGACATGAGAAAGAGAGTATGGTTCGTTCAGTAATCAATAAGCTACCTGAAGAGCAACGCCAGGTGCTTATACTAAGACACTACGGAGATCTCAGCTTTAAAGAAATAGCCGCTATGACTGGAGTAAGTATAAATACTGCTCTAGGCCGAATGAGATACGCCCTAAATAATATGCGTAAAATGATGGAACACACTTCCTTAAACACCGCATAGCAACAATAGAAATAATACCAGAGAGACTCCTTTCGCTGTCGCGACTGGAGTTTTTTTTGTTTGTGTCCCTCTTCGATATATTCTGCTATCGCAGAATACTCAGAGTGACAATCGTCTTCGATTCACAGAAATGAGTTAGACAATTTCAACAACTAAGAAAAGTAAGTCTTTTGCCTCTGGCAAAAACATTTGAGTTTGAACTTGATTTTTGAGTTTGAGTTTGTAAGGCTGAGTGGTTCTTCGACGACAGGAGAAGAATTATACCCTAAACAGCAGCTTGTTTTTAGCAGGTTGTCAGACTGAGTGTCCGCTGTTAAGCGGATATACCGAATCACGACCCAATCTATCCACCTCCTTCAGCATAGTCGGTATCCGATACTTACCGTGCATATTTAGAATAGATTCCGCAGCTTCGTCTAGATCACATCCTACGGCAGACACATACAGCGGGTTTTCACTATCTCCTCTCCTAACCTCCCTTACGTATTCTTCATTCCCATGAAAACTACTTTTAGCTACGCCGATGATAGGATACTTCTGGTCAAATGCTTCGTATACATATTCTCCTAGGCCTTTTTTTCCTTCCCCTAGCTGAACATGGCTATCCAGTATAATGCAATCTATCTTATACTTCCTCACCTGATCTATTACAGCCATGACGCACGGTAGCTCTCGCTTGTAGAATTCTCCAGGCACATAGTCCGCCACCCCATCTACGGTGGCTTCTATCACCTGAGTAGGCACGTCATCTTCCCACAGGAATAACACGCCCACACACTTAGCGTAAGTTTTATAATAGTATATGTCTATGGCGAGGTTCAAGGGTTAAAACAAGTTAGGAATATCTCTTTTGCCGTGCAAAACTCTTACAATTTGAATGTCATCAATTCTTATCAAATAAAAGATGAGATAATTACCAAATATGTATTGTCGAATATTCTTTGAGTATTCCTCTTTCAATACGCCAATTTCTGGTGTACGGACAATTACTTGAAAAGCAGCATCTAGCTGAAATATAAATGCATCTGCATTCAATGGGTTTTGTTTTTCTATAGCAATGAAGTGCCAAATCTCATACAGGTCTTCCTCTGCTTGTAACGTCTTAGATAATGAGAGCATCCTACTTAGAAGCTCGTGCTTTCGCTTTTTTCAAAAAGTCATCTTTATCCCAACACCCTGCGTCTCCACTGTCCAATCCTTTCTGTATTTCTTGTTTGTAGTATGCTGTTTTTAGCTCTTGCTCCTTATTCTGCTGCTCAAGTAGTCTTAGTCCACTGCGTATTACTTCGCTAGCAGAATTATATTGTCCAGAGGACACAAGTTCATCTATCAAACTATCATAATGCGGATTTAGTGAAACATTCATATTTCAAATATAACGATAAATAACAATTATTGTTATTTTCCACCTATTCAATCTAAAACACAACTATAAGAATAACTCCTTCTGGTAGAATATATCAATTACTAGGTTCAAATTTCTTATTTCAAAATTACACTTTTCACTAGCTACCCGCCTTACGACAAACTCTACACTCTATTTATCCACTCCTCTGTTTATAAAAAAATAAGCACCTCTATTCACGTATAATCTCCACGTATGCTACATTTGGGCGTTAGACCAAAGACAAAATTTTTATCAAAGCTAAATGGCTGAAAATCAGTATAACGAAGATAGCATCCGGTCCTTAGACTGGAAAGAACACATACGCCTCCGCCCCGGCATGTACATCGGTAAGCTCGGAAACGGCTCATCTGCCGAAGATGGTATCTATATCCTAATGAAGGAAGTAGTAGATAACTGTATAGATGAGTTTATGATGGGCAACGGTAGACGCATAGACATCCAACTTGCCGAAAACAAGGTGAGTGTACGTGACTACGGGCGTGGTATTCCGCTAGGTAAGGTAGTAGATGTAGTGAGTAAGATCAATACAGGTGCTAAATACGATAGTAAGGTCTTCCAAAAATCTGTAGGTCTAAATGGTGTAGGTACCAAGGCGGTGAATGCCCTCTCCTCTTACTTTATGGTAAAGAGTTTCAGAGAAGGCGAAAGTATGACGGCCATCTTTGAGCGTGGCATACTCATAAAAGAAGAGAAAGGTAAAACAGAAGAGAAAAACGGCACGTACGTAGAGTACACAGCAGATATAGAGATATTTAAAACACATAAATACATCACAGAATACATCGATAATCAGATGTGGTTTTATGTATATCTGAATGCTGGGCTTACTATTAATTTCAATGGCAATAAGTACTTCTCCAAGAATGGACTTCTAGATCTATTAGAAAGAAAAACCAACGCGGAAGAAATTAAGTATCCTATCATTCATCTGAAAGAAGGCGATATCGAAATGGCCATCACCCACGATAGTCACTATGGTGAGGATTATTATTCCTTCGTCAACGGTCAGAATACGACCCAAGGCGGTACACACGTAGCAGCTTTTAAAGAAGCCTTAGTCCGAACAGTGCGTGATTTCTATGGCAAGAGCTTTGAGCCGACAGACATTAGAGCCTCATTGGTTTCTGCTATATCAGTAAGAATACAAGAACCTATTTTTGAATCGCAGACTAAAACCAAGCTGGGTAGTACAGAAGTATCTCCAGATGGCAATTCACTGAAGGCTGAGATTAACCAATTTGTAAAATCACAACTGGATAATTTTTTACATAAAAATCCAGAGATAGCAGACGCATTACTTAGAAAAATACAACAAAGTGAGCGTGAGCGTAAGGATATGGCCGGTGTGCGAAAGATAGCACGTGACAGAGCCAAAAAAGCCAGCGTTCATAATAAGAAACTTCGTGATTGTCGGGTTCATTTTACAGATGAAAAGAAAGAAAATCACCTAGAGACAATGCTATTCATTACAGAGGGAGACTCTGCGAGTGGGAGTATCACCAAGGCTCGTGATGTACAAACTCAAGCAGTATTTAGCCTTAGAGGTAAGCCACTGAACTGCTTTGGGTTGAAGAAAAAAATAGTGTATGAGAATGAGGAATTTAACCTACTACAGCATGCACTCAATATAGAGGAAAGCCTAGATGAGCTGAGGTATAATAAGGTAGTAATAGCTACAGATGCCGACGTAGACGGCATGCACATTCGTTTATTGATACTTACCTTCTTCCTACAGTTTTTCCCAGACTTGGTCAGAAGAGGTCATGTGTACATATTAGAAACTCCACTATTTAGAGTTAGAAACAAAAAAGAAACCTTGTACTGCTATACGGATCAGGAACGTTTTGATGCCCTAAGAAAACTGGGAAAAACAGCTGAGATAACCCGATTCAAAGGACTTGGTGAGATCTCTCCAGATGAGTTTGGAGGATTTATAGGAGATGAAATACGCTTAGAGCCTGTGCTGCTCACAGAAGATTCTAGTATCAATAAAATACTGGAATACTACATGGGTAAAAATACGCAAGAACGTCAGGAGTTTATCATTGCTAACCTACGCCTAGAGATAGACGAGGCCGGTGAAGAGGAGGAAGCTAAAATAAAAGAAGAAGAATCGGAAGCTGCTTAAGAAATGGACGAGAAGGAAGAGTTAGACGAAAATTTGGATCAAAATCCAGAAGAAAAAGTCACCAAGATAGATCTAGAAGATGGTCAGCGTGCCGTGAAAGGCATGTACGAAGACTGGTTTCTAGACTATGCCAGTTACGTAATATTAGAACGTGCAGTACCGCATATCAATGACGGGCTAAAGCCTGTACAGCGTAGATTCCTTCACGCAATGAAGGAGCTAGATGACGGCCGATATAATAAAGTAGCTAATGTAATAGGTACGACCATGCAGTACCATCCGCACGGTGACGCTGCTATAGGTGGAGCTATCATCAATATGGGGCAAAAAGACCTACTCATAGACTGCCAAGGAAACTGGGGCGATGTGCGAACTGGAGACAGTGCTGCTGCGGCTAGATACATAGAGGCTAGACTTAATAAGTTTGCCTTAGAAATAGCCTTCAATAAGCAGACTACAGTATGGCAAAAGAGTTATGACGGTCGTAAAAACGAACCTATAACTCTGCCAGTAAAGTTCCCTCTGCTACTGGCTCAAGGAGTAGAAGGAATAGCCGTGGGTCTGAGTACCAAGATAATGCCGCACAACTTTATAGAGTTGGTAAAAGGCAGCATCAAAATACTAGAAGGAAAGACTCCCACTATTTACCCAGATTTTCAAACTGGAGGTCAAGTAGATGTAGCGGATTATCAAGATGGCAGACGTGGTGGCAGAATCAAAGTTCGTGCTACTATAGTAGAAAAAGACAAAAACACACTTGCCATCACCGATGTACCGTATGGTACTACTACGGGCGGCCTAATAGATAGTATTCTAAAAGCTAATGACAAGGGCAAAATAAAAATAAAAAAGGTAGTAGATAATACAGCTAAAGATGTAGAAGTAGAAATACAATTGCCTAACGGTATCTCTTCGGATAAGACCATAGATGCATTATACGCATTTACCAATTGTGAGAGCTCTATCTCTCCTAATGCGTGTGTCATAGTAAATGATAAGCCGATGTTTTTAGGTGTTACAGACATTCTAAAAATCAATACGGAAAATACTGTAGATCTGCTCAAAGCAGAGCTAGAGATAAAACGAGGCGAGTTAGAAGAGAAATGGCATTTCAGCTCGCTAGAGAAGATCTTTATAGAAGAACGTATCTACCGAGACATAGAAGAAGAGGAAACCTGGGAAGGTGTAATAGCTGCCATAGACAAAGGACTTTTACCCTTCATAAAACACCTCAGACGTACTGTGACAGAGGAAGATATCATTCGCCTTACAGAGATCAAAATCAAGCGTATCTCGAAGTTTGACGCTTTCAAAGCAGATGAACTACTTAAAGGTATAGAAGATGCACTGGCAGAGGTAAACAAGCACTTAGAGAACCTTATAGAATATGCCATAGCTTACTACCAAAACTTACTAGATAAGTATAGCAAAGGCAAGGAACGTAAAACAGAAATCAAAGGTTTCGAAGAGATAAACACCAAGGTAGTAGCCGTAGCCAATGAGAAGCTGTATGCTAATCTAGCAGAAGGTTTCGTGGGTACAGGCATTAAAAAAGAAGAGTACATCTGTGACTGTTCAGATATAGATGACATCATCGTATTCCGCAAAGACGGCACCTACTCCGTGAGTAAGGTTTCTTCAAAGGCATTCTTTGGTAAGAACATCATACACGTGGCGATATACCGTAAGAATAATGAGCGTATGACCTATAATGCAGTGTATACAGATGGAGCTAGCAAAAAGACCATGGCTAAGCGTTTTAACGTGACCAGCATCACCAGAGACAAGGAGTATAACATAACCAAGGGAACACCTGACAGTAAGTTGCAGTACTTTAGTGTGAATCCTAATGGTGAAGCTGAGGTACTAAACATATACCTGCACTCTGCTGCAAAAGCAAGAAATAAACTGTTTGATTATGACTTTGCAGACCTTACTATAAAAGGAAGAGGAAGCCAAGGAAACATGGTGACCAAACATCCTATACGCAAGGTTGATCTCAAATCAAAAGGGGTCTCTACTATAGGAGGACGAGATATATGGTATGAACCAGGTATTGGTCGACTTAATATTCACGATCGTGGTGAATACCTAGGAAATTTCCAGACGGACGACCTAATTCTAGTAGTATTTGAAACTGGCGATTATGAGGTGACTAACCACGAACTAACTAATCGATATGCCAATAAAGAAATCAAAATCATAGAAAAATTTGACCCCAAGAAAGTAATATCTGTGTTGCACTATGATGGTAATGGTAAAAACTATTGTGTAAAACGATTTAACATTGAAACTGCTTCCACCGACAAGAAGTTCTCCTTTATCACAGAAGGATGGGGAAGTAAAATGGTTCTGGCCGCTACACACGACACTCCTATCATAGAACTGACGACTAAGTCTAAAACCGGTGATAAGAAAGTAGAAAAAGTAAATCTAGCTAATTTCATAGACGTAAAAGGTTGGAAGAGTATAGGAAATAAAATATGCGGAAAAGAATTTGTAAAAGCAAAACTACTCCCACCTCCGCCACCGGAAGATGATGGTGAAGACCCAGACGACAATGAGCCGCCAACTAATGATGACACCACTGAAGTAAAAACAGTAAAAGCTTCTGATGAAGAAAGTTCAGAGGTTGAAGTGATTATTGAGGTTCCCACTGAAACTACTATTCAGACTAGGCCGCCTATTGCAAAAAAGGTGATAGCAAAGAAAGAAAAGGAGCCAGAACCTGACCAGAAAGAGATACCCGATGAAGCTGCACCAAAATTACCTTCATCAGATAAAAAGAAAGAGGACAAAGATTCATTCACTTCAGGAGATCAAATAAGTTTATTATAAATATGAAACCAGCAGCAGTTTTTAAGCAATTATCTATCATTCATATCGCTATTTGCTTGGGAACTTGCATAATAGTAGGCACCCTCTACACTCTAAAAATGCAAGCTAATGAAGTAATCTCGTCAGAAGATGGGATGAACATTTTAGAACTTTTAGTGCCGGTACTTGGTGTTACAACTTTTGCGGCGGCATATTATATAGGGAGAAGAAAAATAAAAGCAGTACCAAAAGAAAGTAACCTAGTAAACAAGCTAGAGGCCTATAAATCTTTCAATATTCTTATTTGGGCTGCATTAGAAGGGTCTACATTTTTTGCAGCAATAGCATTCTACCTTACCGGAAGAACCAATCTGCTGCTTTATGCTCTAATGCTTGGAGTACTGCTTATCTACTTTAGACCATTAAAAACTAGAGCCAAGGAAGAGTTAAACCTGTCTGCAGAGGAAGGCGATGAGCTAGATTTATAATATGAGCAAGCAAGCATTTAGAAAAAAAGCTACAGGATCCTTCTTTTGGTTATTTCTACTCCAGAAACTGCCTCTGGCATTCCTAGCCGGGGTGAAACTGAAGGAAATAGACAATAACGGTTCTATAACTACTTTACGGCATCGGTGGATTAATCAAAATCCTTTTAGATCCATGTATTTTGCAGCTATGCAGATGGCCGCAGAATTATCTACTGGGTTACTGCTGTTTCAGTATATAAATAGGGATACTAGATTTTCTATGCTCCTGTTAAACGTGCGTGCTAGCTATCATAAAAAAGCCATTGGTAATATCACTTTTTCATGCGAAGAAGGGAGCCGAGTAGATACTTTCGTGAAAGATATGCTAGCAAACCCTGCTGGCGAAACAATAGAGTTAGAAGTGAAGGCAAAAAATGAATCAGGTGATTTAGTAGCAGATTTCGTATTTGTTTGGAGCTGTAAATCAAACAAGGCCCAGAATTAATTCTGAGCCTCTAGTACGGTAAGGTTAATTAATCTCTGATCTAGTAAAATGTTCCTCAGAAAAAAAAGTCCTGCGTTGTAAATATACGATAAGTCAACAAGAATAACACTATATATGTACAAGGAAATTATCGCTAACCATAAATCTAGCTGCTATCTTGAGGCTAAATAAACCTATTCATATAATTACCCTTACAGAGTATTTTAGCTTTATTACTCTCACGATATTTTCCGTTTGGTTCTATGAAGAGAGACTTCACGCAGATTCTGGTTGGTATGCATTTAACCTTATAAATTCTGAAAGCTTCCACATAGAGCACGGGAGATTTATTCTCTTTTTCTCTCAGATACTACCTTGGGTAGCTATCAAATTTGGCTTAAGCCTTAAGAGTATCTTGCTTACCTACTCACTAAATCACATCTTTTTTCCTTCTACTATATACCTTATTTGCAAGCACGTTTTCAAACATAGAACGGCTGGTTTACTCATAATAGCATTACAACTCATCAGTATATCAAAGGGATTTTTCTGCCCTATGTTCGAGTTCTATTATGTAGCATATTTGTTAGTACTATTCGCCGTCATACTTCAATCTGACCTTAGATACAAGTATTTTTTACTCCCTCCACTCCTACTTATCATCTGCACAGGCCACCCGCTAGCGTTTTTATTGGCACTGCTTGTTATAGCCTATAGATTTATAGATCAAGGCAAGGAAGTGTACAAGAGCAGCTTCGCATTCATTTTGCTTATTATCATATTCTACTTTATAAAAAGCGAGTATCCCTCAGAATATGACCTTGCAAAGCAAAACGCTTTTTACAACACACTGGCCACAGCTAGATACGATACATCTTATCTCCTAAAAATTGGCAATATGTTACTGACTTACTATTGGGGAATTATTATAGTGTTTGTATTAACCGGCAGTCTACTTTTGGCTCAAAAGAGAGCCTACCATCTTCTGATTTTCATTGGTAGTTTTTGTTTATTCCTTGTCATAGCCAATATTTCATATTACGGCTTTCATATCACAAGATACCAAGAGCAGGTCTACTTTCCGCTCTCTTTTGCCGTGGCATTCCCATTGTTCTTTTATGTTTTGCCAAAAGCTACAGCTTTGAAAAAAAACATACTATTTTGTGCTCCCCATCAAACATACCCCTAATTTCCAACTACAGCAATAACTAATCTATCAAAGAGCCTGTCTTTGAAGTATCTACGGTTTAGTTTATAGCAAAA
>Ga0209119_1004732_pt1 | contig 11007 bp, 5 predicted proteins | sample COG_03_FD_184747 | JGI IMG/M metagenome (GOLD analysis project Ga0209119, IMG submission 184747) | Pelagic Microbial community sample from North Sea - COGITO 998_met_03 (SPAdes) (version 2) | ecosystem: Environmental > Aquatic > Marine > Neritic zone/Coastal water | place: Helgoland, sampling... | reverse complement strand
CTTCCTTCGTAGGAAGGATAGTTACTTTAAAATACATCTCTGACGGCTTAGGCACAGACGAGGAAATGGTAGTACATAAATTTGCAGAGGAGGCTTTATATAAATACATGGCATACGCTATATTATCTACTAGAGCTAACACTCCTGAATATTTAGTGTCAAGATTTAAGAGGGAACAATCTGCGGCTAAAAGAAATGCAAAAATAAGATTATCTAATATTAAAATAGAGGAAATTACACAAGTTATGCGTAATAAATCTAAGATCATAAAACACTAATATATGGCAGAGTTTGTACACACTTTTCGTGGGGGTAAAATGAACAAAGACCTTGACGAAAGGTTAATACCAGAAGGTGAATATAGAGACGCTCTTAATTTAGAAGTATCTTCTTCCGAGGGATCGGATAGAGGGGCTATGCAGAATATTAAAGGAAATTTAGCTATTAATAACCAGGGCTACAATCCCTCTACTCTCGTAGCAACTCAATGGGCAGCTAATGAATACATAACAGCTTTAACTAATGCTACTTGCATAGGTGGAATTTCTGACACACTTAATGACAATGTGTACTGGCTGATTACATCGGATGAAGCAGATGTTATAGCTAAGCTAGACCAAAGCGAAAATGTAGTTTCTCCAATATTAGTTGACACCCAAAATATATTAAAATTCTCTACTAACTTTTTAGTAACAGGTATAAATATATTAGACGGTGTTTTATTCTGGACAGACAATAATACAGAACCTAAAAGCTTAGACATTAGTAGGTTTCTAAATTCAACCACCGATTTTGTTACTCATTCTCAAATATACGGAAGAGACTTCATAGAATCAGATGTTACTGTTATACTAAAATCCCCAACATCGCCTCTTAGCGTTGTAGCTACTGCGAGTAAGATTGGCGGGCCGGGTACAGGTATTACACCTGTATTTGTAACTTATAATGTAACAGACCAACAAAACTTCACTTACATACCTGACTTAAATGAGCCATTAGAATATGAATCAATGCCTACTTACGCGGAGGCACAAAATGCTGAGCCTAATGAATACCCTATAGGTATTGACGGAATAGTTTCTTTTAATGTAAGTACTTTAACAAACTGGAGCAATGGAGATATAATAAATTTCAAAGCTAAGCCTGTAAGTGAAACTCAAGAAGACTTTGAGTATCAAATAGTAATGTTAATTACCGCTGGAGCAGGGACAACAACCTTGACTGCGCAGATACAATCTATATCTTCTAATATACAAAAATTTGCAGATGGCGAAGGCGGGTTTACTCCATTGTCTTGGGAAGTCTTATTAGAAGAAGGCCCCGCTATGTTTGAATTTCAATTCCCTAGGTTTGCTTATAGATGGAAATATGCTAATAATCAATTCTCTACCTTCTCGCCTTTTACCAATGTAGTTTTTGTTGGAGGTAAATTTGAATATTTATCAAGTGACGGCTACAATCAGGGAATGATAAACAACATTAGATTTCTAGAATTAAGAGATATAGATTGGGGCGGGGATGACGTTGAATCCGTGGAAATTCTTTATAAAGATTCTATTTCACCTGCTGTGTATTCTGTTGATAAACTAGAATCAAGAGCTGTTGTAACCTTAGAGATAGTTTCCGAACTTATTGGTAGCTTAGTTGAGAGCAATCAAATTTTAAGACCTTGGGATAATGTGCCATTAAAAGCTAAAAGCCAGGAAATAACAGGTAATAGGTTGCTTTATGCAAATTACACTCAAAATTATAATGTTGAGCAAGCAATAAGTCTTTCAATTAACGAAGCGCCTCAACCGCATCCAGGCAATGCTGCTCCTATCTATGATCCCGTAACTGGTCAAGAAATTCCTAACTTAGAAAAAAGATCACCTAAAGAATCTATAAAGTCTATACGTACTTACCAAACTGGAATTCTATATGCGGATAAGTACGGCAGAGAAACGCCGGTTTTTACGAATAACACAGCCTCTTTACAAATAGCACAATCTTCAGCTTTATTGCAAAATGCCTTAGAGGTACAAGCTAATCACTTGCCTCCAAATTGGGCTACACATTTTAAATATTTCATTAAAGACACTTCTAATGAGTATTACAATCTAGCTTTAGATAGGTTTTACTTTGCGGAAGATGGTAACGTATGGCTTTCATTCCCGTCTTCTGAAAGAAACAAAGTAGACGAAGAAACTTATCTATATATAAAGAAGCAGCATGACAATGATGTAGCGGTTATAGGGGAAGTTAGATATAAAATATTATCTATTCAGTCAGAAGCTCCTGATTTTATTGCTACATTCAGAAGGTCTGTTGCTCAAAGTGTGGTAGATATAACATCGGGTTTTGAACCTGGGTTTATTACTTTAATATTTAATGGTCCAACTCAAGATGATAACGACGCCTTCTCTTCTGGATTTACATCAGACAATCTAATTAGAATATCCGATGGAGCTAGTAATACCGACTATTATCCAATAGCATCAGGAGGTAGGACTGGAGTAGGCAATCAATACACTGTTACGCTAGCTGAGCCTCTTGGGCCTGACGCAGCCTTCCTAGAAAGTCAAACTAGTTGTACTGTAACCCTCTTAACAGAAGTTATTGAAAAAAGACCTGAGTTTGAAGGTAGATTTTTTGCTAAAATAAACAGAGATTTTAATTTTGATGAAAACATAGTAGAGTCTTTTGCAGCAACAGACCCTGTATATGGGATTTTAGGTGAAGTAGACATGTCTCAAGGGTACATATTTGACAGATATGCTCAACCAGGGTATGCTTGGATGGACAGGAGCAGAGGAGACGGGTTTAGCAGGACTTGGTGTGGAAATGGAAAAAAAGGAGGTGCCAGTTTAGAAGGTAATGGAGCGTTTGGTATACAAAGAAATACTTATGATCCACCAATACGAGGTGGAAGGTATTTCGGTTTTTTAATGGCTGGAAGAAGCATACAAGAAGCAAATGCCGGAGTTGATGGTGTGTTTAAAGCGGGAGCATTGGTTCGATTTGTTAGAGAAAATGGAGAATTTTCACAAAACTATAGAGTACTTAACTCTCGAAAAGGCGATGGAAAAAGAGGTTTAAGAGAAGTTGGGGTTTTCAAAAGCTGTGACGACTGGTCAGATCAAGATGAAGAAAATTCAAACCACAGAGTTGAATACTGGTTTGAGTTAGAAGAAGAAATTACAGAGGAATGGATGGATATAAGCGAATGGCAGACTGTTTTCCCTTCAACAACAGACATAACTCAATACCCTGTTGTATCTGTTCAGGTAGTTCAAGAAATAATAAACGACAATAACAAGTTACTTACTACAACAAATCCAGCTATATTTGAAACTCAGCCTAAGGAAGCTGTAGATATTGACATATATTATCAAGCAACAAAATCAATTCCTATTATAGAGCACAATGACCCTATAATTCTTGATTGGTTTAATTGCTACTCATACGGTCAAGGTGTAGAATCTAATAGAATTAGAGATGACTTTAATCAGCCTTATATAGACAAAAACCCAATAGCATCAGCGCCATTAGATGATCCGTATGCATCGGAGGTTAAAAGCACGGGCTTAATATTTTCACAGATATATAACTCTAACTCCGGTATAAATGGACTTAATCAATTTATACAAGCGTTACCTATAACTAAAGACTTAAATCCCGTATACGGCTCAATACAAAAGCTGCATTCAAGAGATACCAATGTTGTTGCAATGTGCGAGGACAAGATACTAAGAATTTTAGCGAATAAAGATGCTTTATTCAACGCAGACGGCAGCGCTAATGTTACTTCTAATAGTAACGTATTAGGCCAAGCTGTGCCATTCGCTGGTGAGTTTGGAATTTCAAAGAACCCAGAATCTTTTTCTCAATTTGGATACAGAGTGTATTTTACAGATAGAGCAAGAGGAAGTGTTTTACGATTATCTAACGATGGCATCGAGGAGATATCCAGGTATGGCATGGAGGATTTCTTTTCAGATAATCTAATTAAAAATAAAGATATATTTGGATCTTACGATATAGGAACAGGCGAATACAATGTTACCTTAAATTATCTAACTCCCGAATGGCAAGAGAAACTTTCTATAAGTCAATTTGATAGGACTAATGAAACGGATCCGTCTTGCGCTCCTGAGATAACAAAAAATCCAACATTAAAAACTACTATATCATTTGCAGAAGGGGTTAACGGATGGACAAGTAGAAAATCATTTATACCGGAATTTGGTTTATACCTTAATAATTCTTATTATACTTTTAGTAATGGATTAATATGGGATCATAAAGCTAACTCTATATACAATAATTTTTACGGGCTGCAATACGATAGCTCTGTAGATCTTGTTACGAACGATTCCCCTAATACAATTAAAGGGTATAAAACATTAAACTACACGGGTAGCGATGCATTAGAATATCAATATCAGTTAAATTCAACGGGTATTAGAAATTATTCTATAGCAGAAGTATCTGCAAATCAATTAGTACCTAATACATTTTCTACAACAAATGGCTGGTATGCTAACTCTGTATATACAGACTTGCAAGAAGGTCAGGTTAAAGAATTTATAACTAAAGAAGGTAAGCATTTTAATTACATAAAAGGCTTACAAACATATTTTGACACAACCTGTGACACTAATGTAAATTCACAAGAGTTTTCTGTGCAGGGTATTGGTAGAGCAAATGTAACAGGAGACACTGAGATTACAGCATGGGACATTAATATATGCATTGATGCTAGCTGTTATAATACGGTACAACCTCCAGTTGTTGTTAATCAATTTTACGAGGGGCTAGAAGATACTGTTATGAATATACAATTAACTGGACCAGCAACTTGTGGAGATGGAAGTGCCGTGGTTTATTCTTTAGCATCGGATGCTACTACTGGCGGAACTTTAGATTCTGTTTCATCTACTGGTGCATTTCAGTTTACTCCAAATCTTAACTACTTTGGCAGTAGCGGTAGTTTTAATGTTAACGCTTGCTGCGGGGGTGTTTGCAGTATGTTTACTGTAACTCTAGAAATACTACCAGTAGCTGAAGATCCTTATTTTGTTAGCTCTCACCCCTCTATTGCATTACAGCCAGAAGAGTGCTGGGAATATAACCCTATAATATTAGCAGATCCGGACCACGCTGCAACACAATTATTTATTCAAACCCCTGTACCTGGCTTACCTAGCTGGATGGCTCAGCCACAACCTTTAAATGATGGTACTGGAAATTGGTATATACCATCTAGTTGCTTACCCGCAGATGCACCTGCGTCGGCGATTAATTTTACAATGACAGTTGAAGATCCTGATGGAAACACTGGAATTCAAGAAGTTGGAGGTAATACTTTAGTTGAAGCAATTGTTGCGTTGGAATTTTTAGTAACAACTAGGTTTGCACAAAATGCAAGAAGTTACACAGATCCTAACACAGGCGTTGTTACCGCGATGGCTCCGATAAATAACTCAATACACTCTTGTATTTTAGGAACTTATTTAATAACAGCTAATGGTGTTAGTATAGGCAGAGCTTATGTGGGTAATACAGGGCCAGAAACTTTACCAACTGTTTTTGATTCTTTTAGTGTTAATCAGGCAGGGGATCCAAACTCCCCTACAGGAGATTTAATGCAAGATATTGCCTCGGGAGCTACTTACAATATTCCAAGTGCTAATGCGCAAAATGTTACGGATACTAGGCTCTTTAACCCTACGCAAACTACCTGGGCTGGCTGGAACTTCCCTCAAAAGTATATTACAAGCAATGACGCTTTTGCTGCATCGCCAGGCACTAGTTATGTAAATTTCGACAGGTATAACCTACTAACAATAGACAATGCCACCGCTCAAAGCATAGTAACAAATAGCCCAGATCCTGACAATCCAAGTTTTATTACTTTTGGTCTTGTAGCTGACACTTACACATCCAATAGTCAGAACATAACTCATAGAGATGGGGTTGCAATGCAAATATTCCAAGCTGGGGTTGAGGTTTATTCCGCGATTCAGCCAAACAATAGCGCCTTAACAATCGACGTACTAACAGGTAATATAATACCTTAAATTAAATATTCATGAGCAATACAGTAAACGTAGGTAATTTTTCAGTTGAATGTTTTCATTCGCCAACCCCTGTTGTAGAAGGAGAACCGGTGTTGGATTACGAGAACTCATATCTTGAGTTAATTCCAGATGCTGGATATGTAATAGATGCTAATAATTTTAGTGCAATAACGCCTTTGCCTGACTACGTATCTTCAGTTACATTTTTTCAATCTACCCAGAATGCTAATAATGTAATATGCGAAGTTCAATTAATACCAGGGACGGTTATGCCGGCTGGTGGGATCGATATTAACTTGTGTATAGCAGGTTCTTCGGCTACAGATAATTACTGTGTTGAAGGTGCAGTTAGTTACTCTAGGGTAGCTAATGTGGTTCCTGCAACGCTTAATGAAACATATAGTCTATGTGGATCATTTAAAGAAACAGAAAATGTATTTACTCAATCTGTATCGGCTACTCCTGGATATTATTTTGCAACTCAACCTACAATATCATTAACCGCTGGTAATTCAGATCGTTACACGGTTACATCCTCTAATGTTTTAGATGTGGATGGCAATATAGTTAACACAGTGTTTACAGTTAATTACACATTCATCGATCAGGATATAACGGGAGATGCGTGGGAAATTGAAGCAGTTGCTCAAATTATATTTGTTCCAATTATAGAAGTTACAGGATATAACATAGCTACATCAGCGTTCCCCACTCAAGGAGGTTTTAGATATTATACGGTATTTGGTTCGCCAGGAGCAGCTTGGACGTTAACGGCTTCGGACTCAATATTAGATACAGGCTTACTAACACCTATACAGTTTCAACCAATATTTGGAACCACGGTAAGCGGAGTTTTAGACGCTAACGGTTCGTCCTTAGTAGGGGTTAGAATACCGCAGGTAACATCAAGTGCAACTTACGATATAACAATATCAGGTCAATTGCAAAGCCCTTTTTCTCAGAATCTAACAGTAACATTGCTACAATTTATTAATGTAACCGTTACGTATACAGCGTCTGGCACCGGAATGAGCGTGACGCCTGCTTCATATACTAAAATAGCTAATGCATATAGAGCGTATGATCCTAGCCTTACTACAGATACGGATTTTACAGTTACGCCTACTAACCCATTAGACGTGTTAATTTTGAACCCGCTTAACACAGTCGTGATTCAAAATGAAAGTATAGCTCCTTTGCAGTTTACTAATACTACAGCGGTTACATCTACGGTGCATAGCGCTTCAATAGCTCCTTTACCTGCCGCTCCGTACCCTACGGGCTACCTAGAGGTAGGTATGAATTTTACAGGTAATACCCAATTTGCAACAGATATTGAAATTACTAACTTGGACGTACCAAACCAGCAGATTACTTTCAATCGATCAATTACGGTACAACCATCTCAATTAGAGCAAATGTCCTTTAATAAAGGCAATATGGTGGAATTTCTTGGTTATAACGTATTTGCAACCTCCCCTTCTTCTTTTAATATAGGAGGACTTCCAAGCATATCTAGATTTGGATGGGATAATGCAACTTTTAATTGGATTCTTGACGATGTAATCAGTGTGGTAGCTTTGCCTACAGTTGTTACAACAGGTGTATCAAATGAAACAGGTACTACGGCTGATAGCGGAGGCGAAACTATAACGGATGGAAACGGAACTATATCAGTAAGAGGTGTAGAGTGGAGTTCTTTAGCAGATTTCTCTGTAATTGACGGCACAACTACGGATGGAACAGGTACTACAAATTATGCTAGTACTATAACTGGCTTAACTGCTGGCAATACTTATTATGTTAGAGCTTACGTTATAAACGAAGCTGGGATAGCTTATGGTCAAGTAATACAATTTGTATCTTCTGTATCTTTCCCTTGTGGAGCAAACATACCTTCTGGAGGTGTAGGTATTACAGATATTAATGTAAATCTAGATAGCGCAGGGGGTCTTTTAGCTTTTGCTTTTAATGCACAAGGTCGCCCGGATAAAATGGAAATCATCCACGGAACAGCTAGTGGAACAAAAGTAGCTACAACTAGTTTAGCGGCAAGCGGCAACTCAGGGCCATTTGATAATACTTATGGAACAGAACCAACCAATACCATACCTACTACAGCACAAGCAATAGCTACCGCTCAGTTTATAGGTACAGATATTCAAAACCCTTGGACTGTTACAAAACAAACTGAGTTCAATGCAGACACAGGTTTTTCAGTACCTACTATGACAATAAACGGAACTACATATCAGCAAATAGTTTGGTGGCAATATACAACCGCAGACTTTCAAGCAAACCCTATTGCTACTGTTAGAATTACGGGGTCGGATAACACGTCGTGGGATGCGGTTAGATTATGCTGTCCTGACACAAATTGTACATTGCCTCCTTTACCTTAAAAAATAAAAATAAAATATGGATTCAATAACACTTACTTTTCCAGAGCCTATACAGGTATCTGTGCAAATCGGAGACACCGCTTACTTTACTAATGATGTAAACGGTGTTATCATGAACGTCATAGGAGTTATAACGGCTATAAATTACACGTTGAATTCTATAACATGTGATATAGACCCAACCACACCTCGCCCTTCAAATACTAGCTTCATTCTTTTCAGTAAAACTAGCGAAGCAAATATGAGCGCTCTAACTGGATATTACTTATATTCTCAGCTTAGAAACAACTCTACGGAATACGCAGAGCTTTTTTCTATTGGTACCGAAGTGTTTGAGAGCAGCAAATAACACGTAATAATAAATTATAAAACTTAATTAAATGATAGGACAAGCAATTGGCGGACTTACGAGTATCGCAAGCGGAATTATTGGCAGCGGAAAACGTAAGCGAGAGCAAGCCGCAGCTCAAAGAGAAATGAACCGAAGAAAAGCAGCTTATGAAAACCTAGATACTACTAATGTATATAAGAATATGGAAAATACCATGGAAGACTTGACTGTCAACCAAGGACAGGCTCAATTTGCGGCTGAACAATCTAATCAAGGTATACAAAACATAATGGGTGGAATGCAAGGCGCTGCAGGTGGATCTGGGATTGCAGCATTAGCTCAATCTTTATCTCAACAACAGCAAGGGCAAACAAGGCAAGCTTCTTTAGATATAGGTAGACAAGAGCAGAGCAATCAAATGGCAGAAAGAAAGCAGGCTGGCAACCTGCAATTATATGAAGCAAAAGGAGAATTAATATCAAGAGACGCGGAAAAAGACAAAGTTTCTACTTTAATGGGCATGGCTCAGCAAAGACTAGGAGCTGCAAATCAAGCCAGACAAGATGCTACCAATGCTATTGTTGGAGGAATTGGCAATGTAGCTAGCGCAGCCACAGGGCTTATTCCAGGGGGAAGTGCTTTTTCTCAGGTAACTGGTGGATAAAGCTAAACAATAATATACAAAAAAAATGAATATAAATTTAGTAAAAGGCGAAGCTTTAATAGGACAAAGCAAAAGATCAACCTGGAATCAAGCTTTTCAAAAAAGCTTTGGTGAGGGGATGGAAATGATGGCTGTGCAGAAAGCCAAGAAGGCTCAAGCTACTAAAGCTATTAATAATAAAGTTGCTGGCTATATAAATCAGTTAAGCTCAGACATTGATTTAACTGAACTAACAGATTCTCAAAACAAAGCGGTAAGTAACTATTTAGTAGACCAAAGAAACGATTACGCGGAGGCAGCTAGTAGAATAGCTAGAATAGAAGACACTTCCTCTGGGGAATATTTAGACGCTAGAGATAAGATGAACAGTATACAAAGATCTTTTAGCAATTTAGCAGGCCAATTAAACGGTTATAAAGAAGACAAAATTTCTTACCTAAAAGATTTTGATGATAGAAGAGTCTCTGATGGTAATGAAATAGGGTCTTTATCCAATGCTGCTAAATTATACACTAACGAAGGAGATATGGGGATTGGCCCAGGAGGGCAGTTAACTTTTTATAATGAGTTAGAGGGTAATTACGAAAACTATTCTACAATACAAAAACCATTTTTAAAAGACTTTAAAGCAGCTGATAGTATTCTTCAAATGAATGAATCTGTATACAATTCAGGTCAAGCATTAAGCGGAGCTAGGAAAAATATGCTTCGTAACAAGATGAAAAACATGATTAGCTCTGGAGGCAGAGATACGTTATTATCTTTAGCTTCAGATGATTTTATGATTGAAGGAGGTTTAAATATACAAGACCCTTCTTTATTTGAACCAGGCAATGAAGATTTACTGTTGGATATGGTTTTAAATAGCTATATGGATGCACTTTCAGATACAGCTGCTCAAGGAGCTACGGATAAAAGACCAGCAAGAGGCAGGGGTTCTGGAGGTTTTAGTGGAGCTATGCAGGACGAAATTAATGTTTCTGGGCCTGTTGTTAATAAAGCTATGCAGCTAGCTAATATGGCTACTCTAAACGTGCCCGCTAACCAAAGAGAAGAGTATACAAGTATGATTGTAAATGAAATAAACTCTATTGATCCTACGGCAAAGGAAAGACCATATATCTCAAGAGGCACTATGTACAACCTGTTTTTGCAAAATCAAAAAGAGAATGTAGAAGATGGATTTTCAGACGGACCCGAAGCCAGGGACTTTTTTAAGAAAAACTACGGGATGAGTCAAATATACAAATACAATCCATCATCTCCAGGTGAATCTAGAGGCATTGCTATTAATACAGATGATCCCCAAGACTTATATGAGTTTTTTATAAAAAATTCTAACTTGTCATCTAAGGTTACTAATTACCATCTTGGTAAGTTTAATGAATATGCAGGCGGAAATCAAACAGTAAAAAATAAAGAAAAAAATAATACCGAAAGCTCGGGATCATACGATAATCTATAACTAAATGGAGGAATTATATAATCAATTAAATAAAGACGGTAAATACACAAAGACATTTGAAGAGTTTCAAGTGCAATTTGGTA
>Ga0209119_1004725_pt1 | contig 11025 bp, 5 predicted proteins | sample COG_03_FD_184747 | JGI IMG/M metagenome (GOLD analysis project Ga0209119, IMG submission 184747) | Pelagic Microbial community sample from North Sea - COGITO 998_met_03 (SPAdes) (version 2) | ecosystem: Environmental > Aquatic > Marine > Neritic zone/Coastal water | place: Helgoland, sampling... | reverse complement strand
TAAGATCCGCATAGCCCGCTGTACACTGCTCTTCATAGGCAACGAAGCCGCCTAGGAAAAACACCACTCTTCTCGGCTTTCCTGGAATATTGTCACCCATATAATAATTATTCGATTTGGGGAACAGGGTCATATTGCCAATCATATTAGTCAGATCAACCCAGGCATCTTCTTCATCGGATTTCGCTTCGAGACAATTTTTACCCAAGGCATCCAGCTGCTTGGCGGCATCAAAGATTAAATCACCCTGATACTCGGCCAGTAGAATTGGATTATAAAACGGACTGTGAGGACCATTTACCCAAAAGTAGTTCGGGAAACCATGAGTCATCATTCCCAGGTAACTGGTCAGACCACCGCTCCAGCGCTCTTTCAATGTCTGGCCTTCGCGGCCACGGATATCAATACGATCCATAGCACCGGTCATAACATCAAAGCCCGTAGCAAAAATAATCACGTCTAGCTCAATTTCCTGACCGCCTACAACTATACCTTTCTCGGTTATACGCTCAAGGGGAGTTTCGAGCAGATCAACCAGATGCACATTGTCCTGGTTAAAGGTTTCAAGATAGTTAGTTTCAGGGGAAAGCCGACGAGTGAGAATGGCATAATCCGGGCTAAGCTTTTCCGCGACCACGGGATCATTAACCCGCTCTTTCATTTTCTTAATCGCGAAATCACCGAGAGTCTGATTCGACTCTTCATCCATAATGGTGTCGGTAAAGGCGTAATAAGGCGAGAGACCACCAGAGGCCCAACGATCTTCATATTCCGCAGTGCGCTCTTCCGGGCTCACTTCAAGAGCAGACAATGTCGGCAGTGGCGACAGATCAGAGTGCATCATGGTGAAGCCGGCAAAGGATTGCTTTTCCAGCTCACGAAGATCACCGTAGTTCTGCTTTATTTTTGCTGTCTGAACAGGATCTGATTTACGGTTTTGAAGAGGTATGGTGTAAGCCGGAGTGCGCTGAAAAACGAACAGTTCGCCAACATCTTTAGCCACTTCAGATATCACCTGGATACCACTGGAACCGGTACCCACAACACCTACACGTTTACCACTAAAATCAATCTTCTCTTTGGGCCAGCGACTGGTCATATACTGTTCACCAGTATAGTTTTCCATACCTTCAAAGTCCGGCTCCACTGGCGCCGAGATCAAACCGGTTGCCATGACGCAGAACTTTGCCGAGACCACTTCACCGGCATCAGTAGTCACTGTCCAGCGCTGTGTGTCTTCATTAAAGATCGTCGACACTACGCGAGTTTCAAAGGTGATGTTCTCGCGCATATTGTAGCGATCCGCTACATGATTGGCGTACTTCAATAACTCTGGCTGGGCGGCATAGCGCTCAGTCCAATTCCACTCATTTTGTAATTCTTCAGAGAATGAATAGGAGTACTCTAGACACTCAATATCTACTCGTGCGCCAGGGTAGCGGTTCCAATACCAGGTTCCGCCAACGTCGTCACCGGCTTCAAAACAGCGCACTGATAACCCGTTTTCACGGGCACCATAGAGCATATACATACCGGCGAAACCCGCGCCCACAATGACCATGTCAACATGGTCGAGCTTTTTATCTGTAATTGCCATCGGATATCTCTCCTATCGATTAATCAAGAATAAAGTTAACTGGGCATTTCTCAGGCCCGTAGTTAATAAATCCCTTGTCTTGATAAACGACTGGGCCATTACCCGGCTCAACAGCCTTGTAGCGATCCAAAATACCGTTGATCATGCCGGCGGCTTCGTTACGTGCAACCATGGAAGCGATACAGTGGTGGATACCATGACTAAAGGTTAGGTTCTTGCCAACATTTGGACGGTTGAGGATAAACTCATGTGGATTTTCAAAGACCTTAGGATCGTGATTGCCGGCGCCAAAGAATACGCAAACCCAATCGCCTTTTTTCATTTTTTGACCCTGGATTTCGGTATCCTGAGTACATTCACGGAACAGTCTCTGGATCGGACCATCGCGACGGATACTCTCTTCGAGGAATGGCCGAACTAATGATCTGTCGGCGCGCATTTTCTGATACAGCTCAGGGAATTCAAGCATTGCTGCAACCTGATTACCGAGCAAATAAACACTGGATTCAGCGCCACCGGCAACCATAGTGATACAAAAACGAACCACTTCTTCAGGGGTCAACATGCGTCCATCTTCAGCCTTGGCTTCGATAAATCCAGTCAACAGATTGTCTTCGGCCATGCCGCGCTTAACCTGGTCATAGCGCTGCGCCACCTGGTCGGTGTAATAATTAAACATCTCAATATTGGACTGCGCTTTACCGGCCATATCCAGATTTGAGGTGCCCATATAGGCATCGGACCAGTCGCGAATTTTGCGGTAATCTTCCTGGGGTGTACCGAGCAATTTAGAGATAAAACGCGCCGGTAAATCTGCCGCTAGGTTGTCCATAAAATCAATATAGCCAGCACCCTCATCGCTCAACATTTGATCGATAACTTCTTTCAACCAAGGACCTACATCTGTGCCTACACGTCGCGGCGTAAACGCCTGACGAGCGATGCTTCTGAGCCAGGTGTGCTCCGGCTGATCGTGATTCACCAACATTAGGGTTGGGGCATCTGACGCCTCTTGCATACGGTCACGAGATGAGAAGATCTCATGGTTACTGGCCACATGCACCAGGTCTTCGTAGTTGAGAATAGCCCAAGCCGGAATTGGCTTATCCATACCTTTGACCGTGCCTGGGGGATAGCCCTCGACGCCAAACTGAATTGGCTTATCGCGCAACATGTCATAGTACGGGAATGGATTTTGTATAACTGTGGGTTGCTCTAGATCTCGCGCATGAAACTCATCGCCAGATATTACTAATGTATTAGTCATTGTAGTTCTCCTGTTATTAACAGCCTGAGGGCTAGGTGGCGTTGAAGCCGCCATCGATTACTAATTCTGCACCGGTCATATAGCGACTGGCATCGGACGCGAGGAAGATGATTCCAGAGGCAACATCCTGAGGCTTACCGGATTCGCCCATGGGTACGGCGGCTAAGAAGCCCCCTTCTGCGGCTTCCATATCCGGCGCTACACCTAAGTCGACTAGCTGACGCAGGAATGAGGTACCCATATCGCTTTCGATAATGCCTGGGTGGATTGAGTTACAACGGATACCCATCTTGAGCATCGCGCACTCAGCGGCGACAGATTTGGTTAACAGACGAACCGCACCCTTAGAGGCGTTGTAGGATGCCAGTGCAATGCTGCCGGAGAGGCCCATTACCGATGACAGGTTGATAATCGAACCGCCACGACCACTGATTCCGCCGGGACGCATGGCGATAGATCCGTGCTTGCAACCTAGCAGGGTGCCAGCAACGTTGACGTTCTGTACCTGTTTGAATTCTTCTACATCCAGATCGGCCAGTAGTCTCATGGGCACGATGGCTGCTGTATTTACAACCACATCAAGACCGCCGAAAGTATCAACTGCGTACTGAATAGCCGCTTCCCACTCGCCTTCGTCGACAACATTGTGCTTAATAAACTCGGCCTTGCCGCCAGCGGCTTGCAATTCTGCACGCAGAGCATGGCCAGTTTCTTCGGCGATATCGGTGATTAATACTGAGGCGCCAACTGAAACTAGGCCTCTGCAAATTTCGGCACCGAGAGTTCCGGCTGCGCCGGTTACCAGTGCAACTTTGCCGTCTAGGCTGAATGAATTTCGATAGTTAGTGGTATCTGATGTCACAGTACTTTCCCCTATAAATCGTTATTGTTATTGGATAATTTTTTATTTTTCACAGCGTTTAGTCGCTGCAATTGGGTACTTTTTTGCGTCCGACTAAAAGCTGTCTTTTATTAATAGTATCTATCTGACATATTACTGTCAACTACAAAGTTGCTTTTCAAACTATATGTTAAATGGCCAGCTTTAAGGGTCTAAGAGCGTTAGAAAACGCACTGATTAGAAGGCCTAATCAGGTTGGGTAGCCAAGCTATTTATCGGCGAACAAGGCCGCTGAAACGCGACACAACAATAGAGAGCTGAGATTGGATGAGATAAAAAAGGGGATCAGCACTGCTGACCCCCTTACCTCAAACCGTCCAAATTACGTACCTAAATCTATTCTGCTCTGACAAAACAGCTTAGAACTGATAGGTAAGACGGAAGGCAACTTCTTCAACGAAGTCAAACGTCGACATTGCGTCCATATTGTCATCGCCACCGCCAACAAAGTTGGCAAACAGCTCAGCACTCACTGACTTGCTAGGCTTGTAACGAAGCCCTGGCTGTACCAGGTAACCGCCTTCAAGATCCCAAAGTACTGCAAGATCTGCTCGCCATAAAAGACTTGGCGAAGGCTGCTGAAGGGCAAAGGAAATCGCGTCATAACCATTGCGTCCTTTTGGCTTGGTGAAATCTCCCGCCTCATTAGTCGTCATACCATAGCCGTCGAGGTGTCGACCAAACAGATCACTCTCGGACTTATGCAACCACTGGAAGACCATATAAGTCGAAGGAAAGTCCACCGAGAAGCGATGGTATTTTTCCATCACGAAAGAAGTAACGACTTCATCTTTAACAAGATAGCCCTTACCCAGTAGTGATGGGTCAGTGAAGGTTTTGTTAGGTGTGAAGGTTGTTTCGAAGCGAACAATCAACTGATCCAAGAAAGAATCAGGCTCACTGAAAAACATATAGTTCATACCAAACCCAAAGATGTCCTCACGATCGTAGCGGCGCTCAATATGGCCTCTTAGATCACCCAAGCCCGGTACAGCAGGACCAGCAAAAAAAGCATCCAAAATGGTCGTGGACAGAGCGAAGTTATCAATCGGAGTATTGGCCGGTAATCCTAAAGCACCCAACACGTTATTGGTCAGTGCCTGTGCGACAGGGAAGTCATTTAACAGACCCTGCAAATTGGCACCGTTTAGACGCGAACCAGCGGCTTCATTCATCCACTGCTCAGCAGTGTAGATGCCGACCCCAGAAAACGGCTCAAAGGGCGTCATCGACAACAGCTGTCCAGTAGTCACACCCGTTGCAGGGTCAGCCACCGGATCCGGAATACCATTTTTCACAAAGGGGTTAACGCCTGAAGCTGCCCAACGGTAGACACCATCAGGGTTATAACGATTGGTGTAAGTAAACTGCAGCCCTAGCTCACCGATCTGACCTCTGAGACGAGCACCAAAGTTCCACTTATCATCAACCTCATCAAAGCCGTTTTCCGTATGAACAACAAAGGTGGAAGTAATAGCGTTGTAGGGTGTGTCTTCATTCGACATCACTGACGGCTGAAACTCCTGTCCCCAGGCTTCAAATTCCCAGTCGTTCTTGAATGAGTAACTGCCGCGCACACCGAGAGCTGGCACACGTTTGTCGGAGAACTCTTCGGAGGCCCAATCAAATGCAGAATGTCTGCGCAGATCGAGGCCGTTTGGATTATCCAAGACTCTGAAGAACAGTGACTCGCCCCAAGCAATCTGCTGATTACCTACGCGCAACCACAATGGACCGTCGCTGTAGTCCAAATAGAACGAGGGCAAATCAATCGCGTAATCTGCACCACAGATTTCAAGTCTCGTGGCACAGTCACCGCGAAGAGGAGTCTCGAAGTAATTTGGATCACCTCCGCCATAGGTATCGTGGTTATCCCAAGCATAAAGCGCGCGCAGCTTACCGACGAACTTAAGGTTGTCATTAAACTTTACATCTAGATCTAACTCAGCCCGGGTAAACATGACATTCCAGTCATTCTTTTCGTTATATGACTCAGGTCTGGTAGTGACACCCGGCAACCCAAAGGCCTGCTCTACTGTGTTAGCGGTAGGTACACCGTTGTAGGCATTGCCAGCCTGGTTCCAAGGATTCTGCTTGTCGGTATTGAGGCTAAAGGCCCCTTCTTGACGCACAAAGCCCGAAAGATACCAATCCGCTGAATAAGCCAGCGATGCAGGAATCAGCAGCGCTACGGACAAAGTGCCAGTGAGAATCGTTTTTAGTTTCAACATTACATCTCTCCTAATAATTTCTTAAGTTATCAATTTTATTTTTGTAGTTCTAACTTGATTAAATTTCCGCCATGACCCGCAAGCAGGGCTGACTTACTCTGAGAATTACCACCATCAATTACTGAAAGACCTTGGTACCAACCGGATGAAAGAACGCCTTGATCGATTCGATTCCAACTCAGGCCATTATCTGAACTTTGCAGGGTATTTCGAATGCCACTGATCAGTACATCACCCGATCCGGAGCTCCAAACATTGAGCAAGATGCCGCTACTTGAAGCATCAACCTCTTGCCAAACCCGTCCGCCATCAGCCGTTTTAATAATCTTTCCTTCCTGGCCCACTGCAAAACCGGTTCCGTTGGCATGTAGACTAAGACCAAAAAGAGAGGCCTCGCCAAGATGTACTGTCTGCCAAGTATCCCCTTGATCCAGAGACTGAATGATTAGCTCAAACTCACCCACGACAGTGACAGTTCCAGTATCGGAAACGTGCACGTCATAAAGGTGTGGCTCAAAAAAATCATTGGTCAGTGTCGGCCAGTCCATGGTGATGGACTGCCAACTTTGACCTGCGTCTGCGGAGCGAATAATGGTGCCAAAGGCTCCTACCGCGAGGACTAAACCAGTATCAGAAACATCACTTACGCTCAGCAACCGTTCTTCTGTATTAGAAGCAACAGCCGTGAAACTCTCAACAGTCTTGGAACCATCAACAGTCTTGGAACCATCAACAGTCTTGGAACCATCAACAGCCTTGAGCCCATCAACAGCCTTGAGCTCATTAACAGCCTTGAGCCCATTAACAGTCTTGAACCCGTTAACAGCACGGCGAAAAATCTCACCGTCCTGACCGACAACCAAACTGACATCGTTACTACAACTTATGTCGAGCAGCGCGTTGTCGGTAAAGGGGGTTATCTTAGTCCAGCTGTCCCCGGCATCGAGACTCTCAAGAACCAGCCCAGCATCACCGACAGCCAATTGCTGAGACCCAGACTCGCACAACCCATAGAGCGCATCATGGGCTATGCCTTTATAGACCTGGACGGTGCTACTGAGTGAGACTCCCGATAAACAAACACCGAGAGCGACCACTAAGCGAGCAAGTAAACGGAAATTCATCGATTAGCTACCCAGTCGTCTGATGGCAGGTATAGTCATGTATTTCTCGTACAGACCTTCCTGATTCCAACCCGACTTGAAGCCACCGCGAATTTCTTCCGCATGATAGAAACGACTCATTCGATTAGACTGAATGTCATGGACGTGACACTTAGTCCAAGACCAACCTGGGTGGTCACCGTCCATCTTCACCGTATCGCCATCAACGAATTGACTGGTGGTAACCTGCACTGACTTCCACAGTTCACCGCGTCGATCGTAAGTCACACAGGCGACAAACATCATGGTTCGAGTATCCAGCCAAACACGCTTTTTACCCACTGGCGCACGTGGGAAACCCGTTGGCTCCAGATCAATAACCATGACTTCTGGAATCATTTCCATTGAGGTTTCAAAGAAGGTCTTACCCTTTGGTCCACCGTGAACACTTGGCTCTGAGTTAGGGTTGCTACCGTGCCAATTCTCACTGACACCACCTAACATGGGCTGACGTGCGACAATTTTGTAGTTGCCCCAAGTAAGCATCGGATCGCCCGCACACCAACCATCAGACAAGAACAGCGTAATACCAGGAACTAATGGCTCAAAACGCTGACTTGAAGGGAATCGACGCACACGCTTAAAGGCAGGAATATAGCCGTAGAGATCAGGGAATTTACGCTGATCGTAGTACCAGGTGTTTACAAAAGAGGTACCGCGGGAATCATTGGGGTAGGTAAACCAGATCGCGTTGTAACGCAGCAGATCTTCACGGCCTTCCATATAAGGGCTGTCGCTGTTGGTCAGACCAACAGTGTTCTGCTCTGCCCAAACAAAATCATACTGATACTGCTCGCTGCCGTCTGGACCAATATCCCAGTCACGGATCGCGTACATAGCTGAATCGTGACGACCCCAGCTCAGGGTTAGGTTGGCATAAGCCTCAAGTCCGGTTTTGGCATCGGGAAACGGATTTCCACCAATCCAGGGCTCGCCCTCTAGGGTTACAACATTATTGTTTTCATCGAGCTTTGCTTGACCTTGGTTTTTGATCGTTGCCTCAAGGTATTCAGCGGGAAACAGCTTGGTTACATCAGTCGTGGTCTTAACAATCTTGATCTGACGACCCTGCTCAAGTACTTCAATATAAGTAATTGGATCGAGCAGTTCCTGAACCAGCTCAACATTCTCAGCAGTCAGCATATCGCCAACTTTAATCTTGCCTTTGGTATAACTTTCGATCGACAGCAGCTCTTCAGGGTAAGCCGCAGAGATATCTTGAGCCTGTGAAATTAATGGCCAAAGCGGTGTAAGAAGACCCGCTCCTGCGACGCCTTTGGACACCTTGTCGAGAAACATACGTCTACTACAATCATGTGTATCGTCTTTAATTTGCATATTTAACTACCCCTTTTATTGATGCTTTTCTATTAATGCTTTTTTAGTTTTTAATTTTTAATTTACAGCTACTGATTTTTCTTCCTTAAAAGACTTTCCTACAACTGACTCGTCGGCAATATCGAAGAGATCATCTTCGCCACTACCCAATAAACCTTTGATCGTCATAAACCGCGGCTTCACCAACCAAACTTCAAGTGGCAGCACGATCAGGGCGACAACCATATTAATCAACATAACCATAACCAGTAGCAGCCCCATATCCGCCAGGAACTTCAGTTCCGAGAGGTAATACCAGGGCAAGATAGCTATCAGCACGATAGTCGCGGTAAAGAAGATCGCCTTACCGGTGGTGACTACGGCCTTTCTAATTGCCTGAGCATGGTTATTACATTTGGTGTACTCCTCACAGATTCTACTGAGAAGATAGATGCCGTAGTCAATACCAACGCCCACACCAATAGCCGAAATTGGCAAGGTATTCACATCCAACCCGATACCCATCTGCACCATGACGGCGCCGAGAAAAACGTTAGAAATATTGACCGGAATTAACAGCAGGATTCCTGCGGTAATAGAGCGATAGGCGTAGCTACAGGTAACCAGAATCACCAGATTGAGCAGTCCGAGGATTACCCACTGATAGTAATCCACGGTGTCATTGATCGACTGCTGTAAGGCAATGGTGCCTGTACCCAAGCGTATATTGAAACTCTCATGTTCGACGCCTATTTCATCTAGGGCCGCGCGAGTCTGCTCCAGAGCCAGATCAACCGTTTCCTGTTTATTGTCTTTATACCAAAGTGACACAGTGGCATTTTGCTGAACAAAATCGGTGACATGTAAAAAGGCTTTCGGGCCAGTGCCAATCATCACCGCGCCAGATGCGGCGGTAACCGCTTGCTGATCGCGATCCAGAGGCGACCACTTTGGATTGCCACCGCTAAATAGCCGGTTGGCCTCGGGCAAATAATCTGCAAAAGACAAGGTCGCTACTGGAGGGTTCTCCTGCTTCTCTAAATTGCGCTGCAGCGCCAGCATGGAAAAAACTGTGTCAGCCTGTCTGGCCACACGACTGGGATTGTTACTGTCCTTGGCCTCAAAAATAACTTCTAGGGTATTGAGCCCGGCGAAGTTTTGATTGATGGCGCCGACGGCCAGGTTGTACTCGGAGTCTTCCCACAGCAGGCTAGTGCCTTCAACCGGATTACCCACTTTAATTTGCATCACCTGACCAATGCTGACAACCACCAATACTAGGGTGACAACGGCGGTAACCTTGCCGCGAAAACCATGAGACAGAGTTGCGATTGCAGCCAGCGTATTGTGTATCGCACGATGCCAAAATCGGCCGCCGCCTTTATCCGCACCAGTTATCGCAGCCGCATTTTTCGGCTCTGGCAGCAGAGACAGCATTAAGGGTGACAACAGCACATTGGTTGGGAACAGAATCAGCGCCCAGAAACCACAGAAGATCGCAAAGCGCTCCATCGCCGGTATGGGTGCGACAATAATCAGCAGAATACCAATCGCATCGGTAAAGATGCCCAGGCCACCGGGAGTCATCATCACCCCAAGAACCATCTCTGCCGCTTTTTTCTTATCTTTGACCTGAGGATAAACCTCGTAATAGCGCTCAATAAACTGCACACAGTGACTAAAGGATCGGGCGACCAGCAACAGCGGCACCACCATGATCAAGGGCTCAATCGGATAGCCCAGCCAGCCGACAAAACCGAAACCCCAGATCGCAGCCACCGCACTGGTGACAACTGGAATAACCACACCGACGAAATTCGACATGTAAATGATCAGTGACAGGATAAGCGCGATAATTGTCACACCAAAGATACCCAGCATCGCGGCCTGATGGCTATAGACCCAGCCGGTAAGCATCGGCTGGCCTGCCACATGAATCTCATGCTTGGCGTCGCGCTCGCTTTCAACCAGGTTCTGCACGTAGGCAAACAGATCGCCGTAATCAACCAAGCGCTCAATAAAGGTCGCTTTAATTAAGGTGGCAGATTCGTCTTGGGAAATCAGGAAGGCTCGGGCATTGGGGGCTTTCTTGACTTTTTGACGGAAGTCCAGAATCTCCTCTTCCGTCGACGGGACTGAATCGCCCATCAGTGGCTGGCTTTCAATGCCAAAGGGAGTTGCCTCAGCGTAGCGGGCTTTTTCTGTTGCTATAGAGAGTATCTGGTCGTGGTCGACACCCGCCGCGAGATCGATATCTCGGGTCAGGTCCCAGACTTTCTGTAATGTCTCGGGGTTGTAGATGCTACCTTCTTTATTCTTGACCATGATCGTAACCGTAAGCGGGTTACCAAAGTTCGGGTGATCCGAAAAGGTCTCAACGAAGGGATGATTTTTTGGAAGTAAGTCAGAAAAGATCGTGCGTAGCTCTACAAATTGCAGACCCACGGCAAAAAATATCGTTATTGCACCAAGCACTAGCAGCGACAGCGAAGAATTTCGCATAAGTGACGCAGCCAATCTGGCTTGAAGAGGTTTGAGCATTGTTCCCC
>Ga0209119_1004720_pt1 | contig 11032 bp, 7 predicted proteins | sample COG_03_FD_184747 | JGI IMG/M metagenome (GOLD analysis project Ga0209119, IMG submission 184747) | Pelagic Microbial community sample from North Sea - COGITO 998_met_03 (SPAdes) (version 2) | ecosystem: Environmental > Aquatic > Marine > Neritic zone/Coastal water | place: Helgoland, sampling... | reverse complement strand
CAGCGCAAAAACCTGCTGCTGAAAAGGTCGAAGTAAATACGGTCTCAGATGAAGATCGCATTATGGAGATTGTGACTGCCATTGAGCAGTTGATAGAGACAGGCGACACAAAAGCCTTCTCAAAAAACACGGGTGAACCTAAAGTTCGCAGTTTAGAAAAAGTTTTGGGTTACGACATCACTCCTGAGCAACGCGATGTAGCGTGGGCTGAACTTAGCGAGACGTAATGGCCATTTCATCGAACGACATTATCGGTAAAGCACAGACGGTTTTGCAGGATATAGCAGGCACCCGATGGACAACAACGGAGTTGCTTTCGTGGTTAAACGACGGGCAGCGTGAAGTCTGCTTGCTCAAGCCTTCTGTTAGTGCAACTAACCAGTCTGTAACTTTAGTTGCTGGAACAAAGCAAAACATTCCAGCTACGGGTCTGCAGGTATTACGTATTGTGCGAAATTTAACTAGTACAGGGGCAGGCGGCAAGGTAGTCCGAGTTATTAGTCGCGACGTCTTAGATACGCGCAAGCCACTATGGCACACCGCAACAGCGACAACGCTTGCCGACCATTACACCTTCGATGAGTTAGACCCCAGGACTTTTTATGTATACCCACCTAACACTGGTAATGGGTATATTGAAGTTGTTTTTTCTGTACAACCAACACAGGTTGCAGCAAACGGAAACATAACCATTCCTGACATACACGCAAACAACTTGTTGGATTACATTTTGTACCGCGCTTACGCTAAAGAAGCGGATAACGCAGGTAATGGCGCACGCAGCGCCGAACACTATAAAGCAATGCAAATGTCTCTTGGCATAAAAATACAGCTAGACAGTGTAACAAGTCCGAATACGCGCACAGTGCCAACACAGGGTTAACCTATTATGTATTACAAAGACATGGTCGAGCTTCTCCCTTATAACATCGCAGGTTGCCCTGACTTTGTAGTTGAGAAAGCTATAAAAGATGCAACGTTAAGCTTCTGCAGACGTAGTGGCGCATTTCGTTTACCTTTGGATGCCTTTACAACTAATGAGGGGGAGTATGAGTACGATATTGACCTACCTCGCAACACTAATATTGTGGACATTTTTTCTGTTACCGTTGGGGCAAAAGAAATAACCCCCGACACTGAACAAGGCGCAACTCACGCAAATCCTGAATGGCGCACCCAGAAAAATACGCCAACCAATTATATACGCCCTACTAATAAAACGCTTTTTTTAGTGCCTGCCCCAGCGCTTTCTGGTGAGGACATTATAGTCCATGCGTCTCTCAAACCAAGCTTAAAAGCAACGAGTATAGAAGACGATTTTGTCGAAGATTATGTTGACGGAATTATGGCGGGTGCCTTAGCAAATTTATTGAACGCCCATGACATGCCATGGGCGAATCCACAACGAGCGGCTAAACACGAAGCAGAATTTGAAGCCCATATAAGGGACGCAAAACAAAAAGCTGATGGCCGCGCGGGGGCAACACGAAGGACAGTGCAATACGGAGGTTTGTAGATGGTTGAGTTAGTACCGGCTACAAAGGACGAGATCAGGACCGACTATCTATACTTCGAGAATGGCATGACGGAGATTATCCGTAAGGTCCAAGCAAAGTTTGTCGCTGCTGACATCTACCACCACCTTATGCAAGGCAAGATCCATTTGTATTGGATTGAAGAAGGTATAGATCGTCTGGGTTTTGTAATACTTAGCCAATACGATTCTGGGTACGAAGAGATGCCTACCTTAGTTATTGATCACTTATGGCTTACTCCAGGATTAGATGTTTTTGCAGAAGCCATAGCAGCAGGACACGATCTGGCAAACAAGTTGGGCGTCGAACGTATTGAATTTAATTCAGCCCGATTAGGTTGGGGCAAGCGTGTTAAGGAGCTAGGTTTTGAACCAGCATTCGTAACATACCACTTTCAGGTGAATAGAAATGGGTAGTTCAGCAACAAAAGCAAAAGCAGGACCACATGAAAAAGCACTGGTCGATAACGCGAACACAATTGCAAACCGTCATAAAGAATTATACCGGCCTCTTCAAGAAGGTTTTGTTAAGGAGTCTGGGCGTGATGTTTCTGCAGTCCTTGGCGGTAGAGCAAACGCTGATACGGCACAAGCATTTTCTTCAAGTCAGGGTGCCAGCTTGGGTGCTTCCGGCAGCAGTGGCGGGTTTGGCAGCGGTCGTTCTATAGGTACACAAGCCCAGCAGGGTGTTATCCAGAGCAATGCACTTGGTGGCGCATTAGCCTCAGCAAATCAAAAAGCAACAACTGTTAGAGACCAAGCACAACTGGGCGCACTTAAAATTGGGCAAGGTGGTCGTAGCACAGCATTGCAGGGTTTATCCCAAGCAGCCCGTGCCCAGAACCAAGAAATTGTTGCTAAGTCCCAAGCAGCCAGCAGCATGCAAGATACAAACATGGCGTTTGCTGGCGATCTCGGCGCGGGTCTATACACAAAATTTAACCCTGTAAAAACACCCGAACTAGATCGCATGCAAAAACAACTAGACGATATGAACAAGCTCTATAGAACGAGGATTACATAATGGGTGTATTAGATAAACTCGGCAATAGCCAAGGGCCTAACACAGGGCCCCCATCTCAAGGTTTTAAAGAAGGCACACGCGCACCCAAAGATTATAAGCCTAACAGAATAGGTGAAGAGCAAAATCGAACAGTATCAACCGATGCAGGGTCAATAGCTCAAGAGACGCTTGCAAACATTTCACGAGACGAGCTCAAGAATTACCTAGACAAATTTGGTAGTACAGAAGAAGCATTGTTGGCCGACACTGACAGCAGGGCGATGATCGACAATGCAAAATCTTCCCAGGTTCTTGGGCAGCAGGTTTCTGATGGTATGCAACAACGCACGTTGAGCCGTTACGGTGCAAGTCTGACAGGTGCTCAACAGGCATCACAAAATCGAATGAGTTCTTTAGGCAATGCGTCGAACTTTACTGGTGCAGTGAACAATTCAGTCTTAGCCCAGAGAGACCGAAACTTAGGTCTTAAATCTCAGCTTATGGGTATCGGTAACGAACAGTTGGGCGTGGCAATGGGTGGACTAAGTTCAGCCGCAGGTATGGAGGCTTCAAGAGAGGCCCAGTATCAGCGAGATCGCGCAGCAGCTCACGCATCCAACATGCAAATGATGGGTCAAATTATCGGCTTTGGAATAGGTTAGGAAAAGACAATGGCATACACGAATCCAATCTTAGGCGCAGTGCAAAGTAGACAAACTGCGCAAATGCAAAACAAACAGTTTGAAGCCAGTTTGGGTCTTCAGCTTGCGCAGTTTGCTGAAAACAAAGCGAACACGGTAAAGGATCAAGCCTACAGACAGTCTGTTTTAGGCGAGACTAAAAGGTCAAATCAAGTAGCAGAAAGTGCAAATCAAGCTGTTGTAGATCTTGAGGCAGAGCGTTGGAAATTAGCTAAACCAAAACGTGATGCGGACTTAGAATTTACAAGAACCTCTACCCGTGGTAACGCCGCAACTGCGTTTGCCCAAGAACTGGAAAATCAAAACACCGTGCTAGCAAGCGAGTCAGGTATGTTTTTTCAGAACATGATAAACCCAGATGGTACCGAAAAAAAATTGACAGACGGCCCTGAAGTGGCTGAGATGTTTGGTGCCGTCATAAACCAGCCTGAATTGGCAAAGAAGCTTTTAACGGGCGCTGATGGCACTCAATACAGATTTGTAGGTGCCGTTGATCTTGGCGACGGGCGTCGTGCTATACAAATTCAAGACCCTAATGACCCTGACAAAGTTATGTACATGTCGAAAAATCGGACCGCTGTAGAAGGGGATGACCTAACGGCCATGGATCTAAAAGGCTTCGACATTTTAAAATCCCAGGTTTCGATAGCTATGCATCAAGCAGCAAAACGACCCTTGTCCAACGATTTAAAAGCCATCTCAATAGCTATGAACAAGATAAATGGCCAAGAAGAGGGTGAAGGTTTAGTGCTGAACAACAACAGTGTTCAGCAAGCAGCAGATCTAAGCCAACAAGTGCAGGCCGATCAGCAAGCAAAAGCCGTTCAACCTACCGCTACTAATCCTGCAGCCGCACCCGATGATCAAGACACAAAGTACGCCGACAATTGGGACAGTGCCGTAACGGCTTCCGAGAAGCGTATGGATCTTATGCGGGAACCTCTTGCTCAGATTGATACTAGAATCGAAGAGAATGCTAAACGACTAGAAGATGTCCAAGCAAAGGTTGACGGCCAAAGTGGCAAAGTCCCAAAATCTCTGCAAACTCAGTTAACAACTTTAACTAAATTAGGTCAAAGACTAGCTGATCGAAAAGCGGCGGGTAATGACACGTTTGACGCTGCACAGCTAGCACACAATAATTTGTTGGACACAAAAGAATACGCCGATGGTATGGCACCTATGAAGAACGCGAAAATAAAAGCTAAAGCGGCTGCTAACATTGTCAAAAAAGGCAAGCTAGAAGCACGCCAAACTAAAGACCCTGTTCTTATCGCCGCAGTAGAAAAAGAAGTACTTGCAAACCCGCCACCAATTGAGCAAGTACAGGCATCACTTTTGAGGCCGCAGAAAATGACCCCCGCTTTGCTTTATCAACTACACGTCGCCAAATCTTTGGGTATGATCGACGATGATGCTATCGCTAGAGTTGCCGACACAGGAATGTTATCGGCGGACGGTGTAACTCTCATTGATCGGCAGATGCAGGAGAATGCTGCTATTGCAAGAAATACTCAGGACAACCAGACTAAACTCATCCAAGAGCAAATGAAAATTGCAGGCGATGCAGATAAACCAAAATATAACACAACAGCCGACGGCACAGTCCAAGCTCTAGATTCAAAAACCGGCAACGTTTTGTGGGAGCATAAACCGGGCGCGGATCAAAATGATGGACGAAGCCAAGCAGAGATAATGGCTGTTGTGCAACAGCACAATGATGAGGGCGATAACGGGCTGGACATTTACGAGTCAGTTGAAGCATTGTCAAACAATTACAATGTAACCACCATGCCAATGCTTGAACAGAACTTATTGTCTCAGAATCTGAACCAAGTGCTTTATGAAAAGTTAGGTGTAAACGCGTTCAACAGTCCAATTGACTGGTTATTTGGATCTGATGAAGACCAGGCCACTTTTGGCCCGCTCGACTCTCAAAAATTTGCATCCGTAAACCCAATGCAAAAAGTTACAACACGCTTTGCTTTATCAGCCGATGGGACAATCACCATGTACGATCAGTTTGGTAAACCCCATGGTGACAGAGATTACAAGCTTACAGATGTAGGCAACGACGCTGTGCAATTAGCTCTTTCAAAAATTCTTAAAACGCCTGCTGAAGTGAAGCAAAACCTAATACCAATGAGAATAGCCGCGATGGAGGCTGAGTTGGCAGCACGGCAAGCTGCTCTAGGAGTTAAGTAAGAATGGCCACTAACTTTGATCCTAAGAGTATGTCTACAGAGGAACTACAAACTCTTAGTCAACAGTTGCGGGGTAATTTAGAGGAATCAAGGAAAAAAGAACGTAAAGGTATAGAGGATCTGAAAGGCAGGATAGCCTCGTTAAAAGTAGACCAGCAAAATGGTACGACCATAACGCCTACTGGTTTATCAGCTGGCGCGGCGGGAAGAGCAGCCGGGCTTAAAGGACTACAGTCCTCTTATCTCACGTTTCGAGCCGCAGGTAACTATCTCGTTGGTGATAACGAAGAGGGTGCCGAGCTCATGGAAAGAGCCGCAGTCAGAGACAGCCAAGCTTCGCGAATAAGCCAACATCTTGTCAACTTTGAAGATTTTGTTGGTGACGTCGCTAATTCATATAAAGGCAAAGATGAAAACAAGAACCCAATAGATTTACTGAGCGATTTTGGGGAACTTGTTAATTACACTGCAAACCAAGCAATCCCTTCAGCACTGGACTCACTTGCATGGGCAGCGGCTGGATTTGTAACAGGCGGTTTAACGACAGGCGGTGCTGGTGCGGTGCCCGGAGCTGTCGGTGGTCTTGTTGCCAAAAACCAAGCAAAACGCGCTGTAACAAAAGCGATAAAGGATTACGCTGCAGGTTTAGGAACACCTGACAGCAACAAGATTGCCCAGGATGCAATAAAGAGAACAGCAGCAGCACAAGCGACAAAAAAGTTCGGCGTAACAGGCGCTAAAAAAGGCGGGAAGATAGGCGCTCTTGGTTCAGGTTATATACAAGGCTCATCGAGTTCCTTTGGTGAATCTATGGAATCCGATATAGAGAAAAAGGATGCTGCACAGTTAGCTTTTGCTATGGGTGTGCCTTTTGCCGTATTGGATGTTCTACCAGAACTAGCGTTCTATAAATCAGTAAAAAAGTTAGTTGGTGGTAGCCACATAAAGAAAGGCAAGTATCTACGCAATTTAACAGGCGGTGTGGTCAAAGCTGGCGGCGTTCAGGGTTTAAAAGAACTAGGAGCAGAAGCAGGTCAAGAAGGTTTGATGATCGCTCAGCGTTTCATCCAAGACCCCAACTACGATATTAAAAGTGCCACAATGCGAATGTCCGAAGCGGCATTTGCAGGCTTGGTTGCCGGCAAGTCTTTAGGCGCATCGGGCAAACTTATCGGCAACATGGCTGGGCAAATTAATAGTACCGCTAATGAAACCGCACGTATTTTAGCTGAACGGCGTGCTCAAAATAATCCTACGGAAAAAGAAGTAACTAAAGAAGAACCAAAGTTACTAACAGACGGGGTATCAGCGCCCAGGATTGATGGTTCACAAGATGGTGGAACACGATCAGCTGGCATGGCCTCAATGGACGGCAAAAATTTATCAGTTTTGGAACAGGCAAAGCGGAGGGCTCAACTGAGTCCTGAAAACATAGCCCAGACTTCACTTGTCGATCTGTTAGCAATAATGCCAACAGACGAGGATGGCAATCCTACCGCTGTTGATCCCGAAACAAATCCAGAAGCCGCAGCTGCGATACAAGAATTAAACCGCCGCGCTGACGAGATGGGCCCTAACAAGTTTATGGTGCTGATGCGCCAAGCCCAAAAGAAGTTAGCTGGTAAGCCTGAACTAGAAGACGACGGTAAGACAGAGATTGAACGCGAGGTCTTCAATGACACACTCGAGCAGGCGAGTACTCTACCCGAAGCAGGCGCTACTGAGCAACGGACTTTTCAAGGAGAATTGGAAGATCAGCCTCCAGGTTATGAAGCGCGTCTTATAGGAAAAAACACAAAAGGTGATGGTTACAAAATCAACAGTAAAGCCGTCAAAAAACGAATGGCAAAGCTGCAGGAAGAGAATCCTGGCAGGCAATATCGCATTGTACAAAAAGATGGCATGTCATTTATCGAAGAAGTCGTAGAAAGCGATTTTGACGTCAGCGAAATTGTAAATGAAGGCGTAAAAAAAGCAGCAAAAGGTATGCAAGCTGGAGGTGCAGACCGCACTTTACCAGCGACAGATCCGCAAGGTAACGAAACCACTTTAGCTCCAATAGAATTAAGTCAAGCAGGTATGCGCGCCAACAATAAGGACAAGGCTAACGCGTCTAACATGACATACCCGCAGTTACTTATGTCAGGGTTTTTGAGAATGGTTCAGGAGCTTGCTGATCGAGGGTTCAAAATTGACCTCGATAACTTGCCCCAGATGACGGTTCTTGCAAAAGCTAACGGTAAAACGTACACATGGCTTGATCTCCAAAACGCGTGGGCTGAACGAAAAGATACCAAGGAAGGTTCAGCGTTCGATGGCGAAGCTGGGAGAGAGTCTAGAACTATAAAACTAGAAGAACGGATTGAAAAACTAAAATCAGCTAAAGACAGTGCCGAAACACAACAGTTACTTCTAGACGCAGAAAACGAGTTGGCCGAGTTAAATGAAAGCACTGAGGAAAAATTAGATGCAAGCTTAGAAACTGACACTACGATAATGAGCGAGAATCAAGCACGCTTGGAGGACAACAAAAAACGCATGCTTGATGAAGATGGCAATGCGGTAGTTGTTACTTCCAAAAAAAGCACAAAGCGAACAGGAACAAGTCGTAACCCAGAAAAAAGGAAAGCTGAAGCTGAAAGTGTATTAGATCCAACTAACCAACAAAAGAAAAATAAAGTAGAGCAAGCCACGAAAAACAGTGTTACTGCTTGGGGGGATATACCGACACTTTTTCTTGATTACGTCGACGCTATCTCTAAAATCTTAAAGATAAAGGGTAAGATAAACATCGTCTACCGCGATGATCTTGGATCGACAGGCATACCTGCGGAGGTAAAGAAGCTAGCCGACGAGGTGTTTAGGAATGGGTTCCTTAATGTTGTTGGCGAATATAAACAAGGCAAACCACCAAAAGCTGCAGTAATACAATACAAAGGGCAAAGATACATTGTCCTTAAAAAGCTTAATCAAGGTAATGCCTACAGACAGGCAGAGCAACTATTTGTTCTTGGCCATGAAATGGGTCACATTGTAATGTGGGATATGTGGTCGGCACTCCCCCAAGTACAAAAAGATAGGCTGCAAAAACAGTTTGATAAAGAACGCAAGATTAAAAAAGCTGGCGAGTATACATACACTGACGACAGCGCAGGTTTTGAAGAGTGGTTTGCCGACCAAGTGAGCGCATGGGCAAAGAAACAAGCTACAAAACCAGCCGATTTTTCTGCGGCTTTTTTCAAAAAAGTAGCAAAGCAAGTTACGCAAATTTTTAATCGTTCTCGGCAGTTCGTAAAGACACAGTTGATAAATGGTTTGTCTGACGAAGCTCGCGCTCAATTGCGTGACACAAAAGAGCGTGGAACCTTAAACGAAACGTTTGAACAGTTCATGGACGAAGTTGCCGGTAAGGGCAAAGTTAATTTCGTCCTGCTTGGCGGGGCAGAGTTTGTTGCTGGAAGCACAAAGGATGCGGCACCTCGTATCCAAAAACGAGCAGCGTACGAAAACCGCTCTAACCCTAAAAAGAAGGGGGCACCAGACTTCAAGCAGTTCTCAGAAGATCCTATTGCAATGGCTATTGCCGACCTAATAGATTCTGCGGCAGTTGCTAAACTGGCCGAACTTTTGAGTCAAGCATGGGGCAGTGACACTGTTTCGCAAATGTTAAAAGTAGTACTGTCTGCTGACCAGTACGCACGTACTCGATTAGGTAAAAACGGACCTGCGTTTGCTAACCTGTTTTATAAACGTAGCCAAGAAGCTAGTAAAGACGGGGACATGTTAAATAGGCGCAACCGGGCTATGGATAAATGGAACGCCCAATACAGCGAAATTATTGGCGAAGACGAAGCTCTTTCAGCCAAAGTGCTCGAAGAGATGCAACGCGGTGTCCCAATTGAGGACTCAACAGATCCAAAGATGCGACAACAACTCGCGAGTTTCTTTGAACGGTTCCATAAAGAATACCTCAAAAAACGCTTACCAAAAATTGGCTTTATTGAAAATTATTTCCCTATTGTATATAACACAAGGGCAATGAGTGAAAACCCAACAGCTATGCTCGCTGAACTTGAAAAAGCAGGTCTGACTAAAAGAGAAGCAAAGACCGTGTTTAAAAAGATGATGATGAATGAGGGGGCGTTCGTTGATGAAATGCCGACCCCTAATTCTGAGATACCAGGAGCCAAGTTCGATTCAAGACTTCAACGTAAGCTAACGAATATGGATATGAAAGCAATGCAGGATTTAGGGTTTTACAAACCGCCTGCAATTGCTATTCAATCATATTTAAAACAAGCGATTAAACATGCTGAATATGCTGTGGTAGAAGCCGAAGCGGCAGCGTTAATTGAACAGATGAACCCGAAGCAAAAAGCCCAAGCCCGTAAAATAATTCTTGGTTACATGGGTCAGTTAGGTACAGACATTGACCCTAAATGGAACAAAATACAGTCGTATATTGCTGCATTACAGTTCGCAACAACATTGCTTTTTGCTACAGTGGCGTCGCTCACTGATGCGGGTAATCCCATTATTCGAGCAAAGGATATGAACGGATTTAAGAGTGCGATGAAAGCGTGGCGTGGCTATATAAGTAAGCAGTCACGCGAAGAGCAAGTCGCGTTCGCTGAACGCATTGGTGCAGCGGGACGAGCAGCGATTCAAGAAGCTTTGGCCCAATCGTACGGCTCTGAGTATATGGATGCAGGCGCGCGTAAGTGGTCAGATAAATATTTTACAGCTATTGGGCTTGAGAGCTGGACCCGCATGACGCGTGTTATCTCTGCCAATATGGCACAAGATTTCATTACCAAACACGCTGATGAAGCGATGAAAGGTAACAATCGCAGCATACGTTATTTAGAAGAGTTAGGTTTAACACCTGAAGATGTATTCAAAGCGTATGATAATCCTGGAGCTAAAACTACGGGGGAAATATTGGATCTAACTACACCCGAAGGTCAAAAAGTTCAAGAAGCAATCTTATCGTTTGTTGACGAATCAATTATTCGACCTAACGCAGCGCAAAGACCTGTTTGGGCAAGTGATCCACACTACATGCTAATCTGGCAATTAAAAAGTTTCTTCTACTCGTTTGGCCAAGTTGTTGTCGGTGGTGTTGTTCGAGAAGCCAAGGCACGCTGGAAAGAAGGTGATAAGGTGGGCTCCATGATGTCAGCTGGGTTGATGTTCGGGGCGCTTATGCCGCTGGCGGCACTCGCATTGCAGACCCGAGAAGTTATAAAAGGCGCGGTTGGAAAAAGTGGCGGTGAAGAAGACGAGGGGATCTTAGCTTATCTTTTTGATTTGGTAGACCGGGCAGGAATTTTAGGCCCGTTATCTATTATTAAAGCAATGTACGAAGCCCCCAACTACGGGCGAAGTGCTACGGTCTCTTTACTAGGTCCAACAGCTGGAACCGTCGAACAGTTTTTTAATGGGGACACGCAGGACTTGGTAAAAAGGCTAACTCCCATTTACTCGCAGCTATAAGCATGGGTTATTAAATAATGATATACTGTTTTTGCGTATAAGCAGTGCTTATTAAGCGCGCATTAATTAATTTCTGGAGTTAGCAATGTCTAAA
>Ga0209119_1004711_pt1 | contig 11057 bp, 9 predicted proteins | sample COG_03_FD_184747 | JGI IMG/M metagenome (GOLD analysis project Ga0209119, IMG submission 184747) | Pelagic Microbial community sample from North Sea - COGITO 998_met_03 (SPAdes) (version 2) | ecosystem: Environmental > Aquatic > Marine > Neritic zone/Coastal water | place: Helgoland, sampling... | reverse complement strand
CAAGAAGATGAAGATCCACATCCTTTAGAAATATTAAGCGAAGCACTTTAATGAAGTCGTATAAAATCATATTATCAGGTGGAGGAACAGGGGGTCATATATACCCTGCGATTGCCATTGCAAACGAATTAAAAGCACGATTCCCAAAATCGGAGTTTTTGTTTGTGGGTGCAAACGATAAAATGGAAATGCAAAAAGTACCACAAGCAGGATACCCTATTAAAGGGTTATGGATTGCAGGCATTCAAAGGCGACTGACATTTAAAAACGTATTATTTCCTCTTAAATTAGTGGTAAGTATGATTAAGTCCTTGGCAATTGTAAATACATTTAAACCCAATGTTGTAATTGGAACAGGTGGTTTTGCCAGCGGACCTCTATTACAAGTGGCTGCAATGAAAGGTGTGCCAACATTGATTCAAGAGCAAAATTCCTTTCCAGGAATTACAAATAAATTATTATCCAAAAAAGTAAATAAAATATGTGTGGCATATGAAGGGCTGGAACGCTTTTTCCCAAAAGAAAAATTGATTTTAACCGGCAACCCAGTCCGACAAGATTTATTGGATTTAGATCAGAAATTAGCCGAAGCACAAGCGTTTTTTAAGTTAGACCCTAACAAAAAAACACTGTTAGTATTAGGGGGGAGTTTGGGAGCACGTCGTATGAATCAGCTTATAGAATCCGAATTGGATTTTTTCAATGGTTTAGGGATTCAAACAATATGGCAGTGTGGGAAGTTGTATTTCGATGATTACAATCAATTCAACACCTATCAGGATGTGCAAGTACATACGTTTCTAAATCGAATGGATTTAGCCTATGCTGCAGCCGATATTATCATATCAAGAGCAGGTGCCAGTTCTGTGTCCGAGCTTTGTGTTGTTGGAAAACCCGTAATTTTCATTCCCTCACCCAATGTGTCAGAAGACCATCAAACCAAAAATGCATTAGCGGTTTCAGAAAAAAATGCCGCCTTAATACTAAGTGAAAAAGATTTGGAATCAAGTTTTGAGACGCAGTTCTCTACACTCATTGCATCTGAATCTCAACAATTAGAATTATCAACAAACATCAAAAAGTTAGCTTTAAAACAAGCAACCCAAACCATTGCCGATGAAATTGAAAAGCTGTTAAACAAATGAATTTAAAAACCATCCATAACGTATTTTTTATTGGCATCGGAGGTGTCGGTATGAGTGCGCTTGCGCGTTACTTTGCGTTGGACGGAAAAACAGTTGGAGGGTATGATAAAACCCCCACTTTGATAACGGAGTCTCTTGCAGAACTTGGGATTCATGTTCAATTTGAAACAGAACTAAATCAAATCAACGAGCGATTTTTAAATCCGAACGCTACACTCATTGTGTTTACCCCAGCAATTTCAGAATCAAATGTGATTTTACAGTATTTTAGAGCTCATGGTTTTCAAGTATTAAAACGTTCCGAAGTGTTAGGTCTTGTCACTGAAAACACCCACTGTTTGGCAGTAGCGGGAACGCATGGGAAAACTACAACGAGCAGTATTTTAGGGCATTTGCTGTATGCATGTCATGAGAAAGTCACCGCATTTATTGGGGGTATTTCAGAAAACTACCAATCTAATTTAATTCATAACGGAACGGATATTTCAGTGGTTGAAGCCGATGAGTTTGACCGTTCGTTTTTAACGCTTAGTCCAGACTTTGCCTGTATTACTTCCATGGATGCAGACCATTTAGATATTTACAATTCTGAAGCCGATTTAGTGGATACGTTTAAGCAGTTTGCTCAGAAGATTAAACCATCAGGTAAATTATTCATTCGAAAAGGATTGCCTTTAGATGGGATTACCTACGGAATAAATGAGGCCGCAGATTACAGTGCGATTAATGTCCAAATTAAAAATGGATGTTATCAATTTGATCTTCAAACTCCACACGGGTTAATTCAAAATATAACATTTCATTTACCAGGAACACATAATCTGTCCAATGCGATTGCAGCACTTGCGATGGCCCTAGAATTTGGGTGTTTGGCAGAGAATTTAAAAACAGCTTTGAATGCGTATAAGGGTGTCAAAAGACGTTTTACGTATCAAATTAAAACAGATGATTTTGTGTTTATAGATGATTATGCACATCATCCTGCAGAAATAAATGCCGTGCATCAAGCGGTAAGAGAAATGTATCCAAACCAAAAAGTAGCAGTTGTATTTCAGCCTCATTTATTTAGCCGAACAAATGATTTTGCAGATGATTTTGCAGCCAGTTTATCTCAGTTTGACGCTGTTTTTTTATTAGAGATTTACCCCGCAAGAGAGCTTCCTATTGAAGGGGTTTCTTCAAGTTGGTTGTTGGAGAAAATTAAGAGTCCGATTAAAAAATTAATTTCGAAATCAGACATTGTAAGTGAAATAAAAGAACTAGGATATCCTGTATTTATGACCCTTGGAGCAGGTGATATAGGGGTAGAAGTATCAGAATTAAAAGAAAAATTAAGCTATGCGTATTAACTGGAATTTCATAAAAAGCGTGTTGTTACTAGGATTAGTAGTGTTTTTGTATGCTTTTTCTTCACACAAAAATAACAACCGTTCTGTGACCATAGTAGCTGTTCAATTTACCGGGAATGAAAACGTTTATATTACCACAGAAATGGTTAATAAATTGTTAATACAAAATCAAGAACAACTGTATAAATTACCGAAAGATAATTTAGATTTGAAAGCAATGGAGATTTTACTTGAGTCAAATGACATGATAAAATCTGCTCAAGTGTATCTTACTGTAAACGGAGAAGTTAGGACTAAAATCGAACAAAAACAACCGATTGCGAGAGTATATTCTGACACAACATTTTATATTGATGAAGAGGGTTTATTGATGCCGTTATCCCCTCAGCACAGTGCACGTGTCCCATTGGTTACTGGAGTTGTAGAAAAAGAAGATTTGGAAGCCGTTTATAGAATGGCCTTAAAAGTTTATACAGATCCGTTTCTAAAAACGTATATAACTGAAATTCATCAGAATGAAAACAAAGAAATAAGTCTAAAAATGAGGCTTTTAGAATTTGAAGTATTGGTGGGTACTCTTGAAAATTTAGATGAAAAAATGAAGAATTTAAAAGCGTTTTATCAAAAAGCAAAAAAAGATAAAGTGTTAGATGTATATAAAAGCGTGAATTTACAATTTGAGAGTCAAGTTGTTTGCACAAAAAAATAAATTTATGGAAGCTCAAAACATTTCAGTAGGATTAGATATTGGTACCACAAAAATAGTGGCGATGATTGGTCGTAAAAATGAGTATGACAAATTAGAAATACTTGGAATTGGAAAATCCAAAAGTCTGGGGGTGCATAGAGGGGTTGTAAATAATATTACACAAACCATTCAGTCCATCCAACAAGCGGTTTTAGAATCCGAAACGGATTCAGGCCTAAAGATTGGAGAGGTCACTGTAGGCATTGCTGGACAACATATTCGTAGTCTTCAGCACAGTGATTATATCACAAGAGAAAACTCTGAGTCGGTGATTAACGAAGAGGATATTGATCGACTTATAAATCAAGTTCACAAGCTAGTAATGCTTCCTGGAGAAGAAATTATTCATGTCTTACCGCAGGATTATAAAGTAGATGGGCAGGCAGAAGTTAAGGAACCAATTGGTATGTATGGCGAACGCCTTGAAGCTAATTTTCATGTGGTGGTGGGGCAGGTATCCTCCATTCGAAACATAGGTCGTTGTGTCCAAACGGCGGGCTTAGAATTAGATGGAATCACTTTAGAGCCTTTGGCATCTGCCAATGCGGTGCTCAGTCAAGAAGAAAAAGAAGCTGGAGTTGCTCTGATTGATATAGGAGGTGGAACAACGGATTTGGCTGTTTTTAAAGACGGAATTATCAGACATACGGCTGTCATTCCTTTTGGTGGAAATGTAATCACAGAAGATATCAAAGAAGGCTGTTCAATTATAGAAAAACAAGCCGAATTATTAAAAATCAAATTTGGATCTGCATGGCCAGGCGAAAACAAGGAAAACGAAATCGTATCGATTCCAGGTTTGAGAGGGCGCGACCCCAAAGAAATTACCCTCAAAAACTTATCTAAAATAATTCATGCTCGAGTGGTTGAAATTATTGAACAGGTTTATGTGGAAATTAAAAATTATGGTCACGAAGAACAAAAGAAAAAACTCATCGCTGGAATTGTATTAACAGGTGGTGGGAGTCAGTTGAAACACTTAAAACAATTGGTAGAATACATTACAGGGATGGATACCAGAGTTGGATATCCAAATGAGCATTTGGCGGGCGATAGCGATAGTGACATTACAAGTCCAATGTACGCCACAGCGGTAGGACTTGTCATGGACAGTTTGATGCGACAAGAAAAACGAATCAGTGAAAATTTAGAAGAACCAGAGAACGATGAAGAGTTAACAATTCAACCCCCAGTTGAAACACCACGCGATAATCGTAGTTTTTTGGATAAATTAACCGAAAGAGTCAAGGACTTTTTAGACAACGCAGAATAATAATAGATAACCAGTAAATTTTAATATATGAGCAGTAATAATAATTTTGGAATTACATTCGATCTCCCAAAAAACCAATCCAACGTCATCAAAGTCATTGGAGTTGGAGGGGGCGGAAGCAATGCGATTAACCATATGTTTAAACAAGGCATTAAAGGAGTTGATTTTGTGATTTGTAATACCGATTCACAAGCATTGAACAACAGTGGTGTTCCCAACAAAATTCAACTTGGAGTCAACCTAACTGAAGGTTTAGGAGCCGGAGCCAATCCAGAAATTGGAGAACAATCGGCCGTTGAAAGTTTGGAAGATATCCGTGCAATGTTAACCACCAATACCAAAATGGTTTTTATCACTGCAGGTATGGGTGGTGGAACTGGTACTGGAGCGGCACCAATCATTGCCAAAATGGCAAAAGAAATGGACATTCTTACCGTTGGAATTGTTACAATGCCATTTGAATTTGAAGGGAAAATAAGAAATGCACAAGCCCATCAAGGGATTGAAAAAATTCGAAAAACCGTGGATTCATTAGTCATTATAAACAATAACAAGTTAAGAGATGTCTATGGTAATTTAGGATTTAAAGCTGGGTTCTCTAAAGCCGATGAAGTACTCTCTACTGCTGCACGTGGCATTGCTGAAGTCATCACTCACCATTACTTACAAAACATTGATTTACGAGATGCTAAAACAGTATTGAGTAATAGTGGAACTGCTATTATGGGCTCTTCGACTTCTTCTGGGCAAAACAGAGCTCAGCAAGCAATTACGAGTGCTTTGGATTCTCCACTACTAAATGATAATAAAATTACAGGTGCCAAAAACGTATTATTGCTCATCGTTTCTGGCGCTCAAGAAATAACTATTGATGAAATAGGAGAAATTAATGATCATATTCAAGCCGAGGCTGGTTACGGTGCCAATATTATCATGGGAGTTGGAGAAGATGATAGTTTAGGAGAAGCTATTTCTGTGACCATTATTGCGACAGGATTTGATGTCGATCAACAAAATGATATTACAAATACAGAAGTTAAAAAAGTAGTACATGCGCTTGAGGACGAACAAACAATGCAACATGATTTGATGCCATTAGACCCTTTAGAAACTCCATCAGCAATTGTGGATACTGTTAGTGAGGAAACCGTGGTTTATACATTAGATGAAGATGCTACGGAAGAAGAGGAAATCGAAGCTTCTAGTGAATCGGATTTAATTCCAACGTCAGAAGCTATTAAAAATATAGAGGTTGTGTATGAAGAAGTTGATTTAGAAGACGATGAGGACGAATTTATCATTCATGAAGTTACTAGGATTCCATCTGAAGAAACGGATTTTGAAGCTGTTGAAGAAGATCAAACGATGCTTACATTTGACCTTCCAATTTCTAGTAACTCAATAAAATCAGAATCTGAAAACGTAGAAGTGTACACACTTGAAGATACAGAGAAAGATGTTAAGGTGAAAGACATTGAGGTGAATGATTATATCGAATTAATTCCAGTAAACGAGGCCGATGAAACAGGGGAGACGCGTTATGTGTTGGACGATCATATTGTTTTAGAGCAAACAGATCAAAAATATGAGGACAAAAATCAAGATGTAGAAGTTGAGGTTGATGAAGAAATGACCTTTACCAAAGTCACTGTCAAAGAACGGACAGTAACATCGGAGCCTGAAGAAACTTCAGACCCTTTTGACAGTCCAATTTCAATTACGCTCCGTGAAAGAGCAGATGAAAGACGTCAAAAAATGAAGGCTTTTAATTACAAATTCAATACCTCTAAAATTGAGGAAATCGAAAAAGAACCTGCCTATAAACGACAAGGCGTTAATTTGAGTGATGTAGAGCATTCATCAGATGTACAGTCTTCCAGAACAACCATTGGACTGGATGATAATGATGAGGTTCAGTTGCGTTCTAACAATTCCTATTTACATGATAATGTAGATTAAGACCAATAGGTACTAAAATTTAAAACCTGAAGAAGAATTTCATTTCAGGTTTTTTTTATTTTTAAGAATAAGAATTTTTGTTTTTGTTATATTCGCATACTAATTTAAATTCAATCTTATGAGCTTACAAGATTCAGTCATGACCGCACTTAAAGCTGCAATGAAATCCAAGGACACAGTAGCCCTTACGGCACTAAGATCTGTAAAATCTGCTATTTTATTAGCACAGACAAGTGGTTCTGGTGCAGAGTTGAACGAAGCAGAGGAGTTTAAATTATTACAAAAATTAGTGAAGCAACGTCGTGACAGTGCGGCTATTTTTACGGATCAAAACCGTTTAGATTTAGCAGAGCCAGAACTTGCAGAAGTAGAAGTGATCAGTCAATTTTTACCTCAAATGCTAGAGGAGTCTGAAGTTGAAAAAGTAGTGGTTGAAACCATTGCGTCTTTAGGGGCTTCTGGAATGAAAGATATGGGACGAGTGATGGGTGTTGTAAGTAAAACGCTTGCAGGTAAAACGGATGGAAAAACAATATCAACTTTAGTAAAAGCAAAGTTATCTTAAATACAATAATGGCCCAGTAGTTCAACTGGATAGAATATCAGATTTCGGCTCTGACGGTTGGGGGTTCGAATCCCTTCTGGGTCACACATAAAATCCTAAAAAACTGATTAACAGTTTGTTTAGGATTTTTTTTATCTTCGTTTGTCTAATTTTTGCCCACAATATTAATTTATTATAAGATATGAAAAAATCTTTCTTACCAATTCAATTATTTACTTTTTATGATGAACAAAGGTTTAATTCTTTTAATGATATTAAAACCTCCTTCAATGGTAAAGGTTTTAAGAAAGATTATTTCGGATATATTGTTGATTGTCTAAAAAATTACGAGAAACAACATCTTTTTGATAGATTGTTAATCATTTGTCCTTTTATTTTCTTTTCAAATGAAAATAAACTTAGTAAGGAAAACTTAAAACGTCATTTAGACTTAGAAGGCACTACTATTTATGATATTGATAATTTGTTAAATATTCTAAATTTTAGATATGATGTGAAATCAATTTTAGCTTCAATCCAAAGTATAAAAGAAATAAGTGAAGCTAAATTTATAAATGAACGCTTTATCAGTTTATTGTTTAGGTATTCATATAAGCTTGCATTTATAAAATTAGCAGATTGTATAGTTTGGAAAACAACTGAACAAGGGGTTCCATTGAAACTAAATTTTCGTAAGTTGTTTGAACTTGTTTCAAATGCAAAGTGGAGTATTGAGAATAATCAATCCAATTTTTTTGTTAGTGAGGTAAATAATGATAAATTAAAAACATTTAATAACTCATTTGGAAATGAAATTAAAAATAAAAAAAAGATAGTTGATGAAATAGAACTGTTTTTAAATAACGCTAATTGCTCTAAGATTTTTTATTCCTCAATTGATTTCAGTATAAAAATGCCTGAAAATATGAGTTTAAACAGAAAGAATAAGCTATTGAGACCTTTCTTTTATCATATCGTTTGCCCCTTGTTCTATGAAGATTTGATGGGTTATGATAAAGACCATGAATTTGTCGTTCAAAAATTCAAAAACTTTTTAAGAAATTATAAAAAGCAGATTTAATTCACCTTTTTTAAGCGCCTTACGGCGCTGTTGTAAAAGACGGGGCTGCACAAGGCAGCCCCTTAAAGAGTCAAGAATCAAGATTTTTAATCCCTAACAAAACGCACTGAAAAGCCGTAATGCTTGTTATTTAGTTAAAATTGGGTTTTGGCAATACCCATTGGGGAGTATTGGTGTCAAAGTCTTCATAATAGATTTGATTTTCAATCGTATTTGACACTACGTTTGTAACATTCCATTCTGATAAATCTTGGTTAATCGAAGTATTGTTCATAAACATTCTTCTCATATTAGTTACATTAACTGTATTCCAACTACCAATATCTTGGTTAAAAACTGAGGCATAAAACATAGAACTCATATTTGATACATTACTCACATTCCAACTACCAATATCTTGGTTAAAAACTGAGTCATAAAACATCCCAGCCATAGTATTTGCACCACTCACATTCCAACTACCAATGTCTTGGTTAAAAACTGAGTCATAAAACATCCCAGCCATAGTATTTGCACCACTCACATTCCAACTACCAATATCTTGGTTAAAAACTGAGGCATAAAACATAGAACTCATATTTGATACATTACTTACATTCCAACTACCAATATCTTGGTTAAAAACTGAGGCATAAAACATAGAACTCATATTTGATACATTACTCACATTCCAACTACCAATATCTTGGTTAAAAACTGAGTCATAAAACATCCCAGCCATAGTATTTGCACCACTCACATTCCAACTACCAATGTCTTGGTTAAAAACTGAGGTATGAAACATATAATTCATATTAGTAACATTACTCACATTCCAACTACCAATATTTTGATTAAATTGTTCTGTTCGGAAAAACATACCCCCCATATCCTCGACACTACTAACATCCCAACTACCAATATCTTGGTTGAAAACTGAAGCATAAAACATATAACTCATATCCGATACATTACTTACATTCCAAACACCAATATCTTGGTTAAAGTTTGTGTTGTTCATAAACATCCTTTTCATACCAGTTACATTACTCACATCCCAACTACCAATATCTTGGTTGAAAACTGAAGCATAAAACATAAAACTCATATCAGTCACATTACTTACATTCCAAACACCAATATCTTGGTTAAAGTTTGTGTTGTTCATAAACATCCTTTTCATATCAGTTACATTACTCACATCCCAACTACTAATATCTTGGTTAAAAGCTGAATCAATAAACATACTACTAAAATCTAATATTTTTGAAGTACAGACATTAGTTAAATTTTCATTATTTGCAATCATTAGTTCAAGCATTTCTCTACCGACCACAGTATATTCAACACCATTAACAATGCCTGTTTCTCCAATATTAGTATCAAAGCAAGCTTTAATAGTAATTCCATTGTCATCTAAATAAACCACATCACAATCTGAAGGATCTCCTGTATTATTTTGTGTAGTAAAACTAACCTCATTACTGTAGTATGTCCCAAATGGATTAGTTAGATAAGCTCTGACATAATATGTGGTTCCAGGGGGTAAATTATCTAATGTTAAGCTTGGGGTTTCCCCATTTACATTATTGAGGTTGTTTAAAATTGTGGGTTGTATTTCTGTATTGTAAACAAACCCTTGATTTGTGATTGATAATGTTTCGCAGTTAGGCTCGTTTGGATTTTGGATTTCAGCTGTAATTGTGGCACTAGAAAAATGTGTAGTTTCATTGTAGTCTATATTTGAAACTTCAAATATTGTTAATTGTGGTTGACAAGAATTAATATCATTTATTATCCAACTACTTGACGCAGAATCCCAAACAATAGTATCTCCATCGTTTATACCATCTGGTAAATTAAGCCCGCCATAACTCCCAGAACTTTGAGCATATAAAGCATAAGGAACGCTCAGTAGTTGTGTGGTCCCCATAGCCACATAGCCATTGCCTGTGTTGAGCTCTATTCCTAAATAATAACTTCCTAATGACCAGTCCAGTTCTGAAAAGACACCTGTGTTGGCTGTGCCCTGTCCTATTATGAGGTTTACCTGTCCTAAATCATCCGTAGGGACATAATGCGTTTCTGTGAATATAGGTACTGCAGTTTGTGAGCCTTGTATCACATTAAACTTAAAAAATACGTTGGTATTGACAATTAAATCTCCTGCGCTGTTTCTTACCGTGGCTTGGTAATTAAATCCCTGTGGGGCTTGGGCTTGGAGTTGTGTTAAGGATGCTATGGCTAAGCATAGTATGGCGTAAAACTTTTTCATTTTTTAATGATTTTATACGTATTGGTTTGTTTTGAATCTTTTGTAGTAACTGTTATAAAGTAAGTGCCTGTTGTGAGGGTCTGCACACTTAAGGGTTGATGTTTTTGATGTGTTGTTTGTAGGATTTGTTTTCCGCTGATGTCTGTAATCCTTACTTCAAAGGATTGTTCGGTTGGGTGTGTGATGAAAATGGCTTCTGTTACAGGGTTTGGATAAACCTTGACTTGAAGATGTAGTTCAGGTGACTCTGTATTTAAAGTCGATAAATCTAAAGAGGGGTAATACCCATTCCCTAATTGATAGCTGCCGTCTTCGGAGGTCATGGCGCCGACCACAACTTCACCAGCGGTATAGCTGAGTCTGTTATTCCCATTTTCAAAAGTCGCTCCAGAAGGACCTATGACTTGTTTGGAAATTGTTGGCTGAGAATAGGATGAAAACCCTATCAGTAAAAAAGCTAATATGAAGTAACGCATTGTTAAATTGGTTTATTCAAATATAAAAAATTTTAAATTAAGTAGTAAGAAGAACAACGCCGTATAAAAAATTCAACACAAAAACGGTTATTCTATTTTTTTTAAAAATTATCTTTAATAAAATCTCTTGGTGATTTTCCATATTGTTTTTTAAAAGCTTTAGTGAAATAATTATGAGAATTAAACCCTACGGCAAAACCAATTTCATTTATGCGATAATCACCTGAT
>Ga0209119_1004695_pt1 | contig 11091 bp, 10 predicted proteins | sample COG_03_FD_184747 | JGI IMG/M metagenome (GOLD analysis project Ga0209119, IMG submission 184747) | Pelagic Microbial community sample from North Sea - COGITO 998_met_03 (SPAdes) (version 2) | ecosystem: Environmental > Aquatic > Marine > Neritic zone/Coastal water | place: Helgoland, sampling... | reverse complement strand
TGCCAGCCCACGCATTACAGTAGCTAATCAACATGAAGCTTATATTGAGCAAGGTACAGAAATTCCTTATGTACAGGCAACGTCAAGTGGTGCAACCTCGGTTGAGTTCAAAAAAGCGGTATTAAGTTTAAAAGTCACTCCCCACATCACGCCGGATAATCGTATTATCATGGATTTAGTGGTGACCCAAGATACTCGAGGTGATACGGTTTCAACATCTACTGGTGATGCGGTAGCCATTGATACCCAAGAAATCAGCACACAGGTGTTAGTTGAAAATGGCGAAACCATCGTATTGGGCGGAATTTTCCAACAAGCATCTTCAAACGATGTACGAAAAGTTCCTCTTTTAGGTGACTTGCCTTTTGTTGGTCGTTTATTCAAGAATTCAATAGAAGTTTTAGAAAAACGCGAGCTACTAATCTTTGTAACACCTAAAATTTTGACGGATAAATTGCAAAGCAATTAGTTTTTGACTAGACAGCAAGGTAAAATCTATGCAAAGAATCAGTCTAATCACTTGATTAGGCTCTTTTTTTTATTTTTCATACCGCATAATTTTCACAAAGCTTGCAAAATTCACTGTAAAACTGAGATAATACCCGCCTCGAAATTTTCGACGAGGTCTGGTTAATCCATAAAAGGGTAGCCGAACAGTACTTTCTACCCCTTAAACATACTTAAACATAGTTGTGAAATAAGCAAAAATGGCTGAAAAACGTAATATATTCCTTATAGGCCCCATGGGTGCTGGTAAAAGCACCATTGGTAGGCACCTAGCAGATGAACTTCATTTAGAATTCTTTGATTCTGATCAAGAGATAGAGAGGCGCTCAGGCGCAGATATCGCTTGGATATTTGATCTTGAAGGAGAAGAAGGTTTCCGTCTTCGTGAAGAAAACATCATTAATGACTTAACTGATAAACAGGGCATTGTTTTGGCAACGGGCGGTGGTTCGGTGGTCAGTAAAAATGTCAGAAACAGATTATCAGCCCGAGGCATAGTGGTCTATTTGCAGACTACCATTGATAAACAAGTAGCCAGAACACAGCGTGATAAGCGTCGTCCGTTGTTGCAAAAAGATGATCCTGAAACGGTATTGCGTAATATTGCTGAAGAGCGCAACCCTTTGTATGAAGACGCAGCTGATTATATTGTTGATACAGACGACCAAAGTGCTCGTGCTGTGGCAAATCAGATCATAGTTAAAATAGGTCTGTAACTCTTCTTTATAATATAGCAATAATAGGGCTAGCTACTTATGGCAACACTTACAGTTGAGTTGGGTGAGCGTAGCTACCCTATATTGATTCAAGCTAATCTGCTTAATCATCCTGACGTTTTAACCACACACCTAACCACGAAAAAAGTCGTCGTTGTGACCAATGATGTGGTTGATCCGCTTTATTTCCCCATTGTCAGTCAGGCCTTAGCAGGTTATGAAGTCAGTAAAATTGTTGTACCTGATGGCGAACAATACAAAAACTTGCAAAGCTTTGAAATGGTGATTTCCAAGCTGTTAGAAATGTCTGCTGGTCGTGATACCACATTAATCGCATTAGGCGGTGGTGTGGTGGGTGATTTGACCGGTTTTGTTGCTGCTAGTTTTCAACGTGGTGTGCCCTTCATTCAAATCCCCACCACTTTATTATCTCAAGTTGACTCATCAGTAGGCGGAAAAACAGCGGTCAATCACCCCCTGGGTAAAAATATGATTGGGGCATTTTACCAACCTAAAGCCGTATTAATTGATACCAATAGCTTAAGCAGTTTACCCAAACGTGAATTTGCTGCTGGCATGGCTGAAGTGATCAAATACGGAGTGATTTACGATCCTGACTTTTTTCGGTGGTTGGAAGACAATCAACACGCCATCAAACAGCAAGAATTAGCAGCGTTGCAATATATGATTGCTCGTTGTTGTGAAATCAAAGCAGAGATCGTGGCTATTGATGAAAGAGAGTCTGGCTTAAGAGCAATACTCAATTTAGGGCATACGTTTGGACATGCCATTGAAGCTGAAAAAGGTTATGGAAACTGGTTGCATGGGGAAGCGGTATCAGCAGGCATTGTTCTTGCTAGTGCAGTAGCAACTAAGATGAATTGGCTCGAAGCGTCAGAATTCAGTCGCATCGAATCTTTACTACAAACATTTGATTTACCAACAGTTGCGCCTAGTGAGATGGCATATGACGATTTTTTTAGACATATGCGCCACGATAAAAAAGTGCAAGCTGGGCAACTGTTTTTTGTCATTCCAAAAGGAATTGGCAAAGCGGTAGTCACAAATGAAATATCTGAAGAGGTGTTACGCGCCATTCTTTCTTAGGATTAAATTTTTGTTTTTTATATCGGTGTTTCTTGTATCGATATAAAAAACATCACTACCTAGGTATATGAAAATGGCAGCGTCAGAACTTAACAATCGATTAGACTATCTAATTAGTTACTCTTCACAACTTGTGTTTGTTTGTAGTGACAAAATACAGCAGCAATCAAAAGTTATTGAGAGTTTCCTCGCTCTTCAAAATGAACAAGCTGACTTGGCCTTGCTCACTGCAAATGAATTAACGCCTTTAGTTACCTACCGAGAGAAGTTGTTTCGTCAACTCATCAGCCAAAGCCAAGAAGCAGACTTTAATCGACCTCTGAACCAATTATTAGCACCATTGAATAATCATAATGGTCCGATTTTAATTAACGTTTTTCAGGCAGAAAAGCTGCCAAATAAGTTGGTTAAAGAACTGTGGGATTTAGTCTTACAAAGTCGCTTTGCCAGCAACAAACAACATCTCAATGTATTGCTAATGGGTCTATCTGATTGGGCAGAATCTGCCAAGTCAGGCTTGGGAGCTAAGTCCAAAGAACAACCCATCATGCTAAATAGTCAAACTGACATTCAGTTCACTGAGACTTATGAATCTTCTGATTTAGAGTCGTTCATTCAAGAAAAACGTAAAAAATTCGCAGAACGCATTGAAGAACGCCATTGCCAATCCTACGTTACTCAGCCTATTTATAAAAAATGGTGGGTAGCCACATTATTTGGATTGGTTTTCTTAGCCATTTTTTCTGGAATATTAGGCTGGCAATACCCCGAAAAAGTGAACGTTATCATGTCATATATTAAGACTCAGCTATCCACTGAAAAGCAATCAATACAGCCCCATGATGTGATCGAATTAGCCGAGCCAGTATCTGCTAACGTTGCTCAGCCAACACCTCAACCAATTGAAGAGCTCGTATCACCCATCAATATACTTTCGGATAAAAAGACGAGTACAAAAGATAAATTGATAACTGATTGGAGCACTGCTAGCGCTAAACTTGAAGCGCAGTCAAACAAAATCCTTCTAAAAACCAGTCATGTTGATGAACAAGTTGATGTTCAGGCAAAAATATATTTAGAGCCGGAGCCGTCCGAATTAGTTAAGGAATTAGAAACTCAAATTGACACAGTTAATGATTATCAAATCGAAGATAAGGTTTATTTTGAACCCATAGCCAAACAGAAGGCAGTGCCGTTGGATAATGTTGAACAAGTCCAAAGTGACAATATTATTAACCCTGAGCTTAATAAGTTGTTGGCATTACCTACTGAAAATTTTGTCATCCAAATAGCGGCAATGTCTACTCTTGGTATTTTGCAAGATTACATTAAGGATGAACAACTAGACCAACCACTTTGGATTTATAAAACTCAACGTTATGGCGGGGATTGGTATGTGATACTAAAAAATCAACATTTTCCTTCAATGGCTGATGCCAGAGCTGAAATAATCAATTTGTCGGATGTTATGTTAAGAAATACCCCTTTTGTTAAGAGTATTGGGCAAGTTAAACAAGAAATAAGTGTCTCTGTGCCTTAAGCTATTTGTTGTTTTTGCTCAGTGCCGTTACAATTCCCACTGATAAATTAGCGGCATTGATTTGGTTGAAACATTGGCAGTAACGAAAGATAAAAAAAACAGAGCCTTTTTGAAATGGGCCGGGGGTAAATTCAAGCTCATAGAAAACATCAACGCTAAACTTCCAGAGGCTAAAAAACTGATTGAGCCATTTGTTGGTGCAGGCTCGGTGTTTCTCAATACCCATTATTCTAAATACCTGCTCAACGATATTAACCCCGATTTAATTAATTTATATAATATCGTAAAACACCAATCGACTGATTACATCACAGACAGTGCCAAATTGTTCACTTCGGTTTATAACGATGAAAAACGTTATTATCAGATGAGGCAAGCGTTTAATGACAGTGAGGATATCTATGAACGAGCGGTATATTTCCTTTACCTAAACAGACATGGCTACAATGGGTTATGCCGTTACAATAATAGCGGAAAATTTAACGTGCCTTTTGGTCGCTATAAAGCCCCCTACTTTCCAGAAAAAGAATTGCATTATTTTGCAGAGAAATCTCAATTAGCGACTTTTACTTGTGACTCATTTGAAAAGGTATTCGCCAGAGCGCGAAAGGGCTCAGTCATATATTGTGACCCGCCCTATGCCCCTATTAGCAAAACAGCGATGTTCAATAGTTATGCTGCTGGCGGGTTTACTTTGGATAACCAGATTAAACTAGCTTCATTAGCACGACGTACGGGGTTCAAACGTAATATTCCGGTGTTAGTCAGTAATCACGATACTGAATTTACCAGGGATATTTATCAGGATGCCGATATGACTAAACTTCAAGTTAATCGTTTTATTAGTCAAAATGGCAGTACTAGATTAAAAGTAGCTGAGCTACTGGCCCTATTTCAAGCTAAATAATAACCATCCACACATCAAACTGAATATTATAATTAGAAACATTTAGATTGAAATCAACTAGTTGTGGTTGGATTTTTTGTTTCGTTATTCCCTGAACGTGATAACAATTCAAGTAAATCTATAAAGTGGAACTGATATGAACTTGAACGCCCAGAGAACCATGAAGACCAACTCACACCTTCTGAATGATAGGCCGCGCATCTATTCACAGGGTGACTAACAGGTAACTCATGATCAAGAACGACATTATCCATATTTCCACAAAACACATTGTTATCGTTTGACGAAACCTGAGAGACACTTAATATAGCGACAGTCGCTAAACTAGTTAAGGTGACTCCGGTTAGGGTAAATAACGATTTTGACTTCCTATTCATAGTGTTATCTGCTTTGACATGATTTGTCACATTATACCTGTAATTAAACAAGCGACAACTGCATTTCAACTCGTATGTTAGGCACTTTGTCGTTAATCTTAAGATACAAAAAAGGCGCAATAAATGCGCCTCAATATAAAATAACGAGTTAAGTCAATTTATAAATCGAATGATTTACTAAGTGAGAAATACATTGCTTCATCGTCATCAAGATCAGAACCACTGAGCACGATGCCAACACCCACATCGAAACCACCAATTTCTGTTCCATATCCTAAATCAAAGTACTCACCCTCAGAATCTTGACCATATGTTCCAAAAGTACCGCTAAACCCATTTTTTTCAATAGAAACAGTAAGAATAGAATAGTCACCTTCTGTAGCAGCTTCATCACCGACGACGCCATCCCACTTTCCTTGGCTATAACCAAGACTAAACAATCCAAATCCAGCACTTAAATTCACTTCGTTATAAGCCGAGTCAAAATCACCAGTATATTGGTAAGTGGTCACGCCTAAACCCAAAGAAAGTCCATTATCCAGCTCGATCCCATAACCACCATATAAATCAACTTCTAAGCCATCAGAAACGTCCGCAGCCCAAGTTCCGAGATAAAACCCGCCATTTTCATAGTCCAGGCCTGCACTTGTAGAACCGCTACCGGTCTGCTGTATTCCTCGGAAATGATACTGAGAAACATAACCGACATTAGCGCTTACGCTACCTTCGGCTAAAGCGACTTGGCTAACACTAGATGCCGCTAACACAGTAGCAGCGATGGCAGTAAATTTTAAAGTTTTCATGTGTGTACTCCGATTATATTTTTATATGTTTTTCAGTAAAAAAATTATGTTTTCTGGATTATTATTTTTATTATATCTACTACACAACGCAAATCTAATGCCTAAATGTATTGAACCAAGCTACAGCCTCAAAAAAGCATTTAACCTTCTGTTTTTATTAATTATTTCATAATAAAAAACATCAAAAAATGTAACGTATTAAAATCTCAAAAATCAAAAAATGCACCATAAAGATACAATAAGTCATTATTGGTGCAAAGAGGGCGCTTTTGTCTATTAGGTTTTATCTGTAAAGTGTCGGTTTTTGTTTGCAAGGAAAATAATGAAACCCTATTTAATCGCTCCTTCGATATTATCTGCCAACTTTACCAAGCTAGGTGAGGAAGTCGACAAAGTGCTGGCTGCTGGTGCTGACGTTGTGCACTTTGACGTAATGGATAATCATTATGTGCCAAATTTGACTATAGGTCCGTTAGTTTGCAAAGCATTACGCAAACATGGTGTAACCGCGGATATCGATGTTCACCTTATGGTGCAACCAGTAGACGATATGATAAAGCAGTTTGCCGATGCTGGGGCAAGTTATATCAGCTTTCACCCTGAAGCCTCACAACATGTGGATAGAAGTTTACAGCTGATCATCGATTCTGGTTGTCAGCCAGGTCTAGTATTTAACCCTGCCACTCCCTTGCAACACCTCGACCATGTGATGCATAAGTTACATCATATTTTACTCATGTCTGTTAATCCTGGCTTTGGTGGCCAATCTTTTATCCCACAAAGCTTAGACAAGCTAAAACAGACACGTGCATTAATTGAGCAATCTGGTTTCGATATTCGATTAGAAATTGACGGCGGAGTAAAAGTCGATAATATTCGCGCCATTGCAGAAGCAGGAGCCGACATGTTTGTTGCGGGTTCCGCAATTTTTGGCCAAGCAGATTATCAAGACGTGATTAATCAGATGCGCGCAGAACTTGCTTTGGCACATTAATTTTTCTTTTAACTAACTGTATAAGTAGAACCAATCAATATGACAAAACCAATTGTACTCAGCGGCTGCCAGCCTTCAGGCCAACTCACCATTGGCAATTATATGGGTGCACTTCGTCAGTGGGTCAATATGCAAGATGACCATGACTGTCTGTATATGTTGGTTGATTTACATGCGATCACTGTAAGACAAGACCCTAAAGCTCTTCATCAAGCCTGCTTAGATGGGTTGGCTCTGTATATTGCCTGCGGTATTGATCCCAGCAAAAGCACCGTTTTTTTACAGTCTCATGTACCAGAGCATGCTCAATTGGCTTGGTTGATGAATTGTTATACCCAGATGGGCGAACTTAATCGCATGACTCAGTTTAAAGACAAGTCAGCGAAAAATGTGTCTAACATCAATGCCGGTTTATATTCTTATCCTGTGTTGATGGCGGCAGACATATTGTTGTATCAAGCTAACCAAGTTCCAGTGGGCGATGACCAAAAACAGCACTTAGAGCTGGCAAGAGATATTGCGACACGTTTCAATAATGTATATGGTAAAACCTTTAGCATACCCGACCCTTATATTCCTGAATTCGGCGCTCGAGTGATGAGTTTGCAAGATCCAACAAAAAAGATGTCTAAGTCAGATGATAACGTCAACAACTTTGTTGGTTTATTGGAAGATCCGAAAAAAATAGCCAAAAAAATTAAACGCGCAGTGACAGACTCGGATGACCAAGCTCGTATTTACTTTGATACAACAGAAAAACCCGGTGTATCCAATTTATTGAGTTTACTTTCTTGTGCCACAGGCACCTCAATCGAAACACTCGTCCCAAGCTATGAGGATAAAATGTACGGGCATTTAAAATCAGATGTAGCTGACGCAATAGTCGCCTTGATTGAACCTATTCAGGATAAATATCACGCTTTACGGGGTGATCAAACTGAGCTAGACAGAATAATGCGTGTAGGTTCAGAAAAAGCCAGTCAGCGTGCAGCAGTCACACTAGCGAAAGCATATGAAGCGGTAGGTTTTGTTAAACGCCCTTAAAACAATCAGTGGTTAAGGCAGACAATGCTTCTATTGATAGATAACTATGATTCATTTACTCACAACTTGGCTCGATATTTTGAAGAGTTGGGACAAGAAGTAGTTGTTGTGCGCAATGATAAAATTGATTGTGGCGAAATACGGACTTTGTGCCCTGACTATTTAGTTTTTTCGCCCGGACCTTGCACCCCTGACAGTGCAGGCATAACACTAGAGGCAATAAAGGTATTTGCTGGTCTCATTCCGATCCTAGGCGTCTGTTTAGGACATCAAGCTATAGGTCAAGTATTTGGTGCCAGCGTCATTAAAGCTAAACAAATAAAACATGGAAAAACCTCACAAATTTACCATTCTCACTCAGCTTTGTTTAAAGATGTGTCTATGCCATTCGTCGCCACACGTTATCATTCATTGGTGCTAGATAAAGTCAGTATCCCTGATGATTTTAGAATAACGGCATGGTGTAACAATAATAACGACGGCAAAAATTACGTTTTATCTCAAGATATGATTGAACAAAAAGAAGTCATGGCTATTGAACACACCACCCAGCCAATATTTGGTGTGCAATTTCATCCTGAATCTTTACTGACCCAATTCGGTCATCTTATTCTCAGTAATTTTCTTAAAACCAAAACCTCCTTTATACAATAAAGGTGCTTAGGGGATATCAAAATGCTAAAGTAAATTATTGATGTCATAATGTTTAATAAGGCATTTTTTTTTCGTACCCTCAAAGTAATTTAGGAAGAAATCATTAATTAATGAGTACATTGACACATACAGAAGACGCAGTTAAGCAACGGTTTGAAGCGTTATTTTTAGACATAAAGGTGGCACATCAAAGCTTACTTGATGAGGGAAAACCTGTGCTAAACATAATCGAGATTGAGCAAAGCAAAACAGCACGATCTTTGCTCCGGGTTGAAAAACAAGCGATTCGTGAAAAAGACTTAAATACCAAATCTGACCTTAGTTTCCTTAGCGCTATAGCCATTCAGGTAGATGATGAAGTTGAAAAGCGCCTTGAGGAGAGTCTTGCAGATACAGAACACCTATATTCAAAAATAATGGGAATAGACAATGCACTACCTGAACTACTCGATTTGGTTGGCATCAGAGCGGCCACGATATCAAAAATTGAACCCATTGCTACTGAATTGCCTTGGTTTTTTAATGATTTAATAAAGTTTGTTAATCAACCTAAATACCGGCGCATAGACAACAAGGGCAAAGTGGTAATCGTTGAAACGATGCGAGTTGGCTTAAATTTTTTTGGCATAGAGAATTTAATGATCCTAGTTACATCTCTGGCTTTCAAACGTTCGCTACCCCAAATCACAGACCCTTATCCGCAAATCAAACTCAGAATTTGGGAAGAAGCCTTAGCAACAGCGATTTCCTGTAAACAAATAGCTTCTGTGGTGGGAGTCAATCAAAATCATGCATTTTGCCTAGGTATGTTGCAAACGATGGGCAAAGTGGTGGTAACAAAGCTGTATTTCAGACTCTTCGAGAGTGTGCTACGAGAAGCCTTAGTGGAAACTCAAAATGCACAAAAACACGACGAACACTCAGCTTTGACCAGAATTACTCCATCGGGTCCATTTCTCAACCAATTAATCGATAAATACGCATTAGGTGTTAGTGCCAAATTAATTGATAAGATGGCAATGAAGAGAGTTTTTATTGCCAATGCAATGTTTGAAGTGGCAACTAAGCAACCTGTAGAAGATTTATCTCCTATTGCTTTAGTCTTAAAGCAAGGTAAAGCCTATGCTCAATACCGTATGCTAAAAAAATATAAACTGATTGATTTACAGCAGTCTAAAGATTTTATACGCGCTCTGCATATGCCTAAAGGTGCCTTAGAAGTACTTAAAACAACAGATCTGTACACACTTAACCTAAACATGAATAATGATTAATTTTTTTAAGCATATTCATGCATCATCTTCAAAATAGTTAAAAATCCCAATACTGGTTTACAGTCTTGGGATTACATGACGCTGTTGGTGGTAACGATATTGACAGCAACTAGATAGTTATTCACTATTCATGCAAAACTAGCTGAACCCCTTTAGAAATGCCACATTGCAATTAATATGTGTAAAGACAAGTGTTAAAGCTTCTGCCATACTACCGCCTCTTTTGTAGTCAAGATATGACACTAATAAGGCAATAATATGAATGTAACTCGCGACTTGTTTAATGAAGTAATGGTTCCCAACTACAACCCAGCAGCAATTATTCCGGTCAAAGGATTAGGCTCTCGCTTGTGGGATCAAGCAGGTACTGAATACATAGATTTTGCTGGCGGTATTGCTGTCAACGTATTGGGGCATTGCCACCCTGAACTTGTCGCAGCTCTGACAGAGCAAGGCGAAAAACTTTGGCATTTGAGCAACGTATTAACCAATGAGCCAGCACTTCGATTAGCTAAAAAACTGACAGATGCCACTTTTGGTGAAAAAGTCTACTTTGCTAATTCTGGCGCTGAAGCCAACGAAGCGGCATTAAAACTAGCCCGTCGCTTTGCCCTAGATCATTCTGGCGAACAGAAAGATCAAATCATCTCCTTCAAACAAGGGTTTCATGGCCGCACCTTTTTCACCGTTACTGTGGGTGGACAAACCGCCTATTCTGATGGTTTTGGTCCTAAACCAGGCGCCATCGAACATGCTGATTATAATGATTTAGCGAGTTTTGAAGCATTGATATCCGACAAAACTTGTGCGGTTATGATGGAACCATTGCAGGGTGAAGGAGGCATCATTAGTCCCACCATTGATTTTGTTAAAGGGGTGCGCGCTTTGTGTGACAAACACAACGCTTTGCTTATTTTTGATGAAGTTCAATCAGGTGTTGGTCGTACAGGCGAGCTTTATGCTTATATGGGACTTGGGGTAATACCAGATATACTCACCACAGCTAAAGCACTAGGTGGCGGCTTCCCAATTGGCGCTATGTTAACAACCACTGACATTGCTAAACATTTAAAGATAGGCACTCACGGCAGCACTTATGGTGGTAACCCTCTAGGCTGTGCGGTAGCCGAAAAAGTCTTAGATATTATCAATACGCCAGATGTATTGA
>Ga0209119_1004694_pt1 | contig 11094 bp, 9 predicted proteins | sample COG_03_FD_184747 | JGI IMG/M metagenome (GOLD analysis project Ga0209119, IMG submission 184747) | Pelagic Microbial community sample from North Sea - COGITO 998_met_03 (SPAdes) (version 2) | ecosystem: Environmental > Aquatic > Marine > Neritic zone/Coastal water | place: Helgoland, sampling... | reverse complement strand
CATTGTTTCTTGTTTTTAATTAAGTGTCAAACTTAGATATAGTTTGACTGCAAAATTGTATGCTGGCTTGCAGAAGCAATAAAACCAATCGGTCCGTGTTTGCGCAGTAACTTCTTCATAACTTTTTATTGTCGTAAAGCATTCAAAATCAATTTATTACGAATCTAAGTATTCCAATATCAGAAAAGAATCATTATAAAAAAGACCGAAGGGTTTGTATTGCGTAGTTTGTTTAGTACATTTGCGACCGATTGGTCTTAAAAAAATCAATATGCAAAAAGGGGAAACTACAAGGGAGCTGATCATAACAACATCAGCGGAATTATTCAATACCAAAGGGTACAATGGCAGCTCAATGAGTGATATCATGGAAGCTACTGGTTTAAAGAAAGGCGGTATTTACAATCATTTCAAAAACAAAGACGAGATAGCCTATGCAGCATTTGACCGATCCTATAGTTTGGTACTGAAAAGGTTTAAAGACAAATTAGCGCTTTGTGAGAGTAGTCAAGAAAAACTACGCGCTATAATTGAAGTATTTCAATCGTTATTAATCGACCCTATCGTAAAGGGAGGTTGCCCTATTTTTAATACTGCAGTTGATGCAGTAGATGTGCATCCAAAACTTCAGCAGAGAGCAAAAGATTCAGTAAACACATTATTAAAGTACGTTGAGATAAAGGTTGAAGAAGGCAAAATTGAAAATGAGTTCAAAACAACGGTCGATGCATCGGAGTTTGCTCTGCTATTAGTATCCTCAATGGAAGGTGCAATAATGGTCTCGAGAGTAAATGGAAATCATCATGCACTAAAAAGTACCGCAGCTATGATGAACAATTACATAACTTCCCAACTCTTAAAATAATGGCTCAATCGACTCCCCTACCCTTTTTGATTATCCAAAAGGCTTTTCCATTTCTAGAAAAAGTAGCTCCAAAAATTGCTGGTCGATTGGGTTACTATTTATTCTTTCGGCCAATGAATACATCGCTTAAAGAAGAGGAAAAAGCACTTCTTAAAAGTGCCGGACAATTCAAACTAAACATTGATACTCGAGCGATGATAGGGTATTCATGGGGAAATGAATCCTCAAACAAAACAGCCGTTTTTATGCATGGCTGGGCAGGTAAAGCGGCACAACCATATGCGCTAATTAACGCACTAGCAGCAGAGGGGTATAAAGTATTTGCTTTTGATGGACCTGGTCACGGAGCATCAGAAGGAACCCGGACCCATGTATTTGAATTTGTTGAAGTAATGCAACAGCTTCAAGAAAAAATAGGTGATATTGATGTACTTATCGGGCATTCGTTTGGATCTATTGCCTCCTGCAACGCACTCAAAGATGGTTTGCGCGTTAAGAAATACGTTTCCTTAAGCGCTCCAACTATTGCCTCAGATATCTTAAAGGAGTTTTCTAAAATTGTGAACTGCACTAGAACAACCACTAAAATTATGGAGGATTTAGTTTTTGAAGAAATTAGTCAAGAATTCCATACCGTTTCTATTGAGTATATAGCTCCTCAAATTCCAAAAGTACCAATGCTAATTATGCACGATAAAGACGATAAACGTGTGGGCCTGTTCAATTCCGAACGCATGCATGATTTGCTTCCTCATTCAGAATTCGTATCAACTGCTGGCTTAGGGCACAATAGAATAATGAACGATGAACAAGTAATTGAGCGGGTTTTAGAATTCGCAAAAATCACAAGAGCTTAAGCGCTTTAATTAGCACCCTTATCCTTCAACGACAAGCCTAAGGAAAAAGTAGCAATATGTTCGGGTTCGTCTAGGTAATTACAATATGCCTCTACCGGGACATCAATGGTCTCGCGTTCACCTGAAACCTGAATTCTTCCCAACATTTTTTGAACTTTGTCACCATAATTTGCAACGAAGTAGACTGCTGAGGTTGGCCTTGAATGAAATTCTGCTTTAAAATTTTTAAACGCCAAGGATACCCTCCTTCCGCTTTGTTCCGATAAATGAAAAGCATGAAATCCAGCCGCTAAATCCGCACCAATGGTCAAAGCACCCAAATACATGGAGCCGAGTTGATTTCGAGTGAAAGGATTCACTTTTATTCGAATAACAATTTTGTTGTCAGTAAGCTCTATTATCCTAGGATTGCAAAACGCAATCAAAGGAATCTTGAACCAAGAGAATAACTTAAGCTGTCGATTTGCTTTTTTTAAATGATCGCTCAAAAGCCCTAATCCTTTAAAAATCGACTGTTATATACTTTATTTTCTCCTGACATACGAACGTGATACAGTCCTTTTGGCAATTCTGAAATATTGATGATTTCAAACTTATACGTTGACACATCTAATTCCTGACTTAAAACAACCTGACCGCTTGTACTGATGACTTCCAATTGATGCAAGCCTTCCTGACCTAACATTTCAATTGTAACTTCGTGTTGAGCCGGATTTGGAAAAACGTTAAAGCTACCCCATTCTAAATTACTCTCTTCTTGTCCAACTTTATCAAATTCCCATTGGGTAACTGCAGAATCTGGCTTTCCATCAACAATTTCATTAAGTTCTGAACCTATGGTAAATGAGTATTTAATAGACCTTCCAAAGTCGGCATTAAATGGAGTAATCGAAGAAATATTTCCTTCTTCATTCAAAATCAAAAACAACAATTGACCGTTTCCTTGCGCAGTATTCGCCCAATACGAAAGACCATCATTTCCCGAATCGGTCAATTCTAAAGTATAGCAGCCATCTGCTAAAGCCAAGGTATCCTTAGTTTGAGTTGAGTTCGTAAGCGATGACCTATCCAAAACCACTCTACCGTCCATATCCTTTATAGTCATAGAGTTTTCATTAGCCCTAGCGTTTGTTTGCAACTGAACAACAATTTTAGAGGGATACATTGCAGGCAATTCAAATTTAGTTTGATAGGTATTATTTAACTCGTTTTCGTCATCAAGACCGTTAGGATAACCTACCGAAACTTCAAATAAGTTACTTCCATCTCCGCTGTAAAACCATTCAGCATCTACCGGTAATTCAATTTCTTGTTTTTCCATGAATTCTAATTGCCCATTCCACTTATACTCTTGAGCCAAGCCGCCAGATACACGGTATTTTATAACTGCAGAAGTTAACGACTCAGATCCTCCATTTCTAATAATAACCGATGGATTTTTACAAGTAGTACTTCTTCTTGAATGAATACGCTTGCTTGTTGGATTCAGCACATCATAAACTTCTACATCATTTTTATACGCAGCTGGCCCGTATTGAAATAAATGCATTCCAACTATATAATTACCGGAACCCATTCCTAAGTTAGAAGTTGGCACAGGAGTAATGTTGTAATCAACTTCAATAGAATCGTTACCCATAAAAGCAGTTAAATCAACATCAGTTTCTTTAACAACGTCTCCAGGGCACCAACCTTCTCTTGCTCCAGGCCAAGTGCCGCCTTGAGGGTAAACGGGGTTCTCTGCGCATTCTGTTGCTTGCCAAATGTGCCAATTTTTTGCTGGCTGACCGTTTGCAGCTACATAGTGCGTGTTATCCTTCCATTCACAACAGTGCGGATAGTTACCATCACTACTATTGTGTCCATGCCCAGTAAGGCGCGTTTTCAACATCATGTATTCTGCGTCTGCATGCTCTTTTACTTTTACAGGAGGAAGTGCTCTATCATCGCTTAACTGATCGTAGCGATAGCTTCTGTATGTACCCCAAACTCTATTCATGGCTAATACTTCACGTGCAGGCTTTCCTTTAATCATTAAGAATTTAAGGTCAATTAATTCTTGTTGATTTCCAGCACTAATATCAACGCTATCGGCTAATAAATGGCGGTAATCTGTAACATCATAGAACCAGGTAAAACCTTCGGGCCCAAGATCCAGACGAATTCCGTAAGGTGTAATAAAACGAGCCAATTCAAATGTAACTTCAGGGCTATACCATTCTTTGTTTTCTTGATTGAGCGTTACATCTGGAGTAATATTTCTGGAATAAAGCACTGCGCCCGTTTTTCTATCGTAGGTGTATGATAGAATATTAGCCTCCCAAACCAAGGTTGTATCGGAGGCAATGCTGGGGTGTTTGGGGTCATTATCCGCAATCTTTTTACCACTAGCTGGATTACCAAAGGTATAAAGCACTGAAGGCGCCTTGAATAAGGTATCCGTAACAAAAACAGAATCCAAAACAGAAGTATATACGCCTTGTTCAAAAATAATATTTGGTCTTATGTTAGTTGAAGTTGCATTTAACATCAAATCTTCAGCTAGGATTCTTTTTCTGATTGGGTAATTTAATACAGATCCATCAGGAAGGTTTTTCGAACTCTTATCTAGTACAACATTCCCAGCTGCTTCATTCAAATCGTAATAAGCAACTAAGTTGGTGTATGATGGATGATTAGTAGTTACCGTTTTCTTGTGCCAATCAGTAATCTCAGTTAATGATAAAGCTTTATCCCAAATTCTAAATTCTTTTATTGCTCCATTTAAATAACGACCTTGCCAACGCCCTAAAAACATGTCGTTAGCTATTGTACTAATTGCACTGCTTTCGTTGCCTGCATTAACCCCGTCAATATAGACAGTAGTTGTACCGCCACTTCTTACGACTGCATAATGATGCCAAATATCTTTTGCACCTGCATAATTAAAATCAAAATCAGAAGGGCCAAACTGTTGCATTCTAAAACGATCGTCAGTTCCGAGTGTTCTTAATGAAAAGTCAGCACCGCTTGAAGCTCTTCCTGCCTGAAAAAGCCCGCCGTTATTAAACGCATCCACCCTAGCCCACATTTCAATGGTTCTGGGGTTGTTTCCCAATACCTGCGCAGATTGTCCAATATTTACATATTGCTGATTTCCCGATAAATCTAAATAATACTCACTACCAGACTGCTCTATCCCACTTGCAAAACTGGTGGCAGTGGCATTTAGTCCAAAGTCGGACCCTTTTGTGTTGTTATCAAATAAAAACTCAACGATTAGGTTATCGTTACCATTCCATGAAAAATTATTGGTAAACTGAATGTCTTTATAACCAACAGCAGTAAATTGAAAGCTATGGCGATATACCGTTGTCATATTTTGAACAAAATCCCCTGACAGTGAATCCAATGTCGTATGTCCCAATCGTATTTCAAAGTTTGAAAGTACAGTTCCCAAGCTATTGATAGCTATTTGAAGCCCACTAATAGATCCTGCTGACATTCCGTTGGAAGTTAATTCAGCTGCTTTCCACAAGTATTGGGATCTACCGCTTAATTCGCTTGTCTTTAAAGCAGAAGCTGTATTTACTGTTCCAGAACCCACTGTATCTCTTACAACGGATTGCGTTGCTGTATGCCGAATTGAGAACTGCTTATCTAAGGTTAAGTCATAGCTCGGGGTCATTTTATACGCATAGGTCGCTGGTGTGGTGGTTCCAACTTTAAAGGTTGGGTGCGTCTTATAAGTTGAATCTATTAATCCGTCGTGGTGGTATAGTTTGGTGTAGGTCAAATAATCCCATTCGCCACAATCGTGACCATCACGGGTAGTTCTTGGGTCGCATTTTAAGGTATAAACCATTAGAATTTTACTGAATTCTTCTGAGGCGTCTGGAAAAGAATAGGTTCCCCTTCTTTTTGTAATATCATCAAAGTCAAAACATTGAACGGTTGTGGTGTCCTGAGCTAAAGTTGAAGTTGCAATTAGCAAAGAAATTGCGGAAAGAAAAAACGCGTATATAATTTTCATAAAATATATGTTTAGGACCACGAATTTACGGAATTTCAGAGCCTATTTTGCACTTTAGTTTTCAGTGATAATTAACAATGCTGGGTTGAGTTGAACTATTGTTCTAAGTTTGACTCAAATAATCTTGTACCATGAAAAATGTCGCCTTTATAATCGCAGTAGTAAGCTTAATAGGTATCAATCCCATATTTGGGCAAAAGTCAAAACTAAAAGTTGGCAAAAAGGCACCAAGCTTTGATCTACCCACACTTGAAGGAGAAAACATAGCACTGGATAACTTATTAATTGAAAAAGACTATGTGTTGGTGCATTTCTTTATTGGCAGCTGGCACAGTTACGATAAAAAATACCTCGCTGATTTGCAGACCATTTATGCAGATTTTCAGGCTAAAAATGGAGAGATCATCGCGATCACTAGGGACAGAGCCGTTTTTCTAAAGTCACTTCAAAGTGAAATACAATTCGAGTTTCCCATCGGTTTAGATCCAGATTTACAAACTATGAGTTCTTATAGCGTAGTCACAAAAATTACTTCGAATTATGTTCCATTAAAACACAAGGAGTACAGTGCTTTAAATGAGAAGCACACAGGTTCTAAAGACGATATGATACCAATACCCGCAACCTATTTGATTAACAAAGCAGGGAAAATAGTCTGGTTTCATTTTGACCAAGATTATAGAAGAAGACCTGATGTGAATACAATTTTAGAACAACTTTAATCGCAATACATGCAAGCAGAAGGTAACATTCGGAAAATGCACGTAGAAATTGGTGATCCAGTTCAATACCAACTCCCACTCTATCAGAATTTAGAAAAAGGAGAACTTGTAGATATGACCAGTTTAGTAGGAAAGGAAATCGCCATTCAATTTGATGGTACAATAAACTGTGCTGCAACTGGAAAGAAAATCAATAAAACTTTTGGAGAAGGGTTGAGTTATGATGCATGGCGCAATAATGCTGAGGCGGTTGAAAGTATCATTCATCCCGAATTGGACCAAAGTCATTTAGGAATTGGGCTTAGAGATTTAGATTGGGAGCGAAATCGTCATGCCAAACCGCATTTCGTTTATTTGGCATTAACCAGCGCCATGAAGGTTGGGGTTACCAAGGGCAGCAGTATTCCTTCCCGATGGATAGATCAAGGAGCATGGAAGGTTATGAAATTTGCTGAAACACCCTATCGACAAAAGGCTGGCGCGATTGAAGTTGAATTGAAAGCACATATTTCCGATAAGACCAATTGGCGTAAAATGCTGACGGATGAGCGAGGCGAAGTAAATTTCACTTCTGAAAGAACGCGACTAAAAGAATTGTTGCCAATTCATTTGAGACAATTTGTTTTGCCCGTTGATGATATTTTAGAAATTAAGTACCCTGTTCTATCCTACCCCGAGAAAGTAAAATCGGTAAAACTGGATACGAATCCAGTAATTGAATCAAAACTCATGGGCATTAGAGGACAGTATTTGCTTCTGGAGAACGGGCAAGTTATCAATCTCAGAAGCCATGCTGGTTATCGCATTAAGATTGAAGGATAATAGCAAATGAATTTAAGGCAAAAGAAAATAGCTGTGTTCGGTGGGCTTTTCCTATCAACCCTATTCCTGTGCTTATTTTTTATCAATGGCTTTCTTTCTTCATTTACCGAAGATTTGCTTCGCGAGCGACTGAGCGAGCAACCCAACAAGCTTTATAATATTTCTTTCGAAAAGCTTAAACTGGGAGTCTTCAAAGGAGAAATAAAATTGAGTAACATTATAATGTCCATAGACACCAACTACTTGGATAGCCTAAAGACCAGCAAACACTATCCAAAAAGCTTATACTCTGGAACAGTTGATGAAATAAAACTAAGTGGAATTAATGCCTTAGACATCTAATTCAATCAGGTGATAAGTGTAAACACATTAAACATAAGCCAACCTGAAGTAAAACTCTTACTTACGGATTCTAAAGACAGTATAGATTCCATAAGCAATACCTCTACTGGTGGAATTAAAGAGTTACTAATAAGCCTTAACCACTCTAGAATAAACAGTATCAGCATTGAAAAGGGAATGCTAATCGTAGAATCGGAGCTAGGCGGAGTCAAACGTCGAGTTGGAAATGCTGAAAACTTTCACTTGAAAGTTCAGAATTTCGAATTAGATTCCTCTCAACACGATCATCCTTTTAAAGTTGAAGAAGTTAAAATAGGTTTTGAAAACGCCGAATTCGACTTATCGCCAGCATATTATATGAAGTTAGCTCAATTCAGTTTTTCTTACCAAGATTCGACGCTTTACGCTGAAAATTTCCAACTAATTCCAAAGCTAACGGTAAAGCAATTCGCTGAACGATATCCTTACAAAAAAAACAGAATGGATGTCAATATTTCCTCACTCATCTGCAGTGCGGTTAACTTTGACAAGTTACTTTTTCAAGAAAAAATTGAAATTGGAAAAGTTGATGTTTTAGACGGCAATGCCCATATTTCTAAGGATCATACTAAAGCCTGGCCGAGCAGGAAACGATTTAGTAATCCAATTGAACTCCTACAAAATGCACCAATAGCAACGGTTATTCAGGAATTAAATATCAAAAACACAACATTGATTTCAGAGCAAATTATGCCTGGAAATGAAGCCAACTCGATATTAGCAATAAACGATATGAATGTTTCTTTATATAACCTAGCCAATGATTCTGCAGCATTAATTGCCAATTCAGTTATGAGGCTTGAACTTAATTTAAAACTAATGGGAACTGCATTTTTGAGTGTGAATGGGACATTTAATCTAATAGACGAACATCAAAATTATGCGCTGAATGCCAGGATGAAAAGTACACCACTCCAACTCTTTAACCCATTATTAAAAAGTGCAATACACGTCGAGATTGCTTCTGGTCAGCTGAATGAAGCTCTCATTGCTTTGAAAGGCAACAAGTATCAAATAACTGGAACTACTGAATTGAACTATTCAAACGCTACTATTGCTTTTGAGCAAAAGGATGCTGGCTTTTTATCCAAACTCAAGAAAAATATGATTTCAGGATTAGCGAATACTTTGTTAAAGACCAACAACATTAAAGGAAAATCAAACTATAAAATAGGACAGGTCTATTATCCTTATGACCATTCCGTGCCTTTTGTGCGTTCCATTTGGCTTGCTATTCAAATTGGAATTATTGACACTATGATTCCTTTTGATATCAACAGAAGTTCTAGCAGTAAAACAACGGGTAAAAGATCCGCAAAATCAACTCAAACATCTGTTCGTAAGCACAAAAGAAAAAAACGTTCAAATTGAGGTATGACTGATTCGCAACCTCTTGTTTCAATAATAATGGCAGTTAAGGATACCGCTCCATATCTGCGAACTTGCTTGGACTCAGTCCTTGCCCAAAGCTATTTCAACTGGGAATTGATAGCTGTAAACGATCACTCTAGCGACGAAACCCCACAAATCTTGGCTGAGTATGCCGCGCGCGACCAGCGTATTATTTATGCTGATGGAGAAGGACATCGACTCATTCCGACTCTTCAAAAGGCTTATTCACTTTCTTTAGGGACACTAATTAATCGCATGGATTCGGATGATAAAATGCCCGCTTACAAGATTGAAACCCTGGTTTCTGAATGGCTAAAACACGGCAAAGGCCATGTAATTGCTGGTGGTACGCAGCACTTTGTAGATAAGGGCGTTGTAGGTGATGGTTTTTTGAAATACGAGCGCTGGTTGAATCGAGTAGCTAAAAACAACTTGCACTTTCAAGAAATCTATAAGGAGTGCGTTATTCCGTCGCATTGCTGGATTATTCATCGCGATGATTTTGACGACATTCACAACTTTAAACCTATGGTTTATCCGGAAGACTATGATGTTTGTTTTAGAATGTATGCTGGAAAACTAAAGGTGATTGGAATTGATGTTATCCTTCATTATTGGAGAGATCGCAGTAATCGTATTTCTAGAACATGGGCCGAATATAAAGACAATCGATTTTATGAACTTAAAGTAAAGTATTTCAATCAATTAGATAGAGATACTTCAAGAGAATTGGTAATATGGGGTGCCGGTAAAAATGGTAAGGATTTAGTTAAACTTTTTATTGAATTCGCTCCAAATAAACCAACTTGGGTTTGTGACAACGAACGTAAGATTGGAAGAGACATTTACGGTATCATCATGCAATCTACAACTGCAATTCCAGCAATGAATAACCCTCAAATAATCATTGCAGTCTCCTCTCCTACTGATAAACTGGACATTGAAGCGCAATTAAACAGTTGGGGAAAAGAACCTCGAAAGGATTATTGGTTTTTTAATTAAAAAGTAGTCTTCCGCTGATTCCGCAGATAAACGAAGAGTGTCGCAAAGAAAAGCAGCCCGCAGATTCCACAGATAAACGCAGATTTTTTATTTCACTGTCATTCTAGAAGAATAGTTGAACTTATCGACGAAGGAGATTTAGGGAAACTTCTATGTGGAATCTAAATGAACTATACGAGGAACAATCTATTGGTTGAGCTTTAACGCAGATTGCCTTAATGAAAATTAACCCGCAGATCTCGCTGATGAACGCAGATTTCTTATTTCACCGTCATTCCAGAAGAATAGTTGAACTTATCGACGAAGGAGATTTAGGGAAACTTCTATGTGGAATCTATATGAACTAAACGAGGAATAATCTATTGTTTTAGCCGTAACGCAATACGATTTAACCTAAATCCGTATTTTTACCCCAATGAAAAAACAACTCCTACTCACCTGTTTAATTACCCTCAGCACTCTTTTTTCTGTTGCGCAAAAAGACACAGCATATATTTACACATTTGGCGGGGAAAACGACGAACAAGGCCGTGACATTGAGCTAACATCCGATAGCGGATTTATTATGGTGGGTTCAACTAGTAGCTTTGGCGCTGGAAATTCGGATATCTATTTAGTTAAAGTAGACTCAAATATTAACTACGAATGGTCTGCTGCAATTGGGCATGAGTTTACCGAGTTTGGACATGCAGTAAAACAAACTGCAGATAACGGTTACATTATTTGTGGTTATACCAATAGCATAGGGAATGGAAGTTATGACGCCTACCTGGTGCGCACCGACGATAAAGGAAAGTTACTGTGGGAAAAGACATTTGGTGGGTTTGAATGGGACTTTGCTTACGATTTGGAAATAACCGCTGACGGCGGTTTCTTAATCGTTGGAGAAACCCACAGTCTTGGCAATGGAAATGCAGATGCCTACCTTATAAAAACGGATAAAGACGGTAATTTACTTTGGGAAAAAACCATGGGCGGTACTGGAAAGGATATTGCTCATGCCCTAATTGCAACCAAAGACGGGAATTTCGCTTTTTGTGG
>Ga0209119_1004687_pt1 | contig 11117 bp, 11 predicted proteins | sample COG_03_FD_184747 | JGI IMG/M metagenome (GOLD analysis project Ga0209119, IMG submission 184747) | Pelagic Microbial community sample from North Sea - COGITO 998_met_03 (SPAdes) (version 2) | ecosystem: Environmental > Aquatic > Marine > Neritic zone/Coastal water | place: Helgoland, sampling... | reverse complement strand
TGCTGAAACAATGAAACTAACACAGGGGCAGTTCCCGCCAATCATTAATACCAAGTTGGAAGAGCTACAAAATGTTTTGTTTCACCTTGCTAAAAACAGAGCATTGATTTCCCATATAAAACAAGCTACCTATGATTGGATGCAAACCTATTGGCAACCAAAAGAAAGAGCCCAGCAATTTGTAGTTATTTATCAGCAAGTTATCGCTGATCCCAAAGCACAATTTCCATTACGTTATGATCCACAATCCACCAGTGATCTGTGGTTTGCCATTGACCAATATGATGTGGCGTGGAAAGCACGACACAAATTCTGGCCAACACAAAATACCGGTATAGTTTTTAAGCTAAAACGTAAAATCTATCGAGTATTAAAAATACTAGGATTAAAATAGCATTTGGCGATATCGTTTTTAACTAAGGTAAATTTCATGATTCTGTATTCTATAGGTGTCCGATGAAACAAAAATTACTTTTCATCTCTCCTGTTCTACCCGCTTATGATAAAGGCAAGTGGGATAAGCTAAACATAATGCTGGGCGAAAAAGGTGGAGTAAAAATAATTGTTAAACAAAGCGACGAATGAAATGACACAGAAACCTGAAGCAATATTCGAAATCGATAAACTGTGGTTATCAAGTTTTAATAAACAACCGATTCAACTGCTAAAAGCGCTCATTAATTTTGAGACTTTGCCCTGGTGATGACTCATGATTTTCAAACACTATTAACGCTAGTACCGAAATTGATTGCGGGCACTTTACTAATTTTCAACCAAACTGTCGCGAATATTTCGATTACCAAACATACTGGATCAGCGTAAATGATGTCTGTGAAAAAAGCCCTGAGCTGGTCTTTCGCATCGAATTATCTCACGGTGTTCGTGCGTTTTGTCTCTGTGGTTTGGGTAGCGAGGCTGCTGACACCTGAAGAAATTGGGCTATTTTCAATTGCACTTGCAGGCTTTGGCTTCCTGCAAATTTTTCGCGACTTCGGTATTGGCCAATACATTATTCAACACAAAAATTTGAAGCCTGAATACATTCGTGCTGCATTTGCCATGTCCATCACAATTTGCTGGCTATTGGCGACGCTCACTTATGTATTCTCCGATATTGTAGCTGATTTTTATGGCCGTGAAGAAGTTGCAGGAGTATTCAAAATACTTGCACTCAACTTGGTATTTATTCCGTTTGGTACGCTAAACCTGTCGATGTTGAAACGTAAGTTGATGTTTAAGCAAGTTGCCATTATCGATGTATTTAGTGCAGTAGTAGGCAGTATGTCAGTGGTTGTGTTTGCCTACTACGGTTCAAGTTATCTTAGCCCGGCCTTTGGTTCTTTGATGGGTTGTATTACGACCATTGTCGTGTCCAACGTTTTTCGACAACCTGAAACGCCCTGGTTACCTGGCTTGAAAGGAATACGAAATGTATTCAATTTTGGGGCGCTAATGATCGTACCCTTTTTTCGGATTGCATTTGTTGCCCCGATAACGCGCGATGACTTTGATATACCGTTACGGTCGCTAAAAGGACTTTTTTTCAAATGGGTAAGTATCACCATTTGTCTTGCTATTTTTGTCGTTACGTTTGACTTTGTCATAAATTATCTTGGTTTAAATAGTGTATTTAATATCTTTATTAGCGCTATATTTGCCTTGCCGGTATGGATATATTTAGTTTATGCATTTAAGCACCCTATTTATGATGAAATAAAACCAATAGCAAAGAAAATGGGCGTAAACCTTAGTTAGACAAGCATCGTTAATTGCTAATAATCAGGAAAACCAAGAAATGATAAGCCATCACCAGAAATGTGTATTTGTGCATATTCCTAAAAATGCGGGGCAGAGTATAGAGCACGTTTTTATCAATTTACTTGAATTGACTTGGGAAACTCGAGCACCATTATTATTGCGCCGCAATGAGCACCCTGAACTTGGACCACTAAGGCTGGCACACCTCAAAGCAGAGGAATACGTGAAATACAAATACATGACGCAGGAACAATACGAAGAATACTTTAAGTTTGCTATTGTCCGAAATCCCTGGGACCGTCTAGTTTCTTTCTACAAATACTTGGGATACAAAAATCAAATGGATTTTAAAACCTTTGTTACAGAAGAATTCAAAAACAAGGTGTTTAAGGAAAGATATTGGTTTGTCGGCCCACAATATGAGTATGTAGTTGATAAAAACGGCAAAATGATTGTCGACTTTATTGGTAAATTTGAGTCACTCCAGGAAGACTTCGATCGTGCCTGCCCACTAATGGCTCTACCGGCAACGAACGTCCCCCATGTCAACAAATCAAGTGAAAGGAATAAAAAGCCTCAATCTACATTTGGCGCTCTAAAAGAAACGTTCAAAACTGGGACAGGCAAATCTTTCCCATCGTTTAAACGATATCAAGACTATTACGATGATGAAAGTAGCCAGGTAGTGATTGATTTATATGGCAAAGATATTGAAATGTTTGAATATGAACTGTCATAGGCACGATTTGGATACGATTACAAAAACTTAGGCTTATTTTCAAGGCTATTAAAAGCTTGATTAGTAACGCCACCTTCAACAAGACAAACGGAATTACTTATGTTTGGAACTTACCGAACCTTCTTGGCCCTCATGGTCGTAGCTCAACATCTTGGTGGCATCCCAACCGTTGGAGCTTATGCTGTATTTGGTTTCTACGCATTAAGTGGCTATCTGATGACCTTTATCATGCAGCAAAATTATGGCTACAGCAGATCAGGGAAGTACAAATATACGATTAACCGCTTTCTGCGTATTTACCCAATGTACTGGGTATCTATTTTGTTCTCTCTTGCGGTCATTTTAATACTCAGTGAACAAGTTACCCGTGAGTTTCACCGTGCCATTGCACTGCCAGCCAACTTCTCAGAACTATTCAATAATGTCGCGCTTTTCTTTCCCTTTAGAGAAGAACCTCGTCTGACCCCACCGGCATGGGCATTGACTGTTGAAATATTCTTTTATATTGGGATTGGTTTGGGATTGTCAAAATATCGAAAAGTTGTAATTGGCTGGTTTTTAGTCAGCGCAAGCTATCATGTAGTCATGTATGTCATGAAGTTTGGCTGGGATCATAGGTATTTTACGGTCTTTGCTGCCTCACTGCCATTTTCTACAGGCGCACTCATTTATCATTACAGAGAGACAATTGAACACCATCCGCTGTATAAAAAACTGGACTCCTATTCTTATCTGCCCTGGTTAATTGCAGGATTAATACTTCTCAATTGGTATATAGGAAATCTACTGCAAATGTCCAAAAGCCTGTTTTTTTACACCAATTTCGGCCTATGCGTAACAATGATAATTTCACTTAAAAATAAAAAGTCACTGCCCTTGATCAGCAAAAAGGTTGATGGCTGGCTTGGAGAATTTAGTTTTCCTATTTATCTTATCCACTATCAAGTAGGTATTATAGTTATTACCCTGTTTTCACTTGTTGAGATAGAGATTGTTAAGAGAAGTCTAGTATTATTCTTTGTGGCCACGCCGCTTATATTCTTATAAGCCTGGTTATTCACCATCGCAATAGAAAAGCCTATCGAACTTATCCGTAATCATATAAAAACAGGTTGATTTTAAGCTTAAGTTATCTGCAATTGGTGATTTGGCAGCTCAGGTGCCAATGTTTCAATGTTTGGGCTATAACCGAAATCATCAAAATCTTGTCTGTATATTTGCAATATTGCCGCAATCGATGATTCCTCAAGGTGCTCCGCACAGTGACTTCTTGCTGACTTACGCTTATGTGGTAACTTTATTTCGTCAATCCCTGCGTATAATAGCATTTTATTCAGCTGTTCATTTAAGTCCAGTTCCATATACACATAATAATCGCATATAGAATTGCCATTGTGATCAAATAGGCAATCATGTTGTGTTTTGGTGATGTGCAACCAGTCCATAAACGCAATTTTGTCAGGTAAATGTTCTAGTAAATCTTTAATATCCATATTTCGGGTACTTTCAAGAAACTTCCAGGAAGAGACAAATTTATCAAACGGGTTTCGCAAAATGGCGAATTTTTTATGTGAGTGAAAAAAATCAGGGAAGTTTGCCAGCATAAATTTCACCGGTTCAAATGGCTGCTTAAATATTCGTTTAAGCGTACTTTTAATACCGCTTGAATAAACTATTTCATAACTGCCATCAGATGATTTTTTCCAAGTCTTACCGTTAGGCCCACATCCAGATCTGACGCATATTACTTTATGCAATGGGTTATTAAGATCCGCTAAGCAGGTATCTTGGTCTACATAATATATGCACCCTAGTTCGCGCAGTGCTGTTTCAAAGGACGTGCCCGCGCATTTAGGTTTTTTTAACCAAATTAGTTTAGTCCGTTCCATTTGATCACCAAAGTTGATTAGTTGTAACAATATCCCTATGTGGGCTTCTAATATATTCAGTAAACGCTCAAAAAACAAGAGTAAGCTGTTTTTTGTGAGCGGGTATTGGTGAGGAAATCAGACAATTCTTTAAAATGTGATTATTAAGGATATGATTGTTCGCCCTTTATCGGGACATATTTGTTTACTAGCAGATGGTATTTTACTATTTCCTCAGGAAATTTCCTTTGAACTTACACTACGTGTGAACCAGATATTAATTAGTAGTAAAATGGAAACCAGATGATAAGGTAAATCCTTATAAGCAGGGCCTGAAAATCTCCTACAGGACATATAAGCGACAAGGGATACAGGTGACATTCGACTAAGATTACCCCAATTCACTTTTGCCCATTAGCGGCACTGCAGGGTTGACGTACCTAACATACACAGATGGCTTGCACTTCGGTGAAGGAATGTTTAGCCTTTAGTTCAAATTCATTAATTTGGATCTAGCAGAGCATAATCATTTAATGCCCAATTAAGTCGTATTTTTTGTATGGCATCTTCGTCTGGCACCACTTGCGTTTTAAGGGACTCAGTAGAGTGTAGCTTTTGAGGTACTTGCCCGGTTAAATCTGCAACAAGCTCATTTAAATCCGCTAATGGAACAATTGATGTAGGCTCAACCATAGCGTTCCACCAGGTCTGATTTTTAAACAGATAATCATCGTTAAACTTATTTGAGTAGGTAAGGAAATCAACAAATTTGGAAAAGTCAGGGCACAAACTCGCTATCATTTGGTGCCGCAATATCGAATCCGGATGTTTGACAACACGTTGCTTTTCCTGCTCTCTAACAACAATATCTTTATACAGGGAGACGGCCCTTTCAACCGGTTCACGCCAAACCAAATAGGTTTTATAGCGTTTAAAACTGAGTTTACTTCTGGGGATTAATCGCTTGTCTGATTCATGGTACATACCGATTCTTCGGCCACCAAATTTACCTAAATGCCCATATAATGTATGAGTACCATTTTTAGGTGCGCATATAAAACACACTTTCTGAGAGTCAAGCACAATCATTTTTACAACATCCTCATTAAAAATTAGTCATAACACTGTTTATATTAGCAACACGACTATTGCTCGCACCAGCTAACACGGATCTTCGAAATATTATGTGTTCGATGAAACCCAGGAGTCGTATTTACATTAACTGAGCAATCGGTCCTACGCTAGCGGCTTCATGTATAAGGTTGAGTCGCTTAGTTTCCAGATAAACAGGACAACTGGAAAATTGGCCACTCCAGTTATCGGTTGCCACTATGGGAAGACTGAAACTTAATGGTTCCAGCGCATTATGATCCTTCCCCATGTAGGTCGAATCAGCAACCGAGTGAAAACTATTTAACTCGTCTATGCTGTCCAGTACCAGTGAACTTGCAGTAGAATTATGTACCGCGCTCATTTGTGACTTACATACCAATGATGAGTCGGATTACATAAGCAGGGTAGCAATTTTTTTCGATTTGCGAAGGCTTTGCCGAGTGTCTGAATGCGATAACAATTAATACTTCCAAACACTTGTTTTATACACGCCAGCAAGTATTCATTTTCCGCGCTCCAGGCTTCATTACCCCAACCGTAAAACAACTCATTTAGAAGTGAACTTTGCTCATTAAAACACTGTTCCGGATTTTGCAGGAATTTATGCATAGCCTTATTCAGGGCATGTTTTCTGTGGGCTAAGTCAAAAATATTGCGCAACTTCCAGGGTAGAATATTCATTATTTTCATATATTTATATTTTCTCTTTAGCTATCAGAACCAGTATGACCCCATGACTTTTTACTAAAAAATTGAGGAATTAAAACAATGGCTGTATCCGGTTAATATTCTGTTTGCATTTAGCCGTAGCGCCCGCCAATTTTTGCAATTTGTTGGCGGCATCGTTGGATGACGGTGTTTTTTTCGTACTGTCGAGAATAAACTGACCTATATCCGCAGCGCAATTCACCTCGTGTAACAAGCCCAATTTTTTAGTTTCATAGTAAACCGGGTAACTGGGAAACTGTTGATTCCAGTTACCTGTAACCACCAGGGGCAGATTAAAGGCAAGGGGTTCAAGTACATTGTGATTTAGTCCAATGTAGGCACAGTCGACGACAGAATAATAACTTTTCAGTTCACCTATGGTATCTAAAACTAAGACCTGAAACGGAAAATCTACGCCCTCTTCAAGTTGTGATTTACATCCAAAGGTTAGTTTGTACTGTGTCAATAGCTGTTCTATTTTAGCCAAATGCTCCGGCTTTTCAGGATGCCGTGGCGCTATGATAAAATGCCCCTCAAAGCCGCGATCAAGCGCCCACCTCATGGCCGGGATAACCAGTTCATATTCCCAAAATCCTGACACACAACCGGCAATAAAAGTGGGTTTGGAACTTTGTGTATATTGTGCCAACAATGCCATGGAAATCTGATCTTTAACTTTTACTGTTGAGTCGGTTAAAGCATCAAATTTCATATTACCGGTTACCACTACGTTTTTCCCGCCAGCTTCGATTAGCCGACTGGCCACATCTTCATTTTGTGCAGAAATCGTATCAAATAACTTTACGTACTCCTGACGAAACAACAGCCTCTCTAGTTTGTCCTGGCGGCAGGCAGGGCCGTAGTCATACAACCAGGCGTTAATCAGATGCAGTTTGGTACCTGCCTTTTTTACTTTGCGTAAAAAGTCGTATGACAGCTTACAAGGCGCATCATTAGGTAAAGCGGGAATTTCGCATATAAATACCTGTTGCGGTTGATAATGGTCTATTACTGTTTGCACTGAACCGAGCTGTTCAAGGGAAATAACATGCGCAGAGGGGTAAAGCTGTTTAAATGTGGCTATATAATTACTGCGATCGGTAAAAAACACCAAATTGAAGCGAGTAGACAGCTCGTCAATTAGCGGCTTGCAAGCGTTCACTTCGCCAATGGTCGAGCAAAACAGCCAACACTGGTGTCCATCACTGGGCTGCAGTTTATGGCTATTTTCAGGGGATGGAGATTTAATCAACAACCTGATTAAAACTGAATAAACCAGCCACTTTAGCGATTCTGGAAGCCAATCGAATACCGTTTGCATATGTATATCCCTATCCCTTTTTAAGCAAAAAACTAGGCCATTAGTTGATTTTTAACTAAGCGCATATGAAACTTATTGGGGGTGTTATCCCAGGGAGTGAAGCGCTTTAGCATCAAAGGAGAGGTCGCATGAGTTGAGGTACCCCAATCCGTTACTACGGCGCAATCAAAACCTTGCTCTTTAACAATCTCTACAGTTTGCTCGTCTAAGTCCACCCCAACTTGACCATTAGGGTAAGCAAAGCTGGTAACCGGTTTACCCGTCCATTGTTCTAGTAGGCTTTTACTCTGCTGTATTTCTTGCTTTTGCTGCGCTACAGGTAATATTTTCAAAATCGGGTGGTTAACCGTATGAGCACCAATTTCAACACCGGCATCAGAAAGTTGTTTAACTTCGTCAGGTGTCATCATTAAACTGGGTGCTTCAACACCCCCATTCGCTCTGTATAGCCTGGCAATTTTCTCTAGCCTTTCTTCAATGGGTAAATACTTAAGCTTTTTTAATAAGGTATTAGCAAGTTGTTTACGCTCTGGCCAGTCGCCTAATTCACACACACCTAAATCAGCAATGCTTAAATCGAGGGTGGTGATGCTCTTGTCAGCAAACAGCTGAATTACCCTATCATTCCACATGTTCTGCCCCTGACTGAACGCGGTGGCCACAAACACGGTGGCCGGAATAGCAAACTGTTTAAGGATAGGCAGTGCTACTTCGAGATTGTTCTTATAGCCATCATCAAAGGTGACACACACTGCATTGGTAGGCAAAGTGCCTGCTTGTAACAAACGTAAGGCCTCGGGCAGCGACAGAGGGACAAAATACTTATTTAGGACCTCCATTTGCCAAGAAAACGAGCTAATAGTGGGTTCGTTTGGCCGCAGGGGATCAAAAGAGGCCAGTACCCCATGATAAATCAAAATACTTAATTTGTTTTTTCCGGATAATTTACTCAGTAACTTTAAAGTAAAATGCGCTAACATAATTATCGGTTCCTACTGCTTAGCCACAGTTCAAGAATAACCATCACCCAAATTAACTCACCGTAATAATGGGAATGTTCTGAATCATGCTTGTCTAACACCAGGTCGATAAAATCTGGCTGGAATATGCGTCTTTTTTTTAGTTCCTGCAAACATTGGTGGGTGATGCTTTTGAGTTTTTCCTCGGTCTTCATCCATACCCCAAAAGGCAAACCAAAGCCCTGTTTGGGCTTGCTAATGGTTCGCGATGATAAAAAATCAGCAAAGACGCCCTTGTAGAATTTACGCAACTCTTGCCTAGGCAACTTCACCTCGGGTGCCAAGGTACAAGTAAAATTTACGACCTCTTTTTCTAGCAAGGGATATCTCACATCGATACCCACTTTGTTGCACATCTGAGTGACTTTTACCAAATCGTTATCTGCAAGGGTAAACTTCCAATCCAGATAAAGCATTTTTTCTAAGGTATTCTCACTTGAACATTCGGCAAAACGTTGGCGCTGTAATTCGATTGGCGCGCTTATATCAACTGAGGCCAAAAAATCGGCATCAAACATCTGCTCAAGGGGGAAACGGTTAAGGTAATTATAACTTTCTAAGCGGTCAGGCAGTGGCACTTTGGCCTGATTAATATAACTGGCTGCTTTACTAAAACCTGGTATAGAAGAGAGTGGCGACTGAGCAAACGCCGTGTCGGCTAGTTGTTGTACTATTTTTGGTGCCATGGCGAAAAATTCAAACTTTTTTTGCTTAGCGTATCGTTCGTTACCGGCAAAAATCTCGTCACCACCATCGCCACCCAACATAACGTCAATACCATGCTTATGGGCGAATTGAGCGCAAACGTAAGCAGCCATGGCTGATGAATTACCAAAAGGTTCATCGAAATATCCCGCCACTTCAACAAAGTTTTCAACTATTTCATCGGGTTTTAGATAATGTACTTTATGTTCGGTAGCAAAATGTTTAGCCGTTATTTCAGCATATTCTGTTTCATCATAGCCTTTCGCATCAAACCCTATAGAAAAGGTAGCGGGTTTCTGCTGGTGCCTGGCCATCATGCCGGCAACGGTCGAGCTGTCTAAGCCACCGCTCAAAAATGCGCCGGTTTTGTCACTGATATTACGCCTGACGGCATCATCGACTACTTTCTGGCAGTCGGCATATGACACCGGCAGAGCTGCATCGGTGTAATTGTATTCGGGGACGTAACGATTTTGACTCTTTGATTGGTTCGTATCAAAGACGCTAAATTCTTCGCCGGGAGAAAGCTTACTTACGCCCTCATAAATGCTCCCGGGAGAGGGAATGCAATGAAAATAGCAATAGTTAAAAATTGCCTGATGGCTTAACTTCAGTGCCTCACTGCCAAGCTGTTTTTCAAGCAAACGATTTGAAGAACTGACTAACCAATGACCACTCTCTGGTTCACATACATACAATGGCTTTGAAGCAATGTGATCTTGTACCAACGAGAATGAACTTGCCTTTTTATCAACTAAAATGAGATTGAAAAAGCCGGCAATATTAGCGTAATAATCCCTTGGGTGTTGCTGGCAGAGCTCTAATAACCACTGTGCCGCTGAGGACGCAATATAATCTTGGTCAATCGGCCTGACTCTGCCTAAGACGATTACCGCAAAACTTTCATTTTCGGCAATCTGCGGCGTTTCTTGTGACAAAAGACAGAGAGATTTAAGCAGGTCAGTTGATGAAAACCTGAATAAAAAGTGCTGCAACGTCCCTGCAGATTGTATTTTATTCCATTTTGACATGGATGAATTCCCTTTCATTTATTCTCAACACACAAACATGTGCATTATCCTAGCCCACAACGTCTTCTATCAGCTTAATGAATTTCTTCCCCTGATAGGCTCTGGAGTATTGCATCATACTATCTTCTGATAAAAATTCGAATTTTTCGTCTCGTACTTTTTCGATAAATTTCAGTAGTACGTTTTTTATTTTTTCTACATCATCCAGAGGCGCTAACATGGCCGCCCCTGCCCCACTAATAAGCTGACCGGTATCACTGTCTTCTTCTGTTAATGCCAATACCGGCTTACGGGCACGAATATATTCATATGCCTTTGCGGGTACTTGATAGTGACAATTTTTTGCCTGTAACAATAATAAAGTTTCAACTTCCAACATTTCTTGTAGTGCTTTTTTGTAGGTCACTGGAGGTTTAAGCATCACTATATCGTCAACGCCGAGTTCTATCAATGTAGCGTGATAATGTTCATCATGTGCTGTACCGCGCAACCACAACTGGAAATTTTCGGCGCTGAGTCTATTTTCTCGTTTTAATTCAGCAATGGCTTTAAACAATGCAGAAGGGTTACGTTCACTGGGATAAACAATGCCCGCATGTAATAAGCGAATTAATCCTGCTGGTTGTGGTGATGGCTCCGAAGATACCTCTAAGCCCTCAAACATGGTTTCGTCAAAACCATTAGGAATGAGTTGCCAGACGCTTTTGTCAACCAGTGGAAACCGTTCTTTATAAAGTTTCAATGCACCCGGGGCGGTGAAAATGATTTTCTTACAATGCTTTACCGCTTTTTTTTCTATCCATTCCCAGACTTTTTTCTGATGCTTGTCTTTTGGGTAATTGTTTTGCACCATGG
>Ga0209119_1004683_pt1 | contig 11120 bp, 7 predicted proteins | sample COG_03_FD_184747 | JGI IMG/M metagenome (GOLD analysis project Ga0209119, IMG submission 184747) | Pelagic Microbial community sample from North Sea - COGITO 998_met_03 (SPAdes) (version 2) | ecosystem: Environmental > Aquatic > Marine > Neritic zone/Coastal water | place: Helgoland, sampling... | reverse complement strand
GTAGTGGGGGCCATAGTGCCGTGGAATTTTCCGGTAGTGAATACGGTAGTCAAGATTGCACCGGCCTTGGCTGTGGGCAACAGCGTAGTACTTAAACCCTCGGAGATCGCTTCAGGTTCCGCCCTAAAATTAGCGGAATTAGCCATTGAAGCAGGTATTCCCAAAGGTGTCTTTAATGTAGTGCCGGGTTTGGGACATACCGTGGGTGCAGCGTTGGCCTCCCATACTGACATTGACTTGTTAACCTTTACCGGCTCAACACAAACCGGTCGGTTATTAATGACGTTGGCAGGTCAATCCAATGGTAAACCACTGTTATTGGAATGCGGTGGAAAATCCCCCCACGTGGTATTTGACGATGTCGACAATCTAGATCGTATCGCCGAGCTCGCGGTACAGCGTATGTACTGGAACCAAGGCCAAGTCTGTAGTGCGTTAACGCGCTTGATTGTTCATGAAAGTATCAAAGATGAACTACTCGAAAAAGTCATCACACTCACAAAATTGCTAAAGTCTGGCGATCCGCTAGATGAGGCAACCACCGTTGGACCATTGGCTAGCGCGGCTCAGCGCGATCGAGTTAAACACTATATCCAATTGGGTATTGAAGAAGGTGCCAAACTTGTTTTGGGTGGACTTGATGCTGTGCAAGACGGCCCAGGTTGTTTTGTGGCGCCGACTATTTTCGATAATGTTAAAACTGAAATGAGTATTGCACAGGATGAAATATTTGGCCCCGTACTCTGTGTGCAGAGTTTTAATGATGAAGCCGAGGCCTTAGCGATTGCCAATGGCACAGATTATGGCCTGGGAGCCACGGTGTGGACCAAAGATTTTGGTCGCGGTAAACGCATGGCTAAGGGAGTTCGGGCAGGAAGAGTTGCGATACGCACATCGGGCGAAGAGGAAGAGGCGTTAATTGGAATGAACTGCGAGCCGCAAAAAGCGTCTGGTTTTGGCTCAGAAGCAGGCTTGCGAGGCATGCAATCCTATAGCGTATTAAAAGCCATTAGCTTTAGTGGGCATTAAAGCAAGGGTTAGAAAAGGCGAGCCTATTAATGAATCACATATAAACGTTAAGGCATCGCGCGTAAAGCGATGCTTTAGGACTCAAGAATTCAAGGAATTAAATTAAAATGACAAATCAGTATTCAAAAGACATATGGCACCCATTTTCCCACCCCACAGCGGTTGACGCTCAGATTGATCCTATTCATATCGTGAGTGCTGATGGTGTTTATGTAAAGGACGATCAAGGGAGAGAGTTGTTGGACGGCACTGCCGGTGGGCTTTGGTGTGTCAATGTGGGTCAGAGTCGACCAGAAATGAAAAAGGCAATCACTAACCAGCTAGATGAAATGGCTTTTTATCATATGTTTGGCGGCGCATCCCATCCGCGGTCTACTGAGCTGGCGGCAAAGTTGGTGAATATGGCAAAACCCGAAAATATGAAGAGAGTTTTTTTCACCAGTGGTGGTTCTGATTCCGTAGAGAATGCCTTGAAAATCGCACGTCAGTATCATGTTCTTAATGGGGAGCCCGATCGTAAAAAGTTTATCTCTTTAAAATGCTCTTATCACGGCACGCATTTTGGTGGCACATCATTACACGGTGGTGATAAGGGTGGCGTACGTCGAAACTATGAACCGTTGTTAGGTGGATGCATCAAAGTAGAGGCGCCTTGGTTATATCGCAACCCGTGGCATTGTGATGATCCTGAGCAATTGGTCGATTCCTGTATTAATCAATTGATTGCCGAAATTGAATTTAATGCATCCGATACCATCGCCGCATTGATTGCAGAACCTGTAATGGGTGGCAGCCTAATTATACCTCCAGAAAGTTATTGGCCGCGTCTTCGTGAGGTATGTGATCAATACGGCATATTGTTAATTGCTGATGAAGTTATAACAGGCTTTGGGCGTAGCGGGTGTCTCTTTGGTAGTCGTGGTTGGGGTGTCGCGCCAGATATTATGACCTTAGCCAAAGGCATTTCATCCGGCTATATTCCGCTGGGAGCTGTGATGATAAACGAGCGAATCGAGCAGGCTTGGGAAACTAATAATGATGCAAGAGGTTTTATCTCTTCCGGAATTACCTACTCGGGGCATCCTGTTGCTTGTGCAGCAGGATTGGCCGCATTAGATATCGTTGAAAAAGAGAATCTTTCCAAAAACGCAAAAATACAAGGTGACTACTTACTTGAAAAACTGAAACCATTCGCCGAGAAATTCCCGTCGGTGGGGGATGTCAGAGGTAAGGGGTTGATGCTTGGATTAGAGTTGGTTGCCGATAAAAAAACACGACAACCAGTTGACGTAGCAAAAGGGTTGGCACTTAACATTGCCGCGGCAGCCCGTAAACATGGTGCGCTGGTACGCCCAGCAGGTCAAAGAATTCTATTGGCACCTCACTTAATCTATACCACTAGTCACTGTGACCAACTGGTTGATGCGCTTAGTAAAGCCTTTAACGAAATTGATAGGTAAATATCTGATGATGAACGATAACACGGAATCCCCAAGTCCCATTATTACGTCTGGTATTCCACGGACCCTTGTTGGTTATGGTTGGCCTTGGACGGTTAGGCCCAATGAGAGTCTTGATTTTATGGTAAGCACCTTTGCAGAAGGTGATTATCAGGCTGATTTAGTCCGCATTATTTGCGGTGATAACATATCGCATCCGGATATGTTTAAAGAAGAGGTACTAGAATCTCCTTTTTCAGGGAGTTACCCCAGCCGTCATCAAGAGATACATACGGGTTCTTATGTAGAGATTGAGGCGGCGCCCTGTTTGGATACGCTTGAAAGCTTTACGGTTCAGGCAATGATTTTCCCCACGGCCTTACCAAATGCGCCAGCGAAGATTCTTGGGGGCTTACCCGAGAATGCACTGGCAAGACCTTTTCAAACACAACATCTGGTATCGCGTTGGAACAACCAAAGTAAGAGAGGCTGGGCTTTACAGATCGAGGAGCAGGCGCGGTTAAGCTTTTTGATCGGTGACGGTCAACAGACCTATGAAACCGTACTCGACCAACCGTTAGTCGAGGGGCAGTGGTTCTTTGTGACCGTGAGTTATGATGCTACCAGTCGAACTGTTTGTATTACCGCTTCCCCTAGGCCGAGCTCTCCCTGTGAGCTATTAAGTTGGTCTGATACTAGCGTTGAAAAAACGCATTCAGAAACACTTGCTCTGATACATGAGGGGCCGTTGCGTTTTGCTGCCTGTACTGATGGGCCGGGAAATGGTTCTCGGCTTAAGCCGGGGTCTTGTTTCAATGGCCGATTAGATCGTGTTCGCCTTACATCAGGCACACTAAATCAACAGCAGTCCCTCGAACTCGCTAAAGCAGAAATTTCCGAACCCTTAAAAGATCGCATTCTAGGCTTTTGGGATTTTGGCAAAGGCATTGATAGTATTGATGTCTATGATCATTCAAGTAATGGTTTACAGGGCGTGACGGTTAACGTTCCAACCAGAGCTGTGACAGGCATCGACTGGGATGGTTCGGTGAATGATTGGCGACAACGTCCGGATCATTATAGTGCTATCCACTTCCACGACGATGATTTGTATGATGCCGAATGGGAAAAAGACTTTAGCTATTGTATACCGAAAGATCTGAAAAGTGGCATTTATGCTGCTCGTTTGAAGCATGGAGATTCAGAAGATTACATTCCCTTTTTTGTTGCACCTCCTAAAGGAAAAGCCAATGCCGCTGTGGCCTTATTGGTGCCAACAATGAGTTACACCGCCTATACAAATGTTCGTTGGGATAGCACTCGGAAAAAATCAGTTACGGATGAGTCAGGTAAAAGGAGTGTAATAGAGGAACCTCTCTCAAGAAGCGTTGTGCGATACGCGGAAGATGTAGATTTTTTGGCAAATCAATTGAGCTGTCGTGGGGCGGGTAAAGGAGTCTATCACCATCACACCGATGGTCATTATTGTAATACCGCTTCACAAAAATACCCCAATATGACCATCAAAGCAAAAACGGCAAGCTATACGCTTGTTGCAGACACCTATATTACAGACTGGTTGGAAAAGCTGGGTATTGCCTACGACGTGATTACTGATGACCTATTGCAAGAAGAAGGTGTCGAGTTGCTAAACAATTATTCTGCAGTACTGTCGGGCAACCATCCGGAGTATTGTTCAGCGCAAATATTGGATGCGATAGAACAGTATCAGGAGAAAGGGGGCCGCTGGATGTATCTGGGTGGCAATGGATATTTCTGGGTTACCAGCGCTCATCCTCAATTGCCCGGTGCGATAGAAGTACGCAAGGACATGATGTACTCAGGTATTCATCCGTTTAGTGAAAGGCGCCATGCCTTTGATGGTGAGTCGGCTGGTTTGTGGAGCAATAACGAGAGGCCACCTCAATTATTGATGGGCGTAGGTATGGATGTCCCTTTCCCTTTTAGCGTCGGGTCTGTTCCTTATGATCGGTTGAAAGATTCTTATAATCCCCGCGCAACGTTTATTTTTGACGGGGTCGAGAATAAGACTTTTGGCGATTATGGCCGCATAGGTGGCGGCGCGGCCGGTCAAGAGACAGATTCCTTTAGTCGGGCCTTGGGTAGCCCTTTACATGCTTTGCACTTGGCTCGCAGTCATGATTTTTCTTGGCCACTCTCTGGTCCGAATGGAGCGACTGCAGAAGAATACCGTATAAATGTTGCTATGCCCCATGCGGATATTGTTTTCTTCGAGGGACCTAAAGGTGGTGCGACATTCAGTGTGGGGTCTATGGCATGGCCGGGTGCGCTTAGCCACAAAAACTATAATAATGATGTCTCTACGATTACGGAAAATGTGTTACGCCGGTTTATCGATGCTGAACCTTTTTCCTTATCCTCAAAATTATAGGGAGAAATATGAAAATATCTCAATGAGAGCGGATGATCGTATGTGTAGAAGAGGCGGTTATTCTTTCTGGGTGCTGCATCATGTTAATCAATAACATCAACCGTGTTATTTGATACCGATAATTTGAGTTTCCTATTTTTTCTTTCCATATTGGGAAGGCGGGGATATTTAACGGCTCAGTTAATGCAAAATCGTTGTCGGTTAATACTTCCTATCGAATCTTTGAAAAATAAAAAATCTGCTTGGGGGTTTTTTAGGAACCATGATGTAACTTTAGAAAAAGTGTTGTCTAATTTTATTACATTGTTTCGCTGAATTGACGGTTGGGAGGTGTTAGGTAAAAAACTTTGGAAGTGGATTGCCATCGATACTAAATTGGTAATTAGAATTCTCATTTTGGTAGCTGGCGTTAGTCAGGACGCCTCACTTTAATAGGCACATTAACAAAAAAAGATTGCACAGGAAAATGATATGAAAGAAACGCAAGTGGAACTCACTCCACGTCTAACAGAAATCCCCGATGTCAGTGCTAAAGCCTTAGCTTTATATCAAGATAATTTGGTATGGGACAACATGCTTCCCTGGACATTGGGCCGCGGTGAGTATAAAGGCAATGCCCATTATATTGACGAATTATTGCCCCGATTTAAACGCGTGGGGGCCAACGTACTGTCACTCACCTTAGCAGCGGGAGGAAATGTTGGCATTAAAGATACCCTAAAGTACCTCGGTAAAGTGCGAGATGAAATTGCCAGTCGATCGGATTGGCTCACATTAGCGACGTCGGTTGAATCGATTCGCGACGCCAAAGCGTCCGACAAACTGGCTGTCCATTTTAACTTTCAAAATACGCCACCGTTAGAAGATTCCCTAGAGATGATTCAGCTGTACTACGATCTAGGCGTGCGTCAAATTGGTTTGGCCTACAACCTTAGGACGCTAGTCGGGGATGGTTGTGCCGAACCTTCCAATGCAGGCTTATCACGGTTTGGTGTGGAAGCGATTAAAGAAATGAACCGTGTTGGAATGATCGTAGATGGTTCACATGCGGGCTGCCGCACCACAATGCACGCCATGGAAGTCTGTGAGGCCCCCTTTGTATTTTCACATTCAAACCCCTTAGCCGTATGTGATCATTACCGTGGCATTAGCGATGAACAAATGAAAGCCTGTGTCGCAACGGGTGGGATGGTCGGTATTAACGGGGTGGGCACTTTTGTTGGGGATGATAATGCACCCACAGAAGCTATTTTTCGCTGTCTTGATTACACCGTAGAGCTTATAGGCGCAGAGCGAGTGGGCTTGGGGCTTGATTATGTTCACGATAATGAGGGCTCGATAAAGGCCTTGGACAAGGCGTCTCTCGCCTGGCCTGCACATAAAGGAAAGTTTGCGGCAAAACATAACTATGCGAGTCATGAGCAGGTGATTGAGTTGGTGCAGATGATGCTCGATCACGGATATCCAGATGACGCGATTGTTGGGATTTTAGGTGAGAACTGGGCTTCGTTGTGCGAAACGGTGTGGAAGTAATCAGTCATGCGCCAAAATCAGCGAGTTGTCTTTAGTTGATTGCTGACGCCTATAAGGAAACTATTCTATGGTCGATATTGTCGTTGAAAAAGCAATAGAACAAGATAATAGCAAGTTAGCTAACGTCCATATCTGGTTCTATTCCTTACCCCATGCAGCCGTTATTCTTTTATATACGCCTGTGGCCATACTTCAGGGTATCTATGCCAAGTATTATGGAATTCCATTATCCACGATAGCTGCGGTGATTCTTTTCGCTCGTTTTTTTGATGCTATCACTGATCCTCTAATTGGTTATTATGCGGATCGTTGTCAGCGTCGTTTTGGTACACGTAAGCCTTTTATGATTGCCGGCGGTGTTTTGTTTATCTTCGCGGGTGGATTTCTTTATATTCCTCCCGAAGATGTCACGGTGGCTTACTTTTCTTTTTGGTTTATCCTTTTCTATTTAGGTTGGACACTTTTTGAAATACCTCACCTTGCTTGGGGTGGAAATATAGCCAAAGGAACGGATGATAAAACCAAAATCTACAGTGGTCGCGCAGCGGCAGGGTATTTGGGAATGCTGCTCTTTTACAGTATTCCATTATTACCCTTTTTTCCCACCAATCATATAACGCCAGAGACCTTGCGATGGTGTGCCATTGTGTCGGGTGCGCTGATGTTGCCTACCCTATATCTTTGTATAAAAAAGGTTCCAGATGTAAATGGTGGTGATCGGTCTGGGAAAAGTACAGCTAAAAAAATAGCTGGGAAAAAGGAATTAATAGAGTCGTTTATTCACAATAAGCCATTTCTTAATTTTTTGGCGGTCATTATTTTTGCTGGATTAGGTATTGGAATGTGGTACGGATTGATATTTATTTATGTAGATTCATACCTTGGTATGGGCGATCAATTTGCGGAAATATTTCTCTATTCCTTTATTGTGGGTCTTTTAACTACGCCTTTATGGTTCAAGTTGGCAATGTTTATAGGTAAAAAGGCTGCTTGGTTTTTAACTATTTCCTTATTGCTAGTGTCGAGCATTTACACAGGTTTTCTTGAGCCTAACACGGTTGTATTTAGCCAATTGATCACCCTAAAGATGATTAATACCCTTGGTTTTGTTGGTTTTAATATCCTATTACCTTCGCTACTCTCTGATATTGTCGATTTTTCTAAATGGAAGTCTAAAGCTGATTTTAGCGCGAGTTATTTCGCCGTTGAAACGTTTATCTACAAATTTATTTATGCTATCGGAGCTGCGTTAGGATTGGCCATTTCCGGGTGGTATGGCTTCCAGGCATCGTCTCTAGTTCAATCATCGGAGGGTGTTTTTGGCATCCATATTGCCATTGTAGTATTGCCAACAGTATGTTTTTTGATATGCCTGTTGTTAAGCCTGTTCATGCCCATCAATGCCCACCGCCATAATATTATCAGGCGCCGTCTAGACGCGAGGCATTAATATTCTAGTGCCTACTGATCAATATGTTTTACGAACTATTAACTTGAAAAGGAATCCCTATGAATTATGTATCAGAACTTAACTCCCGTCTTAGTGAAATTCCAGATGTAAGTGATAATTGGGCGACGGTCTATGAGCGAGTATGGGGATAATGAGCACCTTTCCAAAAGGTTCAGATTCCATCGGATCACCTCAGGCAGAATCATTTACAACAGAAAACCTGATGCGTAAAACACTCAATGTTCAGTTCACACCGCATTGGATAAATGGCGAAGATCGTTTCTGGCTTAAACAGCAAACTGCTGATGGTCATCAATTCATCGTTGTTGATGCTACAAACGGTGATAAAACCTTGGCGTTTGATCATGTCGCATTAGCTAAGGCTCTCTCCAGTGCCGGAGAGAAAGATGTCAGTGCTGAGTCCTTCCCCATTTGTGATCTACGGTTTTTGGCGGATGCCATAGAAGTGACATTGACTAGTAAAACGCTTTCGAAGACCACACTTCGCGGCTTCTTTGTAGAGACCGCGATGATTGAGCTTCGCAAGATCAAGTATCGATATGATGTATATTCTGCAGTATGCACGCTGATTGATGCTAGGTCGGTTAATAGCATTGCTGCCCCCGAAGGTAATCGAGAGGTTTATATCCGGGACCATAATTTATGGTTACGTGATCTTGAAAGCGGCGTAGAAAAAGCCCTTACTTTAGATGGCCTGCCGCATTTTTCATACGGGGCCTGGGATGAGGCTTTTCAGGATACAAGCTATACCGTGCGTCGTCGCTTCGGCCAAGCTCTGGCGCCGCAGTATCTGCAGTGGTCACCTGATGGGCGCTTTATTGCTGCCATGCGAGTTGATCTTCGAGATACCGAGAGTCGCCCGGTGCTGACAGAGTTCACACCTGACACGGATGATTTTATGGTGACGAACACACGTCATTATCCGCTTATCAGTGACCCAAAAGACTTGATTCGAACGATCAGTATTATTGATACAACATTAAACCGAGTCGTTATGGCCGATATTAATCCTGCCCTTTTGCATGATCGAGTACCCAGTAACTTTAATGGCGGTTGTCTATGGTGGAATATGGCGGATGGAACTGTCCATTTGGTCACCGCAAGTAAGGATGCCCGTTCTTGTGGTTTGGTGGCAATTGATTTGGAAACGGGTAAAACGCGAGCCATTGTCAATGAGTCGGAGGATCAACATTATATTTTTGCAGGCACTGATGTTTATAGTACCAAACCGGATATGTATGTGACGAGTGATGGCGCAGAGGCCATTTGGTACTCCCAGCGCAGTGGCTATGGCCACCTGTATCTCTATGATGCGCAAACTGGGGCGTTCAAAAACCCGATAACACAGGGTAATTGGGTAGTTAGCGAACTGATTCGAGTAGACGAGGTCAATCGTAAGATCTATTTTTATGCGGTCGGTAAAGAGCCTCGCGTAAACCCCTATTACAAGCATTTATACTGTGTTGACTTTGATGGCGGAGATCTAACACTACTGACGCCTGAGAATGCCGATCACAATTTTAGATCAGCCCTAACGGGCTCTCCGCGGTCATTTAATGCCATATTTTCGCCGAGTGGACGCTATTTTTTAGACACGTACTCAATGCTGTCGCAAGAACCCCATTTGGTTATTCGACATAATAATGGGGAATTAGTCAGTCATGTTATGACCGCGGATATTTCAGGGCTTAAAGCGATTGGCTGGCAGCCGCCACAGGCGTTTGTCGTAAAAGCCGCCGATCAAAAAACAGATCTTCATGGGGTTATGTACAGGCCGAAAGATTTCAATGGCAACCACAAATATCCAATCGTGGAATATACCTATCCAGGCCCTCAAGGTCGCTATGCGCCTAGTAGTTTTATGGAGGGGCTAAAGAAGGACTTGCAGTCCATTGCCGAGTTGGGTTTTGTAGTCGTATATCTTGATGGCCGCGGCACAGCTGGCCGGGATAAATCATTCCGCTATGCATTTCTTCACACAGAAGACCCTTTTGGTGCCGAAGACCATAAAGCGGCCATAGAGAATTTGGCACTGCAATATTCTTATATGGACATTACGCGGGTTGGTGTTCTCGGCGAATCCTATGGTGGCTATGGTGCTTTACACGCCGCATCACTGTATCCGGATTTTTTCAAAGTCTGTATTAGCATCGCGGGATCACATGACTTTCGCGCATCCGGTAATTCCAGTCTGCTGCGGTTGTTTGGTGCGCCAGGCACACCCGGTAAAGATCATTATCACGCTGTTAGCAATACGCGCTTGGCGGGTCGATTACAAGCCAAGCTCTTTCTTATTTACGGTGAGCTCGACTTGCACGTAAGGCTTAATCAGTATTTTTTGATGAGTCAGGCCTTAATTGAAGCAGACAAAGATTTTGACTTACTGATTGTGCCCAATGCTGATCACAGTGTTGGGCAATTGCCCTATGTTAGGCGTCGATGGAAAGACTTTTTAGTTAAGCATTTAATAACCTGATTAAGGGAATCTCCGATCATTTTGGTATAGGTTGAGTCGGTCAGCTCAGCCTATGATTATTTATCTTTAAGGGGAGTTAGGAACAGATGGGTTTGGAAAAGAACAACAATCTCTATTGTGGTTTTTGGGCTAAATGTGTTGATACCTCTGGCGCAATGCGCCCTGGGGCTCGGACCCAGCCAATCACCTGATTTTAAATAGTTTTCAACCAAAATAAGGCACCTGTAGCTGCTTAAACCACTGTTTTTGGCATCAAAATCACAGTGATAAGAGGCTCTTTTCTCGCTCACCTTAAGGGTCAAGGGTCAAGGTTCAAGGTTCAGACTCGAATTTAAAGTAGAAATACGATGCTGCGGCAAGAGTAGTAAGACAGTGTTTAGGTAAATTCGAGTCTGACATTAATTTTCTCTGAGGGTTAGTAAGCTGAGGGTGATTGATAAGTTACCTCGCTGTCTTATTGGCAATGTATTGAACAGAGAATTACCGGATCCGTTGAAATCCAATAAGCGCTGTAACAACCCTAGCTTGGAGCAGACAAATGTCAAAGAAGAATAATCCAATATTAGTCGAATGGATCGATAGCGCGCAGCCCATTGCCGCTTGGATGTTCTTGGAAAACAAGCCGGGTTTGGAAATTGTCGAGTGCGTGTCGGTGGGTTGGCCAGTGGGAGAAACAGATGAGGTTCTGATGCTGGCGCCTAACTTGGGTGATATCGAAAGCGGGGGTTCTGCTCAGGCATCGGGTTTTATTCGGATTCC
>Ga0209119_1004674_pt1 | contig 11128 bp, 6 predicted proteins | sample COG_03_FD_184747 | JGI IMG/M metagenome (GOLD analysis project Ga0209119, IMG submission 184747) | Pelagic Microbial community sample from North Sea - COGITO 998_met_03 (SPAdes) (version 2) | ecosystem: Environmental > Aquatic > Marine > Neritic zone/Coastal water | place: Helgoland, sampling... | reverse complement strand
TACTGCGCTGTGCTATCTGGCTCTGCATGGCCGCCACATCGACCTGATGGTAGTGAATGGCATGCAGGGTTGCCGCTGTTGGCGATGGTACCCATGCGGTATTGGCACCGGCTTTGGGATGGGCAATTTTAGTCGCCATCATATCCGCCATATTATCCGGCACCGGCCACATTCCCTTACCAATCTGCGCTCTGCCTTTAAGGCCACAGGCAAGACCTACGTCAACATTCTGATCCTCATAGGCGCCAATCCAGGGCATAGTTTTTAAATCTGATTTCAGGGCAAAAGGTCCAGCCAGCATACTGGTATGAATTTCATCACCAGTGCGATCTAAAAACCCGGTATTAATAAACACCACACGGCCTTTTGCCGCATATATACAAGCTTTTAGATTAACTGAGGTGCGTCGTTCTTCGTCCATAATGCCGACTTTAATTGTGTGGCGTGGCAGTTTGAGCATATCCTCAATACGATCAAAGAGCGTATTGGTAAAGGCCACTTCTTCCGGGCCATGCATCTTTGGCTTAACAATGTAAACACTGCCGGTCTCGGAATTACTGAGAGTCTGCTGCCCCTTGAGGTCATGCAGTGCAATAAGACTGGTAATAACCCCATCCATTATGCCTTCTGGCACCTCATTGCCCTGAGCATCGAGAATCGCAGGATTGGTCATCAGGTGGCCGACATTGCGAATAAACATCAGGCTACGCCCCTTTAGGGAGAGCGCTTCACCATTGGCAGCGGTATATTGACGATCAGCATTCATACGGCGTACAAAACTGTTATCCCCGCGCACCACTGTTTCTTCTAAATTACCCTTGTTTAGACCGAGCCAGTTGCCGTAGGCGAGCGCCTTATCTTCAGCGTCAACGGCGGCAACCGAATCCTCGCAGTCCATAATTGTGGTCAGGGCCGATTCAAGAACAATATCTTTGATGCCAGCACCGTCAGTTGCACCTATAGAATTATTACAATCAACTTTAATTTCTATATGTAAACCGTTGTTTTTTAATAATATTAATCTGGGTGATTCAGGATTCCCTTGATAGCCGATAAATTGATCAGGTGTCGACAATTTATGCTTGTCACCATTGCCAACAAACACCTCAAGTTGACCATCAACCACTTTATACGCAGAGGATTGACTGTGAGAGGCGTTGGCCAAGGGAACCGCTTGATCGAGAAAAGCACGCCCATAGTCAATCACCTTTTGGCCTCTCACTGGATTGTAGCCAGCAGTCTTATCGGCACCCTCAGTCTCTGGGATCACATCATTGCCATAGAGTGCATCGTAGAGACTGCCCCAGCGCGCATTCGCAGCATTCAGAGCAAACCTCGCATTCATTATCGGCACCACAAGCTGTGGTCCGGCCTGTAATGCCACTTCGGGGTCTACATTTTCAGAGCTGATGGAGAAGTTATCGACTTCAGGGACTAGATAGCCGATCTCTTTAAGGAAAGCTTTATAGTTGGTGACGTCAAAGGGTACGGGATTTTCACGATGCCAAGCATCTATCTTGCTCTGTAACTGTTCGCGTATTTCAAGCAGCTGACGATTAACCGGTGCCAAATCTTCAATAATGGCTGAAAAATCACTCCAGAACTGCGCTGGCTCTATATCAGTGCCGGGAATTATACGCTCGGTTACCAGATCGAAAATTGGCTTGGCAATCCTTAGGTTAGAATGATCTACGCGCTCGCTCATCAAGTGTTCTCCATCACAAAAGTTAGTGGCTTAAATCTAATTAGAGTAGAAGCTTAGATGGCAAAGCATGATTTTCCCAATCTATGGGTTTGATCTTTGCTATTCAGCGATCGAATGATGGTTAGCCAGTAATCTCCTCAGAGACAGACTTAATTAGCTTGCGCATCCAACGGTGACCCGGATCATGCTGTAGCAGTGGGCTCCAAACCATTTTTAAACGCATTCGAGGTATCTCAAACGGCGGCTTTAGAATGGCGACATGGGGATTTTCCTGCATAGAGCTGGCCGCTAGTGTTGGAATGGTCACTACCAAATCATTGTGCTCAGCCAATAATAGCGCCGCTTGATAATGGCGTGTAAATAGGGTGATAACTCGCTTTACATCCATTTTGGTGAGCGCCTCATCGACCCAGCCGAGACGCTGAACATCGTCAGTCGACATACCTACGCCGACTCCCATGCCGGTCTTGCTGACCCAGACATGTTTGGCGGCAAGATAAGCCTCAAGGCTCCAGTTCTTAATAATCGGGTTATCCGCTCTCAGTACACAGGAAAAGCTATCGTCCCAGAGATGTACCTGATGAAAGGACTGAGGCAACGAGTCAAAACGGTTTATTACCAAGTCCACTTTGCCGCGCTCAACATCGTGAAAGCTAACATCACTGGGGGTCATAATATCAAGACGAACTGCCGGCGCCTCTTGGCTAAGACGCTGCAACAACTTGGGTAGTAGTGTTGCCTCGGTGTAGTCACTGGCCATAATCCGGAAAATACGATCAGACTCAGAGGGGTCAAATACCGTCTTGGGTAAGACTGCCAATTCGGCGGCTGCGAGGACATTGCGCACCAGCGGCTGCAACTCCAAAGCTCTATCTGTGGGCGTCATACCGTCACTGGTGCGCACCAGCACCGGATCATCAAATAGATCCCGCAGGCGTCGCAGACTATTCGACATAGCCGGTTGACTGATGCCCAGCTCCTCTGCCGCCCTGGTGACATTGCGCTCGCGCAACAACACATCCAGATAAACCAGCAGATTCAAATCAATCTTTGATATATTCATATAAAAAATACTCGGGATAAAAACCATCAACTAGATAAATTATGGCACGGTTACTAGACTAAGGCCACAATCTGAATATTAACCACTATTAAGCAGGGAGCTTTGATGTCTATTTTTTTAAATGATGTGGCCGCCGTTAATCAATTGCGGAATGACAAAACTGGTGCTTGGAGCGCCATCAATCCTGAGTACGTAGCGCGTATGCGACTTCAGAACCGCTTTAAAACCGGCCTCGATATTGCCAAATACACCGCGGGAATTATGCGTGCAGATATGGCTGAATATGATGCCGACCCCAGCGCCTACACCCAGTCACTGGGTTGCTGGCATGGCTTTATCGGCCAGCAAAAGCTGATATCGATTAAAAAGCATTTCGCAACCACCAAGAAAAAATACCTCTACCTCTCCGGCTGGATGATTGCCGCTCTGCGTTCAGAGTTTGGTCCCCTGCCCGATCAGTCGATGCATGAGAAAACCGCTGTAGCCTCGCTTATTGCTGAACTCTATATATTTTTGCGTCAGGCAGATGCCCGTGAATTAGGCGGGTTATTCCGTCAATTGGATTCAGCCTGTGGTGATGATAAAGCTGCTATACAAGCACAGATCGATAACTTTGAAACCCATGTAGTGCCCATTATCGCCGATATAGATGCCGGCTTTGGCAATGCCGAGGCGACCTATCTTATGGCCAAGCAAATGATTGAGGCCGGTGCCTGCTGTATCCAGATCGAGAATCAGGTCTCCGATGAAAAGCAGTGCGGACACCAGGATGGTAAGGTAACTGTGCCCCACGAAGACTTTCTCGCCAAAATCAATGCGGTTCGCTATGCATTTTTAGAACTGGGTGTAGATGATGGCGTCATTGTTGCGCGCACAGATTCACTTGGCGCAGGCCTTACCAAGCAGATCGCCGTAACTCGTGAGCCCGGCGACCTCGGCGATCAGTACAACTCATTCCTCGATGTCGATGAAGTTTCTATTGATGACCTTAAAAGCGGCGATGTGGTGATTAAACAGAATGGCAAACTGGTACGTCCCAAGCGACTGCCCAGTAATCTCTATCAATTTAAAAAGGGAACTGGCGAAGCGCGCTGTGTACTTGATTGTATTACTAGCCTGCAAAACGGTGCAGATATGATCTGGATCGAAACTGAAAAGCCGCATATCGGCCAGATTGGCGCTATGGTTGATGAGATTCGCAAGGCTGTTCCCAATGCCAAGCTGGTCTACAACAACTCACCCTCCTTTAACTGGACGCTAAATTTCCGTCAGCAGATATTTGATGCTTGGCAGGAAGCCGGCAAGGATTCATCAGCTTACGATCGTGCTGATCTGATGAATATTAACTACGACCCATCGGAGTTGGCGGCTGAAGCCGATGAAAAAATCCGCACCTTCCAGGCTGATGCGGCCAGAGATGCCGGTATTTTTCATCACTTGATTACATTACCGACCTATCACACCGCAGCACTGTCTACAGATAATCTGGCTAAGGAGTACTTCGGTGAACAGGCGATGCTTGGCTACGTTGCCGGCGTGCAGCGTAAGGAAATCCGTCAGGGTATTGCCTGCGTTAAGCATCAGAATATGGCTGGCTCGGATATGGGTGATGATCATAAAGAATATTTTGCTGGCGAAGCCGCACTTAAAGCCTCTGGCAAAGATAACACCATGAACCAGTTTTAAATCTATCAGGGTAACTTTTCGGCGGATTTCAAATCCGCCTTTTTTTTGCCTACGATTTATAATGTCAGGGTAATTAGTTGTCAATTCGTAGCAGATAAATTCTTTTAAATCGGTATAATTGCGACCAGACAAAAACTCCAATTATCATCGAGCGAGCCATCTTGAAAACAGAATTTCTCGGTAAGACCCTCTCAGGCCCATTTACAGTTCCCTCTGGAATTGTCACTACAGCCACTTCGATCATTCAGTATGTCTTTGACCATATGCCCCAGGTTGGCGTGCTGACTACCAAAAGTGTCGGACCCGATGTCCGCGCTGGTAATCGCGAGCCGGTCTACAGTCAGTATGCCCCAGGCTGTTTTGTTAACGCTGTTGGCCTGACTAACCCAGGTGCTCATGCCGCCGCTGAGGCGATGTCGAAGTTACGAATACCGGAAGATCGCTTTTTATTGGTTTCGATCTTTGGTGGCAGTGTTGAAGAGTTTGTTGAGGTTGCTAAAATTATGGCGCCAGTGGCCAATGGATTGGAATTAAACCTCTCCTGTCCTCACGCTAAAGGCTATGGCATGGCTATGGGCCAAGACCCTGAGCTAGTCCGCGAAGTCACAGCGGCGGTAAAAGCGGTTGTTGATATTCCAGTGATTCCCAAACTGACACCCAATACGCCAAATATTGCCGAGATTGCTCAAGCTGCAGTCGCCGGTGGTGCAGATGCCCTCTGCGCTATTAACACTGTCGGGCCAGGCTATACCTCTTCCCACGGTCACCCGGTTTTAAGCAATGGTGCAGGCGGCATGTCAGGTAAAGGGGTATTGCCAATTGCCCTTAAATGCGTCAGCGAAATCTCTGCCGTGACCGATGTTCCAATTATTGGTTGTGGCGGTGCGAGTAGCGCTGCTGATGTTCGTGAATTTATCAGTGCCGGCTCTACCATTGTCGGTGTCGGTTCTGCCCTTACCGGCATGACTACCGACGATATGGAAAGCTACTTTAGCCAGCTTGAGTCGGATCTCTGTTTTGACTCCGATAAGGCCGAAGCACATATTCGCTACGATATAGATATGGACTTTGAACCTGTGGTTCTGGTTGAAAATAAGCGTGTCTGTGAGGATATTTGTGTTCTGACCTTTGATCGCAAGATCAATATTCAGGCCGGTGAGTTTGTTTTCCTCTGGGTACCTGGGCTGGGTGAGAAACCGTTTTCTGCCCTCTCCGATGATCCCTTCCAATTGGCGGTTATTGATGTGGGTATCTTTACCCATGCGTTGATGGATTTGGAGATAGGCGCTGAGGTCTATGTTCGTGGTCCCCATGGTATTCCCGCATCGCCACCGGAAGATGCCAAGATTATGGCTGTTGCTGGTGGCACTGGTTTAGCAGCTGTCTATCAGTTGGCGAGAGATTTTGGTAATGCTGAGGTGTTTACCGGTGCCCGCACTGCCGAGCGTCTCTACTATCTCGATGAATGTAAAAAGATTGCTGATGTGCATGTTGCCACTGATGATGGTAGTGAAGGTTTTAAAGGCTTTGTGACTGAGCTTCTGCGCAGTCGTCTTGAGGAGATGTCTCAGGCTGAGCTGGATAATTTGGTGTTCTACAACTGTGGCCCTTCACCGATGGTGCATGCTGCAGCTGCAGTTCAGCGCGAGTTTTGTCGCGATGATCAGATTTTTAGTGCGATTGATTATCTGACTAAGTGTGGCGTGGGTATCTGTGGTGCCTGTGCTTCTCCAGATGGCAAGCGTATCTGTGTCGATGGGCCATTTATGCAGGGTACGCCGGAACGGCCTGCTGCTGTTTGAAAGCTTCACGAGAGATCTTTTTCTGAGTCTTTGGCTGTAAGTTATAGCGCGGAATAGGCCCTGGAGCTTTCCTTGCGATCGGTCCCATGGGTTTATAATTTTCAGCGTTCGCACAACTCGCTATCGCTCAAACAAGTGCTTTCTTCTCCTGAAAATTACTGCACCCATAAACGGGCCCTGATTGATCGCAAGGAAAGCTCCAGGACCTATTTGAATTTATGCAGTACATCCAATTGGAAAAAAATCAGGTTGTACTGCGTTGTATGGTTTTTATTATGCGTAAAATGACTCGCCATTAGCCGCCATCTGACGCAACTTTTCTGTGGGACGATAAAGTTCGCTGAGATAAGTATATCTATCAGCACGATCACAGATCTCTTGCAGTCCGGTCTCATCCATCCAGCGGCAGATACCACCATGGAAAACCGGGAAACCAACGCCGTAAATTAGCGACATATCTGCCTCGGCTGGTGAGGCGACTATGCCCTCCTCCAAGCAGTGAACCATCTCCATGGCCATGGCGAGCATTAGGCGATCGGTAATCTCCTGCTTATCAAACATCTTCGCAGCACCAAACTGGGTCTCGAACATGGCAATAACATTGGGATCAACGAGCTTGGCAGGTTTGCCTTTATCGTTAAGCTCATACTTATAATAGCCAAGACCATTTTTCTGGCCGAGACGGTCAGCATTAAAGATAAGATCCGTTGGCCAGTTTTCGCCTTTTACAAATCGCTCGGGTAATCCATTGGTCAACACTGGGTAACAGTGTTTGATGGTATCTATACCAACCACATCCATCAGATAAGCCGGACCCATGGGTAGACCCCAGGCCTCCATCACTTTATCGATCTGCTGAAAATCTGCGCCCTCGGCAAGCATTATTTCAAGACCAAAGAGCAGCGCAAATAACACTCGGTTAACCAAAAATCCCGGGCAGTCATTAACCACAATCGGCTTCTTGCCAAGTGCCAATGCATAGGCGCTAACCGCGGCTATACATTCATCCGAGGTATTCTCACCACGGATAATTTCCACCAATGGCATCGCGTGCACAGGGTTAAAGAAGTGCATGCCACAGAAATTTTCCGGGCGCTGTAATGATTTAGCCAGGGAGTTAATCGAGATAGTTGATGTGTTTGAGGCGATAAAAGCATTGTCGATAACTAGTGCTTCCACTGCAGGTAAAACCTGTTTCTTAACCGCCTCAAGCTCAACGACTGCCTCGACCACCATATCGGACTGGCTAATCGCTGTATCGTCTAGAGTCGGTGTAATAGAGGCGAGAATAGTAGCCGCTTTCTCTTCACTCAGCCTGCCGCGAGAAACTCGCTTGCCGAGGAGTTTATTGGCTTCCTTAATGCCTAGATCGAGAGCAGCCTGATTGATATCTTTCATGACCACCGGCAAACCTTTGATGGCATTTTGATAGGCAATACCACCACCCATAATACCGGCGCCGATCACCGCGGGGGCTTTCACTGGGGTAAATGTCTCCGCCAGTGCACGGCTGCGATTTTTAGCTAACTTAACAATAGTCTGATCATTTAAAAACAGCCCCACCAGAGCGCGAGCTTGGGGGGTTCTGGTAACCTCATAAAAGGCTTCATTCTCAAGTCGAATAGCTTCGTCACGCGGCAGTGTGGCGGAACTGCAGATCAGCTCAACCGCTTTTAGTGGTGCTGGAAAATAGTTACCTACCTTGCCAATAATAGCCGCCTTAAAGTTTTCCCCTGCGGCTTGCAGCTCAGCTTCGGAGAGTTCAATTGGCGAGGTCTTTTGCACCCGCCGAGTCTGGTAGTCACGACTGCCATCGGCTAACTCGGCAAGCATTTTTAAAGACGCATCACGTAATTGCTCTGGCTCAACCAGTGCATCGACAGCACCTGCATCCAGTGCCATTTTGGGTTTTTGCTGCTCACCGGACGAAATCCAATGTATGCCGACAAACATGCCAGCCAGCCTTGGTAGGCGTACTGAACCGCCCCAACCAGGCAGGATACCCAGCTTGGTTTCCGGTAGGCCGACCGCCGCTTTGGAAGAGATAACTCTGTAGTCACAGGCCAGACAGATTTCAAAGCCACCGCCGAGAGCAAAGCCATTAATCGCCGCAACTGAGGGGTAAGGTAGATCTTCAATTTCGGAAAATAGGCCGTTTACTATCTGCGAAGCTTGAATAAAATTCTCTTTACTGGAGGCAAACATGCCTTTAAATTCAGTGATATCTGCACCGACCACAAACACTGATTTACTACTGCTAAGCAGTAGACCTTTAATATCGTCGCTGGCTTTAAGGATATCTAGCGCTTCTCTTAATTCGGCGAGTGTTTGCTGATTAAATTTATTAACCGAGTCAGCCTGATTATTAAAGTTAAGCTCTACAAAACCATTTTCTATCTGCGCGAGACCAAGCGTTTTTCCCTGAAACATAGTGGTTAATATCCTTGAAGGTAATTGAATGGGTAGTTATAAAAGTTAGCGGATATTCTATCTTGGTTAAAAGCATAGTCTATGTTTTACTGCGACTGAGCGTATCTGTAAAAATCAAGGTGAAATCGGCATGACATTGCGAAATAAAATGCATTGCGAGCAGGAGAAAAAGGCGCTTTTTGAACAGGCAAAGAACTATGCCTTTGACTATGCCGATGGTGCCGCAGAACGCAATGTATTCCCCTCAGATCAAGCTATAGCCGATCTCAATCACTTTATTGAAGAGATGCCCGCCACTCAAGGCGACCCCAAGGCGATCCTTGAGCAGCTGCATCAATACGGCTCCCCCGCGTCGTTAGCACAGACTGGCGGCCGCTATTTTGGTTTTGTGAATGGCGGTATTCTTCCGGTTACTCTGGCCACCAAATGGCTGACTGATTTCTGGGATCAAAATACCGCTCTGCAAGTTATGTCGCCGATTACTGCGAAGCTCGAAGAGATTTGCGAGCAGTGGCTAAAGCAACTGCTTGGCCTGCCTGATAGTACTGTTGCCGGTTTTGTTAGCGGCACTTCTTCCGCGATATTCTGTGGCCTCGCCGCAGCCCGCTATCGCATCTATAACAATCATCAGTGGGATTTTAATAAGCAGGGTCACAATGGCGCCCCACCGATTCGAATTATTGCCAGCCGCCATACCCATGGTGCGGTGGTTAAAGCTATCGCCCTGCTCGGCTTTGGCATAGATAATATTGAATGGGTTGAGGCTGACGATCAGGGCCGTATTATCCCTGCGCAAATGCCAGCGCTGGATAGCAGTTGTATTGTTTTACTCCAGGCCGGCAATGTTAACTCTGGTGCCTTTGATCCCTTTGAAACAATCTGTGATAACGCCAATGCGGTCGATGCTTGGGTGCATATAGATGGTGCCTTCGGCCTCTGGGCTGGTGGTATTGAGCGGCTTAAACATCTGACGCTGGGTATGGAAAAAGCCCACTCCTGGTCTGTGGATGGCCATAAAACCCTCAATACTCCCTACGATAGCGGCATCTTGCTGTGTCGGGATAAAGAAGCACTGGTAACAGCGCTGCAGGCCACTGGCGCCTACCTGACCTCCAGCTACAGCGACAGCCGCGACGGTATGCTCTATACGCCGGAGATGTCGCGTCGTGCCAGAGCTGTTGAGTTGTGGGCGGCATTAAAATATCTCGGTCGCAGCGGCGTTGATGAGTTGGTGGTGGGTATGCATCAGCGCGCGCAGGAATTTGCCGATCAACTAAAAAAAGCCGGCTTCGATATACTCAATGATGTAGTGTTTAATCAGGTCATTGTATCGCCATCTAGCGATAAAGCTATTACTCAGTCGGTTATGGAAAGCATTCAAAAGTCTGGTGAATGCTGGGTTGGCGGTTCTGTCTGGCAGGGCAAAAAGGTTATCCGCATAAGCGTCTGCTCTTGGGTCACTTCACCTGAAGATATTAGCCGATCAGTGAGGGCTTTTATTGAGGCCCGGGATAAAGTTATTGCGGCTTCTGAAAAATAATCACATCGGCACCAATAAAAACTGGTGTGCTACTCCACTGCTCTCCCAGATATTCAAAACTTTCCACAGAGAAAAAACTGATATGCGTGGGGTCGGTTTTATAATGCCAACTGGAAAACTTGTCTGCATCAGTCACCAGCTTGGTCATTAACCCAAGGTAGCCGCCAGGTTTTAGCATGCCCCACAACCGCGCCAACTCATCCATTGGCTGTGATAAGTGCTCAACCAGCTCTGTGGCAGTAATAAAATCGTACTGGCGGTCAAATACCTGCCGGTTATCCGCATAGTAAAGGTCATAGAGATCAACGGAATGGCCCTGTTCCTCAAGCATTACTGACAGGCAGGGTCCAGGGCCACAACCAAAATCCAGGCCTTGGCTATTCGTCGGCAATCGCTGTAATAATGGATCTGCCAAGCGGCTCAGAAATTTGCGATAGCCACTGTCATTGGGATCGTTTTCATGGTGATCATACTGCGCCTGCTCATCCACGGCGTTGAGATGAAACTGTTTGGGCACAAATACTAGCTGACACTGAGTGCAGCGCAAATAATCACGAAGCTTGTCTTGAGAAAATTGTCCGGTATCGGCAGAAAAGCACAGCGGGCAATCAATGGAGGTTTCAGGCATATTTATCAAAGGGCAAACTATTTAGGCGCAGTATGTCAGGAGATCATATTCGAATATAGGCTTTCAACGCGGCTATTTAGCCCAGAGCGCCTAATTTTAGTTGTCATTCATTTATTTTTGAAAAAACACCGCAAGATGCGAATTTCAGATTGACGCAAACATGGTAGGTCAGTATTATGCGCGCTCTCGAAAGAGACCGCATGGTAAGACATTCGGGGATTAGCGCAGTCTGGTAGCGCGCCTGCTTTGGGAGCAGGATGTCGGGGGTTCAAAT
>Ga0209119_1004671_pt1 | contig 11134 bp, 10 predicted proteins | sample COG_03_FD_184747 | JGI IMG/M metagenome (GOLD analysis project Ga0209119, IMG submission 184747) | Pelagic Microbial community sample from North Sea - COGITO 998_met_03 (SPAdes) (version 2) | ecosystem: Environmental > Aquatic > Marine > Neritic zone/Coastal water | place: Helgoland, sampling... | reverse complement strand
GTTATACAGCGGGCGGGAGGTTTAAATGATTATGCCTTTATAGAGGCCAGTATTTTTTCGCGTGCTGAGTTACGTGAGTTAGAGAAAATACGGCTTGATGAATTACAGCAGCAGTTAGAGTCTGATATTGCTACTTCGAATATTCAAGAGGGTGGCGATAATATTGCGAAAGAAGAAGCAGAGCAGTTATTAGAAAGTATGGAAGAGATTCGGCCAACGGGGCGCATGGTAATTGACTTAGCGAATATTCTTGAAAAGCCAGAAAGTTATGACGTGGTATTAAAAAACGGTGATCGTTTAATAGTGCCAATGCAAAGACAAACGGTCACGGTAGTGGGTGAGGTGCAGCATGCAACTTCGCATTTGTTTGAGGGTAAGTTATCGGTTAATGATTATATTGAGCGCAGTGGTGGCACCACAATAAAGGCGGATAAGAAACGTATTTATGTTGTAAGGGCCAATGGCAGTGTGTATTTGCCGGGTGGGTCACGTTGGTTTAAGCGTGGGGTTAAGGGTATTCAACCGGGCGATACGGTGGTGGTTCCGTTGGATGCAGATAGGATGAAGAAGTTGACGTTGTGGTCAAGTGTGTCGGAGATTGTTTATAGGATGGCATTGGGTGCGGCGGCTGTTGCGAGTTTTTAAAGAGTGTTTAGATTTGGTGTTTTAAAATGTTCATTCTTGAACTTGGTGATAAATCAGTTGTTCTTACCAGCAACTTGAAGTGATAAGTTTCTGTCCATAAGGGAAATAATTCAAAGTAATGATTTTTAGATCTATTAATAATACTTATGCAGTCCTTGATCAAGTTCTTGTCTCTGGCGGAAATTTTTTAACGATACTTATATGTGCTTATTTCTTTTCTCCTGATGAGCAAGGTAAGCTTGGATTTATATTATCAGTTTATATGGGATTGATGGTAGTTAACCAAACTTTTCTATTTCAGCAGGCTGCGATCGATTACCCAAGAAAAAAAAACAAAACCCAATACAGAACATCATTAGCTAAGAGTCAATTTATGGTCGCTATCATGGCTGGGTCAGCAGGGATGGTTCTCTTGTTTTTGATGTCAGGATTATCTGATTGGGTAATGAAAGCTGAAGAAATGATTGTTGTATCTTTTTATTTTTTTATCCAGCAATTGACAGATTGTAGTAGAAGGGCGTCATACATATTTTATAGTGCAAAAAAATCTGCTTTATTTAGCTGCATTACATACATACCGCGAATTTTCCTGTTGTTAGCAATAAAACCTGAAGACGTAACCACAGCATTTCTATTGATGTCAATTGCATCTATGGTAGTAGTTATTATTGACTGGAGAGTAGTTATAAAAAGTAGGTTTAAATTTAGTTATGAATTTAATTCGTTGCGAAGACAGGGAGGCAAAAAAAAATGGCTATTAATGACAGGGCTATTTTCTTGGGTAGCATCTGCCTTGCCGGTATATTTTTTAGGTGCTTTTGGATCTATGTCGCAGGTTGGGATCTATATAACCCTGAGGAGTATCGTAGGGGTGGCTAACGTATTTTTGGAAATTGTGGAGACGGAGATATCTTCTAAAGCGGGAAAGGCGTATTTAAAATCGGTAGCGATCCTTGATAACCTCCTCAGGAAAGTAAGTGCATTAGGGGTGATTTTTTGGATAACTGGTGCGATATTTTTTCATTTTTTTAATGAAAAGTTAATGCTGTATTTCTATAGGGATATTTATCTGGGTTACGGGATAGCGTTTCAAATTATGTGGATAGGGATTGGTATTACGTTTTTGTTTAGGATAAATGCAGTGAAGCTAAGGACTATAGGTGAAAGTAGAATTACTGCCGAGGCCTATAGTGTTGCCGTGCTGATAATTATAATTTCTGGATATTTAATGAAAGAGAATTTTAGTATTTATAGTGCAGCTTATTTAATTTGTATGGGTGCTACAGCTAACTTTTTTTTCCAAGTGGTTAGACAGAAATATTTATGTTTTGAGAAAGAAAGAGTTGAATATGATTGAATATATTGATCCGCTTAAATTGATTAAATGTCAAAGATTTGATTTGGTCGCGAAGTATATATATGCAATTAATTATCAAAAAAACTCTACTAATTCTGGAGGTTGGTTTTTAGAAATATATATGCGGCATATAGAGGTTTTTAATGGTTTTGTAGAGGCTGATGAAAGTAATAAGTATGGAGCAGATGCATTTATCAATTCTTTTAATCATCTCTTGAATGATATTGGGAAGAATGGTTTTAATTCAGAGTATTCACCGGTTCCCATCAATAATGGGATCATTATTGATGGGGCTCATCGAACTACGGCATGTTTATTACACAATAAGCCAATACCCACAGAAAAAAGCGCTATAGAAAGTGGTACATATGACTATAGCTGGTTCAGGAAAGCGGGTTTAGATGAGTGGATCATGGACGCGATTGCAATAGAAGCCTGTAAGTTAAGAGAAAATACTTTTGTTGTAGTCATTTATCCATCGGCTGAAGGAATGGATGATGACTTAGTTGAGTTAATTAAAAAAAAATGCGAGATATGGTACAGGAAAGATATAGCTTTTATGGGGAATGGTCCTGTGAATCTAATTAAAGCTTTATATAAAACTGAGTTATGGCTTGGGGATGATACAGATGGTTATTATGGGGCGCATAATAAAGCAACCTGGTGTTTTGATGGTGCCGGCCCCTTAAGAAGTTTTTTGGTAGAAAGCACTTTGCCTGAAATTCTTAAGCTAAAAAAAGAGATCAGGAATATTTTTTCAATTGATAATCATTCTGTGCATATAACTGATTATCATGATGAGGCTGTTGATGTTTCAAAATTATTATTCAATGAAAATAGTATTGATTTTATCAATAGGTCAGCCATTAAGGAGTCGCGATGGCTGGAGACGTTGATGACGGATTTCAAGATTTGGATAAAAGAAAATAAACTTAATTCAGATAATTATTGTATAGATTCAAGCGCTGTACTTTGTGCTTATGGGTTGAGAGAGTGTAGGGATCTCGACTTTCTATCTATTGAGGGTTCGCCAGATACTGGGATTGAAGAGATCGGCTGCCATAATTCTGAAATAAAATATTATAAAAAAAATATCGCTGATATTGTGAATGGACCCTTAAACCATTTTTTTTATAATGGGCTGAAATTTTGTTCAATAAATACAGTGAAAAATATGAAGAAAAATAGGGGTGAAAATAAAGATTTAGAAGATGTTGATTTAATTTTATCTATAGGCGGCGTAAATTTAGTGAAAGCGAATAAGTTTAAGCGATGGTTAAAAGTGAGATTTTTATATCAAAAGCTGCGATTTTTAGCATTTAGATGTAGGTACTATCTAAAGAAGTTTATAAAGAAATTACAAAGAAGTAAAAAGTGAGTAGTTTAAGGTGTGATACAAAAATTGAAGTCAGTAAAAAAAATATTTTTTTTAGATCTATAGATATATTGATTCCTTTTTTATTATTGATTTTCTTGATTGGTGTTGTCGGAGTTGTGACGCCGAATTATTTTAATTATATTTCAGCTACCCCTGTATTTGAAATATTCTTTATTTTTACATGCGCTTTATCTATTAAAACATATCCGAAGAAATTCCTTGTTTTCGCGTTTTTATATTCCATGTATTTATTTTATTACATTGTAGCTTCATATTTTATTGATAAAAAAAGCTTTATGGATGTTGCTATCTCAATAAAATCATTTGTATATCTGATTATGTTAGGTTTTGTATCGAATAAGAAGATTATGAATTGTAATATTCTAGAAATATTCTTTCATGCTATTTTGTTTTTGATGGTGGTTAAATATTCGTACTCTGTTTTTTTTGGTTTTTCAACTAGGCCTGGCATTTTTCTGGAAAATAATTTCGAAATCCTATTTATATCAATAATTGCTATTGGCGTATGGGAGGCGAGGGGTTTTGTTCGATATTCTGAGATTTTTTTCTTGTTCGTTGTTGCGGCGTTAAGCGGATCTAAATCCGGAATACTTGAAATCTCTGTTGTGATTTTATTTGCTTTTTATAATAAAATTTTTTCTACAAGGAATATAATACGTTTTTTTTTATTAATCATATTGGCAAGTGTGCTGGCTTTTTTAGCTATGTTGATGATTTTTTTAAAAATTGGAGAGGGAGGGTTGGAGGGTATCGATAGGTATCTTTTTTTATCAGTTTTCCTTGATGAGACGAGATCGTGGAATTTTGGTAGCTGGATTATGGGGGCAAGCCCTTTAACGGAATTAAGTGGTTTTTCATGCGATAAGCTAATCTATTATGATGAGCTTTTTAGTCACAAAAATGATGGATCATGTTTTTCGGTGGTATTGCATTCAATGCATTTGAGGATGGTATTTGATCATGGCGTTGTAGGTTTGCTAGCTATATTTTTAGGCATAATTCAGCTTTGTCATTTGGCTAATTTAAGTAAGATCTTTCAGTCCTCCCTAGTTGCTGTTCTAGTCATAAATGGACTTTCAATATCTTCTTATAACAGTGTTTATTTTGTGCTTGCATTGGCGCTCTGCATACTTACAAAATCTGAAGCTAACGGTTTTTTCACAAGAAATAGGTCAGAGTCATTGATAAAGAGGTTTTTGACATGATTAGCGTAATTATTTTAACTTACAACGAGGAAGTACATATTGAGAGGTGTATTTCTTCTTTACTCCCTTTTGCAGATAAGGTGTTTATAGTTGATTCTTTTTCGACAGATAACACAGTTAGTATCGCAAGAAAAATGGGAGCTGATGTGGTTAGTAGGGCTTGGAAGAATTATGCCGATCAGTTTCAGTGGGCAATAAATAATTGTGGCGTTGAAAGTGATTGGTTAATGAGAATGGATGCCGATGAATATTTAGAGCCAGATTTGATAGATGAAATATCAGAAATAGAGCCGGTAAGCGTTTCAGATATTGATGGAATATATATTCGCAGAAAAGTTTTTTTCCAGCAAAAATGGATTAAACATGGTGGCTTTTACCCGCAGACTCTCCTGCGAATTTGGCGTAAAAATATTGGGCATATAGAGCAGCGGTGGATGGATGAGCATATTGTTATTGGCTCTAATTCCAATACGCTAGCGCTTAGGGGGAATATAGTTGACGACAATAAGAAAGGAATTACTTTTTGGATCGAAAAACATAATTCGTATGCAACAAGAGAGATGGCAGATGCTATTAATCAAAAATATGCTATTACTAAAAAAAATAATGAATTGAAAAATGGTGGTTTATCTCAGGCTAAATTCAAAAGAATATTAAAAGAAGATTTTTACACAATATTTCCTTTAAGCCTCCGTTCGTTTTTATATTTCATTTATAGATACATATTTAGATGTGGTTTTTTAGACGGTGGAAAAGGCTTTTTATGGCATTTCATGCAAGGATTTTGGTACAGATTACTTGTAGATATTAAGATCTCTGAAATAGAAAAAAAGTCTGGTGGTGATGTAGAGAAAATTATTAAATATTTAAAAGAAGACTATGGAATTATTTTAACATGAGTGAGTCCTATCAAGACCTATCTTCCTTTGAGTTACCATCTGGTTTTCGCGGTCGTAGCCCCCTTTTTGTTCAGTTGTGGTGGTTAGTCCAGTCAACGCTCTTTGGGTGCTCTCCTCAGTTTATGTATCGCTGGAGAGTTTTTTTACTTAATATTTTTGGAGCGGATATTGGAGAGAATGTCTTGATTAGGCCAAGTGCACGGATAACTTATCCTTGGAAGATAAGTATCGGTGACAACTCTTGGATTGGTGACAATGTGACGATCTACAGCCTATGTGAAATTACAATTGGCGCAGACGTTGTGATTAGTCAGCGTTCATATATTTGTGCAGCGACACATGATTATTCACAGACATCATTTGACATGATAGGTAAACAAGTGACTATCGAAGATCAGGTCTGGCTCGCGACTGATGTGTTCGTTGCTCCAGGAATCAATATTGGACGTGGAGCAGTAATCGGTGCACGAAGTAGCGTATTTAAAGATGTTGCTGCTAGTACTATATCTGTTGGCAGCCCTTCAATTGTGGTTCGTTCACGATAATGAGAATTCTTCTTTACGGTATTAATTTTTCTCCTGAGCTTACTGGTATTGGTAAGTATTCAGGTGATATGGCAGCTTGGCTTTCTGATGCGGGACATGATGTTAGGGTTATTTCGGCTCCGCCTTACTATCCCCATTGGATAGTTAATGAAGGGTATAAAAGTTATTTATATCGCCATGAGAGCGTGAATGACTTGCAAGTATGGCGTTGCCCCCTATATGTGCCTAAAAATCCAAAGGGTTTCAGCCGTGTCCTTCACTTGGCTAGCTTTGCAATTAGTAGCTTGCCTATACTTGCTCGACAATTATTTTGGAAGCCGGATGTTGTTATTTGTGTTGAGCCTCCAGTTTTTTGTGCACCAGCAGGGCTTTTATTTTCAAAATTAGTGGGGTGTAAATCTTGGTTGCATATTCAAGATTTTGAAGTAGATGCTGGAATTAATCTTGGTTTAGTTCCTTTTTTGTCTGCCCAAAAAATTATTTTAAAAATTGAGATTTGGCTTCTAAAGCGATTCGATAAAGTGTCAACCATCTCTAAGTCAATGATGAAAAAGCTAGATGAAAAAAATATTAAAACTGAAAATCAGATTTTCTTTCCGAATTGGTCAGATTTAGATTGTGTCTCATATGCGCCTAAAAGGGGTGAGGAGTTTAGAGTCAATAACGGCATCAAGCCCTCTGATTTTTTGGTTTTGTATTCCGGAAATATGGGTGAAAAGCAAGGATTAGATATGGTTGTTGAGGCGGCAAAAGTCCTTGCTAGTAATCAGTCTATTCGTTTTTTACTTTGCGGTGATGGGGCTGACAAAAAAAATCTACAAGGTATCGTTAAAGATGCAGGGATTAATAATGTCACCTTCTTGCCGTTGCAATCTCTGGATAAGTTTAATTGCCTTTTAAATTCTGCAGATCTACATTTAGTAATTCAAAAAAAAGGTGCTGCAGATTTAGTCATGCCCTCTAAGCTTACTAATATCATTGCATCTGGTGGTTATTCATTGGTTACTGCTGAAAAAGGCACTGAGTTGGAGATATTGATTAGTGATAACCCATTTCTTGGGACTCTTATAGAGCCTGAGTGTCTAGTTGATTTCCTGTCTGCTATAAAATATTTGGCTGCACGACAACAAAAAACTGAGCATTATTTGATTCGATCTTTTGCTGAAAATACTTTTGATTTTAATTTTGTTATGAGGCGCTTCGAGGAGAATTTGAAAAAAGCTACTTATGATAATGCCGTTGGGTGAATTAGACAAAAGTTATATATACATTTAATTTTTTTAAGCGCTGTTATCTCGATTTAGTTAATATTTTTAAGTGGATTGATGAGATCGGATTCTAAATATTACTACTAGGTAATATGCTTTCTTACGATATTTTATTTATCCATAAAATAAAGGGTACAAAATTGAAAAAAGCTTTAATTACAGGAGTAACAGGCCAGGATGGATCTTATCTTGCCGAGCTTTTATTAGAAAAAGGTTATTTGGTTCATGGTATTAAGCGAAGAGCTTCTTCGCTTAATACTCAGCGTATAGATCATATATACCAAGACCCTCATATGGAGAATAAAAACTTTATTCTCCATTATGGTGATCTTACCGATAGCTCTAACCTAACCCGTATCCTGCAAGAGATCCAACCCGATGAGGTCTATAACCTCGGTGCTCAAAGTCATGTTGCTGTGAGTTTTGAGGCGCCTGAATATACTGCTGACGTAGATGCTCTCGGTACTTTGCGGCTGCTTGAAGCTATACGTTTACTGGGCATGGAAAAGAAGGTCAAATTTTATCAAGCATCTACGTCAGAGTTATATGGCGAGGTGCAAGAGACTCCGCAAAAAGAGACCACGCCTTTTTATCCCAGATCACCCTATGCCGTTGCTAAATTGTATGCATATTGGATCGTAGTTAACTATCGCGAGTCATATGGTATGTACGCTTGCAATGGCATTTTGTTTAACCATGAATCGCCTCGTCGTGGTGAAACATTTGTAACGCGTAAGATTACACGTGGCCTAGCAAATATTGCACTGGGTCTTGAGGATTGTCTGTATATGGGGAACATCGACGCTCTTCGTGATTGGGGTCATGCGAAAGATTATGTGCGTATGCAGTGGATGATGCTTCAACAAGAGCAAGCTGATGATTTCGTGATAGCAACGGGTGTTCAATATTCGGTACGTGAATTTATTAAATGGTCGGCGACTGAATTAGGAGTCACTCTGCGCTTTGAGGGATCAGGCATAAATGAAGTTGGCATCATTGAGAGTATTGTTGGTCATGATGCTCCGCGTTCTTCGGTTGGAGATGTGATTGTCCGCATTGATCCTCGATATTTCCGACCTGCTGAGGTTGAAACGTTACTTGGCGATCCTACTAAGGCAAAAAGTCTCTTGGGTTGGACTCCTAAAATCACTGCCCAAGAAATGTGTGCAGAAATGGTGGCAGAAGATTTAATAAGTGCCAAGCGATATGCACTTTTAAAAAAACATGGTTATGAGCTTGCAGTTTCAACAGAAAATTAATAGAGGTTTTAGATGAAGATTTATGTAGCTGGCCATAGAGGTATGGTAGGAAGCGCAATAGTGCGCCAACTTCAGGCGCGTATCACGGCAGGTGAAAACCTAGAGATTCTCTCGCGTACCCATGAACAACTTGATTTAACTGAGCAGTCTGCTGTTCGTGATTTTATGGAATATGAAAAGCCAGATTTGGTGATTATTGCCGCAGCTAAGGTGGGTGGCATTTACGCCAACAACACTTATCCTGCCGATTTTATTTATCAAAATTTAATGATTCAGAGTAACATCATTCATAGCGCCTATATCTGCGGGATCATGAAGTTGCTCTTTCTTGGAAGCTCATGCATCTATCCATGTTTAGCTGATCAGCCTATGGGAGAGGATGCTCTGTTAACTGGTGTCCTTGGCCCCACCAATGAGCCATATGCAATTGCTAAAATTGCGGGTATCAAACTATGTGAAAGTTATAACCGTCAATATGGTGTGGATTATCGGAGTGTGATGCCAACCAATCTTTATGGCCCAGGAGACAACTATCATCCAGAAAACTCCCATGTAGTCCCTGCACTTATTCGTCGATTTCATGAGGCGAAAAGTAATCATACAGCAGAAGTAGTGATTTGGGGTAGTGGTTCTCCATTACGCGAGTTTTTGCATGTGAATGATATGGCCGCAGCTTGTTTGTTTGTACTTGAACTAGATGAAGAAACTTATTTAGCGAATACACAGCCTATGCTTTCTCATATAAATGTCGGTAGTGGCCAAGAGGTGAGTATTAAAGATTTGGCTGTTTTAATTGGTGATGTAGTTGGTTATTCGGGACGGATTAATTTTGACGCCAGCAAGCCGGATGGAACGCCTCGAAAGTTGATGGATAGTACGCGTCTGCATGTGATGGGGTGGAGTTATGATATTAAACTGAGTGAAGGTTTGGTTGATGCTTATGATTGGTTTTTGCGAAATCAATGAGGTTTTGAATTTTAAATCGATATCGGGGTAGGATTATACCGACTCCTATTCGCCCTTATTGATGGTGTGGATTCCCAAAAATAAATTAATAATATTTATGACCTGAACCTCTTATTTGTAAGTGGGTTTTTTACTAGATCGAGAAGGTCGCTTGGTCAAATTTATAGTAGATAAGTTTTTTCTGTTCGATATTTGTAGGTTGTTATAGTTTAAAATAAAGGGTGTGGATAATTGATATCAGAGAAATTAAAATTGATAGTTAAGAGAAATGTTGCGTTTGATTCAAATGCATACATAGTTTTAAAAAAAATATGGATAGCTAGTAAAAATGTTGTAGATTTTTTCTTCTTTAAAGTAAAGTACCCTAAAGCAAAGTGGTATTCTAAATTTTATAGTTCTGGTCATTCATGGAGTCAGTACGGACAGGATCAGCTTATTTTAAGTCTGTTTAATGATGACGAGTTATTCTATGTTGAGATTGGAGCAAATCACCCTACGCGACTAAATAATTCATTCTTACTGGAAAAAAACGGATGGAGAGGGGTTTCAATAGATCCGTTGAAAAAGTATATAGATGAATGGTGTGAAGTTCGATTGCAGCCATTCGTAAATGTTGCGATAGGTCGAATGAGTGAGACGCGAACTTTTGTTGAATTTAGTGGTGTTGAAGATTGGATAGATATGATGTCCGGCTTTGAAGAGTTTATTAGGGAAGAGGATTATCTGACATTTGAATCGGAGTCATATCCGATAGAGGTAAAGAGATTAGAAGAAGTGATTGAGGTTGATAAAATTGACTTGCTATTAATGGATGTTGAGGGCGCAGAAATGGAAATCTTAAGTGGGATTGATTTTGATAGGTTGAATCCATCGTATATATTAATAGAAAACGCTTCTGAAATTGGTGGAGGGCTTGAGGTTAGGAGAGAGTTAGAGAGAAAATCCTATCGTTTAATCGCCAGAATAGGTTGTGCAGATGATTTATTTGAATATTATACTAATGAGTAGCTAATAATGTTATTTCTAATAGGAAATTATTTTCGTCATAAGTCACTTTAATGAAAATTCATGTTTATATCTAGATCGATGGGATATCTAGTACATATTTGGCAATTCCTCAGCATACTTACCGCATATAAATAGAATGCAGTCTTGGTTGGGTTCCACCCCAATGCGAGCCTGTAGTGCAGCCATTCAACCAAAACTGAATCGTGCTTTTAGAGGCCTGGGCCGATAATAGCGCAGCTATAAATGGGCTGTTGTCTTGGGTGCCGTCCATTTCTAATATATAAAATACATCTTTTTCGCAGCCGTCGGGGTTTACCATAGCCGCTGAAAACATAACTCTCGCTAGCGTGCCATCAGCTTTAATAAACAATTCAGTAATGGTGCCGTTGCCCGTCGATCCGCCCGCAAATAATTGGCTGGACGCTACCAGCAATAAAATAAACGCTATTGGTTTTAACATTTTTATATTCTCATCGGTTATAAAAACAATTTAAAAATATCTATTAGCCTATACAGTTATTCCGAAAGATAGACGCCAATAATCTCTCCCTGTTGATTGTTATTGAAGCAGCCGTCATATCTG
>Ga0209119_1004667_pt1 | contig 11153 bp, 10 predicted proteins | sample COG_03_FD_184747 | JGI IMG/M metagenome (GOLD analysis project Ga0209119, IMG submission 184747) | Pelagic Microbial community sample from North Sea - COGITO 998_met_03 (SPAdes) (version 2) | ecosystem: Environmental > Aquatic > Marine > Neritic zone/Coastal water | place: Helgoland, sampling... | reverse complement strand
GTCTATGTGGAGAACCACAGCTCCTTTGTATCCGTGAAGTTTCGTGATTTTACCGAGTGAAAAACACTGCTCCTTCTGCACAATTACTCTGCGCTTTCTTCCGCTGGAGCTTCTTCTGTTGCTTCGCCAGCTGGAGCTTCTTCTGTTGCTTCAGCAGCTGGAGCTTCTTCCGTTGCCTCTTCAGCAGGAGCTTCTTCTGTTGCTTCCGCAGCTGGAGCTTCTTCCGTTGCCTCTTCCGCTGGAGCTTCTTCTGTTGCTTCAGCAGCTGGAGCTTCTTCCGTTGCATCTTCAGCAGGAGCTTCTTCTGTCGCTTCAGCAACTGGAGCTTCTTCCGTTGCCTCTTCAGCAGGAGCTTCTTCTGTTGCTTCCGCAGCTGGAGCTTCTTCCGTTGCATCTTCAGCAGGAGCTTCTTCTGTCGCTTCAGCAACTGGAGCTTCTTCTACAACTGGAGCGTTAGCTGCCTCAATAGCAGCTTTACGTGCATTGTTTACTTCGGCTTCAGCAGCAAGACGTGCTGATTTACTCACCTGTGCGGCTTCATTTAAAGACTTAACTTTTCCTTCAATCTTGTTCTCTTTTTCAGAAACCCAAGCTTCGAATTTGGCCTCTGCTTGTTCTTCAGTCAAAGCACCTTTACGAACACCTTCGAGCAAGTGTTTTTTCATCATCACACCACGGTAAGATAAAATAGCACGTGCAGTATCAGTGGGCTGAGCACCTTTCATGACCCAAGATAAAGTAGAGTCGAAGTTCAAATCGATTGTTGCTGGATTTGTGTTCGGGTTGTAAGTACCCAATTTCTCGATGAAACGACCATCACGCTTGGCGCGAGCATCCGCTACAACGATTGAATAAACTGGACGACCTTTACGACCACCTCTTTGCAAACGAATCTTAGTTGACATAATTAATTGTTTTAAAAGGGTCCGAAACCCCGTTAATTAATGAATAATTGAGGCGCAAAAGTAGCGAATTAATCGATATGTTGTATTCCTGTCAATTTATCTTTCGACATGAATGATTTTCGATCCTTCTGTCTCCATATTAAAGTCAAAAGGCTCAGCATTAATTTTCTTCATAGCCTGATTCAACGACGCGTGTGCAGCAGTAGGGGTGTAAAACAGCATAAATCCGCCTCCGCCAGCACCGAGCAGTTTACCACCCAGTGCACCTGCTTTTCGACCAGCGGCATATGCCTCAGAAATCCTAGGATTGGTAATTCCGGAGGCTAGTTGCTGTTTCAAAAGCCAATTTTCGTGCAATAACGTACCGAAATCATCGAGATTGCCCGCTTCTAATGCATCACGTAATTTGTAAACCAGACTTACCATAGTGGTCAATGCTTGAAACTTTGACTCTTGCGAGGTGTTTTCTTTTTGTTCTGCTAAAATTGCACTTGCAGAGCGCTGATTGCCGATGTAATAGAGTTTTAAATTGGTATTTAATGTCATTCTAGTTTCGTCAGAAACACGAACAGGATGCACAGACACCGAGCCATCAGTGTTAAACTCAATAACATTCAAGCCTCCAAAAGCCGCGGCATATTGATCTTGCTTTCCTATGGGTTCTTTCAGTAAGTCGATTTCTACACGACATGCGCCAGCGCCCAATTCCTTTTTACCATACGAACGTCCAGTATAGGTACTTAGATTGTGAAGTAAACCTACCGTAAAACTGGAACTACTTCCCATCCCCGTTCCACCAGGTATATCAGCAATAGAACTCACTTCAATGCCGTTCAAATTGAAGTCTTTTAATACAGTTCGCAAGATTGGATGCTGTAAGTTTCTTACATCATCAACTGTTTCTGTTTGAGAGTATTTACAACGGATTTTATCCTTTTCAAAAAAAGCATGGGTACTGATATACATGTATTTGTCGATACTCGTGCTCAACACTGCACCGCGCTGCTTTTCGAAATATGCGGAAAGGTCACTACCTCCGCCAACAAATGAAATTCTAAAAGGGGTCTTTGTAATAATCATGCGCCTAAAGTAGCTAATGTTGATAAAGTAGAGTTATCAATAATGAATAATAATGACATGTTTTGAGCGTAGATTTAAAACGTTATGAATAAAACCAATTGAATCCTATGACTTTTTATTAATTCTATTTCGCTTACTACGACCTATCATGTCCATTTAAATTGGGAGCGACAATTATAAAATAGTGGGCTATTACCAGAAACAATAAAAAATTATCACCTTATGTATGAGTCCAAAAGTATCATTCAGAGTAAATATTCATTCGAAGTACAGCAACTAACGTACAATGCCCTCAAGCGTTTAGATGAGCGCCACAGACCTTACTTGCATGCAGCAATGCAAAGGTGCAACTACCATTTATCTGAAACCATTGTTAATTATCAAGATTCATTTTCCATTCAAATGCAGATAGCGATGTATAAAAACTTCGTCCTCAGAGTAGCTGAATTATGGAGCTTGCTCGGTCAATGGCCCAAAGAGATTTATCTGCCTGGATTAGAAGAGATGGTTGAACGTGTAAAACAGCTGTATTTCGATTTACTCCGAGAACTAACTCGAAAGGAAGTACATCTTATTCAAATTAACGCGAATCGTAAACCCAATTAATCATGGATACAAAAGTAAGTCAGCCCATTTATCAAGAGGCATTAGCAATTAACAGGAACATACAATCCATAACCAAAGGGTACTTCAGTAATGGTACGTTCAATCTCGCTTTTAAGATTAAGGACGACATAATTAATGTTTGTAATCTTCTAGATATGGGGGTCAGTGCAAGATTTGAACATACCTTCGAAGAATATTATACGAAAGCCCTGAAAGAGTCGGATACACTACTTGATCATATAAGAATAGCGAATAGAGTTCACATGATTCGCGGCGGTTTTCCCGAAGAACTTATTGCACGGATTGAGTTGTTAAAAATGAAATTGGTTTTAATGCTAGAGTTGTTTCGCAGCGAAGTACCATTGGATTATCTTAACCTTTCTAACTGGGCAAGAAAGAAGTTAACCCATACATAGGTAGGAATTGTGAATGAGCATGAGATAGCATCGCTGGTTTGGTGGGCAGAGGAAAGAGTCCGGGGATTTATGACAGGTTTGCATAAAAGCCCGGATTTTGGATACAGTGTTGAATTCGCACAACACAGAGCCTACGTACCTGGTGATTCCCCTAAACATATAGATTGGTCTGTTTTAGCTAAAACAGACAAATACTTGCTGAAACAATACGAGGCAGAATCGAATCTAAGAACCTATTTCGTAGTGGACTCCAGTTCTAGTATGCATTTGCCATTACCTAACTCAAAATGGAACACACTGGTTCAGTTGCTAACGCTCATTGGCACTTTACTTCAAAAGCAACGCGATGCCATGGGAATGCTTGAGATTAATGAAATGGGCAGTCATTTCTTTGAGTCAAAAGCCACGAGTGTATGGATTAAGCAGATGCTGAATCATTTGTCCAAAAAAGACGGAGAAACCAAGAAAAACGCAAATATTGCTTTCGAAATAGAAGCGTTGATGGCCAAAATCCCGCGTCGGAGTCAGATTATATTGTTTATAGATCTTTTCCAAGAAAACTTAGAGAAAATACTAGATGCGGCAGCTTTATTGGCGTTCGAAGGACATTCGGTACGATGTACATTTATATCGCACGCTGAATTGGAATTAAACGAAGAATATTTTGCGGGTAAACAGGTTATTGACATTGAGACGGGTACAAAAGCATATATCAACCAAAATGATGCAAAGAGATATGTCTCCTTCGTTGAAGCTCAAAAAGAGTGGGCAATTACTTTAAGTAGAAATCTGAATTTGAATTGTAAGATACTCGATGCAAGTCGTGAGCCTATGTACCTATTGCGTGAATTATTAGCGTAAAAAAAGGCCCAGCGTTAAGCTGAGCCATTATTAAATAAGGGGAAATAATTATTTTTTATCCTTAGCCGTCGCGCTGGTTTTGCGCGCAGCATCAACTTTTTCTTGATTAGCTGGCGACAAATATTGAACTGCTTCCACTTTTTTCACTTTCTCGTTCTTTTTGAAACGATTGTCAAAAAAGGCCATGCTGACCCCAGTGCTTATATTTATTGAGCTCGTAGAAGCTCCGATTCCCATACGACCATTTATCAGCTCTTTAGATATAGTTGCTACATCACCAACCGTTGTCGTTCCTATATAAAATTGGACTACAGGTGTTAACCTTAACTGTACTGCGGCATTAACTCGATCATTATGGAGTTCATCCATTGCCATATAGTAACCACCTTTTAGCTGAACATTGCGACCAAGCCAAAGCATGGTATTAATACCCATATAGGTATAATCGTTCCAAGAGTTTTTGCGATCTACGTAGTGTACGCCTAAATAACTGTATTTAGAGAATTTATAGTTAAGTGCAACATTCGTCACCTGAGGAGTACGGTATGATAATGATTGAGAAGCATCTAATAACGCAGTGCTAATACCGTTTTGAATAGTTTCTGTGTAATCATTAATGGACGCTGAGACTGCACTTCCTAATGTATCTCCTACTGCACTATTGTATGTAAACCCATCTATGTTCGCATTGCCGTAAAGACGCTTTCCTAGGGCACTAGCAAAATTCATTTCGCTTGCAGCCAAACCACTCATAGAAAGTTGTATATCCAATTTCTTGATAGGGCTGTAGGTTAATCCAAATCCAATGGTTCCATTTGACGTACTACCAGATGTAGCATAGTTCACTAAGCCTCCGATATCCCCCTCTTTCAGCAGAGAATAAGGCGTAATAGCATCTGCCGACAACTGGTTTAAACTATCCAGCGTTGTCCCGGCATTAAATACGCCGGTTGCTGCCAAAGCAAAGTCATAATCTACGTTTACAGTATTCATTCCAGTTGCGGTATTTTCCGAACTTGCGATACTAAAGGCGTTTGTTAATATATTAGCGCCTGCGACAAAACTGTTCCTGTGGTAGGTAATACCGACACGAAGCTTCTCTTCTAAGATGCTACGTTGAAAACCAAAGTAAGTAGAGTTGATCAATTGAAAACGCATGGCTAACGCATCAAAGTTGCCCGAATAATTTAGATCTAAGTCACCATTGGCATCGGCCATCCCATTTTTAATAAAACTAGCAAGGTCATTATCGAGTGTAAACTCCATTCCAACATTCGTGGAATTTCCTGCGAATAAAAAATTATCACCGATTTTAATTCCAACTTGTAGTGCATCGATTTGTGTTTCATTCCCTAACGAAAATACATCTGATGAGAGGTCGTGGAAGTTCTGTAAAATATCGCTGCTGGCTAAAAGGCTACCTGCAGTTTCACTCATATTTAAGTTGTTCTGAACTCCGAAATATTGCAAGTGAAATTTGGTCATAGGATCTGCCCCGGCATTTTGAGCCAGATTCCCTGGGTTTGCTGCCAATCCAAATGTCGAAAAATCTTGTGCGGTACCGATAACAGTAACCAAACCAAAGAATAATGTAAGTGTCTTTTTCATGATAACTGAGCGGTTAAAGGGTAACATTTACTTTGAACTGCGCGCCTAGGTTTAAATTTAGCGTTGCGTCTGTTCTAAGTTTTACAGGGTCAGATCCGGCATTGTAAGTGGACATTGTAGCTTCTACCGTAATGTGGACAGCATCGAGCACTGCGTTCGCCTCATTGGCATCCAATTCAAGCTCTGCATCTAAAGTGTTTGGAGTTACTACAATACCATTAGCATCAGGAATGCCGCTTTCCACTAAGCCCAGATTCTTGACCAGTAGTGTATTCCAATTTGCATCGTAAAATGACAGTGTTAAAGAAGCATCAAGCGGCAGTGTGCTTGCAGTCTGTAGTACTATTTTAGCAGATTCAAGTTCTGATCCATCTGGAAGGATACCTGAATTATTCTGATCGGTGGCAAGTGTATCATAGAACCCTAAGCCGGTAGCCGTGAAAAAGAATGGCATTTCCATTAATAAGTCTCCAGAAATACTGCTAGAATTGGTCACAAAGTTTTCCGTTCCAAAAGTTGCGGTATCGTGATTAACATTGACAGAACCACCATAGGTAATGGAGTCTTTGGGCAAAGTAAATACGTCGACTATGCTGGAATTAGTGTTATCGAAGGATAAAGTTCCAGTTGATGTATTGCCTATGGTCGTAGGATAGGGTAGAACATAATCAGGGCCGTTTAAGCCATAAGCCGTACCGTCTTTATAACTATTAAAATCTAAGACAAGTTGGATAGGTAGGCCAATAGAGTTTGTAATTGACATAGCTATACTAGGTTCAGCGAAAGAAATTTCACCATCAAAGTTTTCTAAGAAATCGATGGCCAAATCTACTGCTCCTGGATCAATCGTAATTTGTTGTGAACCAAAGTACCCCTTAATGTGACCAAATTGTAAGTTGGTCATTTCGAATGTCATATCCAATGCGTCCGAACTATCTATATTCACTAGGTTACCGGACCCCACAAGCGTGGCAGCCACGGCGATTGGAAGTTTACTGTGATTCTGACTAGGGTCTTGAGTCAAGTCAAGGACCGTACCATTGAGGTTAATAGATCCAGTTGTAGTAGCACCAGCAGCGATGGTAATAGTAGTATCGACTTCAATTCCGTTCTGATCTGATCCTGGAAAATTTAAATTTAATTCTAAGTCCTCGGCTAGTGTTGAAACGAATTCATAGTCAAAGCTCGCAGTACTAAACATTAATTCCCTAAGCTCTTCTGATCCGCCCGTACTAAGATCTACATATTGCGTATCTGAACTAATATCTTGTGTACTGATTTGTGTGACCGCATTGTATACCTCGAGATCAGCAGAAGAAATGACCAGTTCTAAATTATCAGTAGTATCAATTGCAACGAGACTCGTTCCAGAACCGGGTGAGGTAAGTGACGTTATTTTAAAGCCAATGCTGTTTGGTAGTGTAATGTTTACTAATGATTCTGTATCACTACCCGTACCGCCATTTGCAGCGATGTTATTTAACGCATACGTTAAAATGGTAGCTCCAGTGGATGAGTTAACCAAATCGATTCCCATACTAACAGGCACTGGCCAGCCATTAGTTAAGCCTAAGGTTAATGTTCCATTTGAAAAGGATGCACTTGTGAATGTTCCAAATCCACTGCCGCCATACGTGCCCACATTTGTTTCGCTCAACGGTGGAAATAGTGAATTGCTACCGTGAGCAGATGAAATAGGTGATAAGCCAGCATCTGCGGCAACAGCACCTAGTGCGATGTCTTGAGTCAATGAAACATTAGTAACGGCAATCGTACCCATAGATATACTACTATTGGACGGGGATTGTGTCGGTATACTTATGAGGTCATTAACATCGATACCAAAAACGCTGTCCTGCGCTACTATGACTTTATAGGTGGTGTTGTCATCAAAAATGAGTGAACTATCAGGGATGAGTAAATGATCCATGGTTAGACCAATCCCCCCTAATGGAAGTGCGACTACGGGTGCAGCAGTGATGTCAATGGATGTAGGGTCAACTACGTCCGATTGACAGCTACTTAAGGCCATTATAGACACAAACGCTGATACAAATAGCTTCTTCATTGGTTGGGTTTAAAATTTTGTTCAAGTTAAGAATTACCACCACAGCGCGTAATGGTCAGGATGAAAATTCCGTCAAATATCCTTTTAACGCAGCGACTTGTTGAGCCATAATATAACCCGTGAATAATTGCTGCAAGCCTCTCAACAACATTAATACGACCAAAAGAGAATTGCCTGCAAAGGATAAACCTAAAGCATGTGCTACGAATAAACCGATGATAAGTGTACTGACTATGATGAATTCTCTAAGATTTTTATTGAAACTATCTAGCTTGGCTGCTTTAAAGCGTGCATCACGCCATAGTACTGTTGTAGCTGTGTTTTCTTCTAGGTTTGCTTGTAGCGCACTGACTTTTTCGTGCGATTCATCTTGTTGCTTTTTAAGAATGCGCATTGGAATGAACCAAAGGAGTAAAATACTTAGTATTATGATCCCGAATGAAGGGAACAGCGCGATACCGGCTAGGGTGAATAGTATACCAGGCAAGAGCTGCGACCAACCGACGAGTAAAAAATTGATGCTTTGGACACTTTTGCCAAAGACAGTCTTCATCTTCTCTCGCTCCGAGGCAGTGGAATGAGCTCTAAAATCCGCTAACAAGCGTATACGCGTTGAAGCGTTAACGTATTGGCTATAGATTCCAATGAGCAATCGAACCAGTAAAAGAAGCATTAAGGCAACAACATAGTAGCTCAGTTCAATCTTCGTATTGCCCAATGCAACATAGCCACTACTTAAAAACAAGGTTTTGATTAACGGAAGTGAAAGGAGAATAGGAAGCGTTTCGAGGATGCCGCTAATTCCCGTAATAGCAAATACCCATCCCAGCGAAGGTGTATTCTGTCGTTGACGATAAAACTTTATCGCTAGTGCTATGCTGTTTGAGTTAATCATTCTAAATTGGAATTTTTCACAATTTCAATACCGTAACCACTAACACCGATACGTTTGATTGGGTTGTTCGTTAGTAAGTCGACCTTTCTGATACCGAGATAATGAATGATTTGAGCACCTATACCAAAGTCACGAGTGTCCTTAGTAAAGCTCGGTTTTGTTGTGTCTGCATCCTTTTTGAAGGAGCGAATTCTATTTAATAATCGGTCACCATTCGGTTCTTGATTCATGTAAATTATCGCGCCACGTTTCTTCGAAGCTATACCTTTTAATGCCTTTTCTAACCGCGAACTCTCATTACTCGTAAGTAGGTGGAAAATATCATTTGCAACACCTGCACTGTGAATGCGAACCGGCACCACATCATCGAGCTCCCATTCACCCATGGTTAGTGCTAAATGGACCTGATGGTTCGTTTTTTGTTCAAATGCATGAAGCGTAAATACACCATGCGGCGTACTTATTTGGACCTTTTCTTCCGGTTCAATAAGACTCTCTTTAGACATTCGATAGGCGACAAGATCTTCAATAGTGATAATCTTAAGGTCGTGTTTAACCGCGATTTCTCTGAGTTGCGGCAATCGAGCCATAGTTCCGTCTTCATTCATGATCTCGACAATCACACCTGCAGGAGCTAAACCTGCGAGTCTTGCTAAATCTACAGCCGCTTCAGTGTGTCCTACGCGACGTAGTACACCACCGTCTTTAGCAATAAGTGGAAATATGTGTCCTGGTCTTGCTAATTGGTCTGGAGTTATTGCAGGATCTGCCAATGCCTTCACAGTCATGTAACGATCATAAGCGCTTATTCCAGTGGTACAACCTGCACCTATGCGGTCTATACTCACTGTGAAAGCTGTATTGTTTGGATCGGTATTTTTTGATACCATAGGCGGCAGGTCGAGTTCGTTAGCTCTACCATTTAAAATAGGGGTGCAAATCAATCCACGACCTTCAGTAGCCATGAAGTTGATCATTTCTGGAGAGACCAGTTCTGCTGCTGCAACGAAATCGCCTTCATTTTCACGGTCCTCGTCATCAACGACAATAACAACTTTACCCTTGGCAATATCTTCTAATGCTTCTTCTATGGAGTTAAGACTCATGCTGATTTCTTTTAGTGGGTTGCCAAACACTTGATTTCACTCCTTTCAAATACCTAAGGAAGCCAACAAAAAGCGCTGTATTCATTACGTAAAAATACGCTAAAGGTGTGGCCAATCCGAAGGACATTAGAATAAACTGTGAAACGGGAAGACCAATAAGTACAATACTTATGATCATCCACTGCGAAGTAAAGAGTCCGGCGATAAGGGCTATGAGATAAAGATGCGGGGTCAACCACCGCAACACTTTATGCATTAAAAAAAGAATGCCAAACGGGTAGGGATGTTTGAACAGCAGAGGATAGAATCGAATTAAGTTCTGCCAATTTCCAATGCTAATACGAATCTTTCGCTTATACTCTTCACGTAGTGAGGTGCTTACATCTTCTAATCCAATGGCAGCTTCATTAAACAACACCTTTTGGTCACTTGCTATAAGCTGTACAGTTTGAAAGAAATCTTCCATGAACGTATTGGGAGGAATAGGCTTCCAGAAGGATTTTCTCATGCTGTATAGTCCACCCTCCATCCCAAAGCAAATACCGTGCTTTCTGCTTTCGGCACGACGAATGGCATTTTCAAGCGATAAGTAGACCTTCTCATTGGTCGCTGTGCTATTAATGACGCCGCCAGCTTCATAGGCCAATGTACCTGCAACAGCTGTTGCTTTTTGAAGCGCGATTGGGCGTACCAGCTCTTCGATGGTGGTCTCTTTGAATAAAATGTTAGCATCTGTAGCAATGATAACCTCAGCAGTAGTCTGTTCAATTAAAGAATTAATAGTTGCCGATTTACCTGAACGAACGTCGTTAACATGAAGATTGAGTTGCGGGAACTCGCTTTGTAGATTACGTATGATTTCATCAGTTCCGTCATTACTTAAGTCACTGCCAATCCAAACTGAAAGTTTATCAATAGGGTAGTTGGTGTTATAGATACTCCGAATCTTAGCCTCAATAATTGATGATTCATTGTATGCAGCAAAAACAACACTCACTAAAGGAGGAGTGAATTCTCCGGTGAAGTCCATGGGCTTTCCTGGAAAGATTAATTGCCATACCGGATAAACAACATAGGTCAACGCAATCAAGCTCAGTGCTGCTAGGGAAATTATAACTGCTAAACTGACCATGCTGATGCTATATTTTCCTGGATAGATTTTGGGCCAAAACTACTAAGTATATGACGATTAGCTTGCATGCCAAGTGTTGTTGCAATCTCAGGAGATGTCAAGAGTTCGATAAGAGCAGAAGCAAATTCTTCCGCTGAATCTGCGAGTAAAACCCCCTGATTGTTTTCATTGAAGAGTCCTTCAGCGCCAATTCTTGTGCTCACCATCGGAATGGCCCATGAAGCATTCATTATCATTTTGATTCGAATCCCAGAACCTGCTAATAGCGGTACAACTGCAACTCCATGAGATTTAGCAAATTCTTCTGCATCAGGCACTCGGCCGTGCACAATGTAGTTCTTTCTTTCTTCGCTTTGGAGGTGTTGCGGTGGATTGTTGCCTGCAATGTGAAATGTAGCATTCGGAATTTTTTCGAGAACAGTAGGCCATACCGAAGTTAAAAACCAATTTAAACCTTGCAGATTGGGTTCCCAGTC
>Ga0209119_1004666_pt1 | contig 11153 bp, 10 predicted proteins | sample COG_03_FD_184747 | JGI IMG/M metagenome (GOLD analysis project Ga0209119, IMG submission 184747) | Pelagic Microbial community sample from North Sea - COGITO 998_met_03 (SPAdes) (version 2) | ecosystem: Environmental > Aquatic > Marine > Neritic zone/Coastal water | place: Helgoland, sampling... | reverse complement strand
CTGGCAGTTTAGCTAAATAGTGACGTTCAATTTTGTTGAATAAAGTTAATTCTACTTTTTTCGGATCTACCAAAACAAACTTTACTTCTGCAGGATGTTTACGATAGAGTAGGGAAGTCAATACTGCGTTTAAGCCTACAGATTTCCCTTGTCCAGTTGCACCAGCCATTAATAAGTGAGGCATTTTCGCTAAATCAACTACAAATGTTTCATTAGAAATTGTTTTCCCTAACGCAATAGGAAGTTCCATTTTTGACTCTTGAAACTTCTTTGAAGCGATGACAGAATACATAGAAACGATGGTCGATTTCTTATTAGGAACTTCTATCCCAATAGTCCCTTTACCAGGAATTGGAGCAATAATTCTAATACCAAGTGCAGATAAAGACAGCGCAATATCATCCTCTAGATTTTTAATTTTAGAAATTCTGATTCCTGCATCTGGTACAATTTCATACAATGTAATTGTTGGACCTACTGTTGCTTTAATTTGGGCAATTCCAATTTTATAATTTTTAAGGGTCTCTACAATCTTGTTTTTATTCTGTTCTAGTTCTTCAGGATCTATAGAAATACTTTCGTTGTATTGTTTTAATAGGTTAAGAGTTGGGAATTTAAAGTTTCCTAATTCTAAAGTTGGGTCAAATTCACCAAAATCTTTTACTAATTTTTCTGACAAATTCTCAGTAACATTCTCTTCTTCTTTTACCTCTTCTACATCAATGGCTACTACAACTTCTTCTTCACTTTTCTTTGGGGTTTCTTTTTGTAAGACAGTTTCTTCAACTATTGTTTCTTCTTCGATCTCTTTTGAATCGTTAATACCCGAATGATTTTGAATGGTTGGCCGAAGGTTTTCTACGGATAGTTCAAATTCAGATTTCTCTTTAGAATCTTCTTTTTCTGATTCAGAACTTATTTCAATCGTATCACTTTCAATATCATTTTCTGATTCAGATAATGCTTCATCTGTCGGAACTTTTTTTGATCTGAATTTATTGATTAATAATTCGGGTGTTATTTTAAAACGAATAGTTAAATACGCTATCAATAAGAACAAGAGTATGATTCCTAAACCCGTTTTCCCAATAAATAATTGTAAATATTGATTGATTTCATATCCAATGACTCCTGAGTTTATAGAGGATGATTCATTTAGAAATCCAAGAGAAACAGAAATCCACAGCATTCCTAATAACGCCCAATTATAAGATAGAATTAACTTTGAGAGTTTTGTTTTTAACAACCAAAACAGACCTGTTTTAAATAATAAATACGGAATAATAAAAGCTCCTAAACCAAAGCCTTCATAAATAAAAAAGTTACTAAGATTGGCACCTACTTTTCCTAATAAGTTTTCACCTTGTACAGATTTATTTGAAAACTGATCAATGATACTCTGATCTTCTTGCCAACTAAAGAAAAAAGAAATAAAAGCCACTAAAAGAAATAAAGAAAACAACAATAAAAAAGATCCAATTACTGTCTGTGTCTGTCTACTTTTAAAAAAAGTGACAACAACGTTGGGTTTCGTTGATTTTATTTTAGCAGAAGTTTTGGTCTTTTTTGCCATGTAAGTACAAGTAAGTTTAAAAGGTAAATATAACTATTTACTTAGAAAAGCAATGCTATTTTAGGGATGTATATGATGCCTGCTATAATTAACGAAATGATGGCAGCAATACCAGCAGAGCCAGCAGAAACATCTTTTATAAAACCAATCTTTTTATGATAGTCTGGATGCACAAAATCTGCTAATTTTTCGATACCTGTGTTTAATGTTTCTGCAACTAATACAAGTCCGATAATTAGTATTTGAAAGAGCCATTCTGTGGTGCTGATCTCAAAATAAAATCCAGCTATGGTTACTATAATTGCTGCACATAGCTGGACTTTGATACTACTTTCAGTTTTTATTAAAAACCCGATACCACGAAGTGAAAACTTGATACTTCGTAAGCGTTCTATGATAAAATTATCAGACGGATTTTTCAAAAAACTATATTATTTAATGGAAGCTAAAGCTGCTTCGTAATTAGGTTCTTCCCCTACTTCAGGAACTTGTTCTGTGTATACAACTTCTTCATTTGAGCTAATTACTACGATGGCTCTAGAATGTAAGTTAGCAAAAGCACCATCTATAATTTCTACGCCATAATCTTTTCCAAAACTTCCATCAACAAAGTCAGAAAGCATTTCTACATTTTCTATTCCTTCTGCACCACAAAAACGCGCCTGAGCAAATGGTAAATCTCTAGAAATACACAATACTTTGGTGTTTTTTAAACTTGCAGCCGATTTATTAAAAGTTCTAACCGAAGTAGCACAAACGCCAGTGTCTACACTTGGAAAGATGTTTAAAATTAAATTTGACCCAGCGTAATCCGATAAAGATTTATTGGATAAGTTAGCAGCTTTTAACGAAAAGTCTTGCGCTTTAGATCCTGTAATTGGTAATTCTCCTATAGTATTTGTTGGTGTTCCACCTAATGTAATTAAAGCCATTTTTTATGTTTTTTATATTCACAAAAGTAAGAATATAAAGCTATTAAATTTGTTTCATTTTTGTTAATTATTACCTCGAATATTATAAATATCTTAGTGCCAGATTTCAAATCATCCCATGAATTTATCTATCTACACCAAAGAATTTCGATATAACTGGAAGCTAGCTGCTCCAGTGATGTTAGGAATGCTGGGACATACTTTTGTGAGTTTTGTAGATAATATTATGGTAGGACAGCTAGGAACAGCTGAACTAGCCGCAGTTTCTCTTGGAAATAGTTTTATGTTTATTGCCATGTCTTTAGGAATTGGGTTTTCTACAGCTATTACTCCTTTGATAGCTGAAGCAGATTCTTCAAATAATTTTTTGAAAGCAAAGTCGACTTTTAAACACGGCTTATTTTTATGTACCATTTTAGGGATTACCTTGTTTTTGTTATTATTCTTTGCAAAACCACTGCTATACTTTATGAAGCAACCTCCAGAGGTTGTCGATTTAGCCTTACCATATTTAGATTTGGTTGCTTTTTCTTTAATTCCTTTAATTGTTTTTCAAGCTTTTAAGCAGTTTAGTGATGGATTGTCCATGACAAAATATCCAATGTATGCAACTTTAATAGCTAACATTGCCAACGTAATTCTTAACTATATTTTAATTTTTGGAAAATTTGGGTTTCCAGCAATGGGAATCGTAGGAGCAGCCTACGGAACTTTAATTTCTCGTTTTATCATGTTGGCATATTTATGGTTATTGTTGATGAAAAAAGAAAAATCGAAAGCTATAGTAACCAACATCAAATTTTTTGTACTGGAAAAATTAATGTTGAAAAAAATTATCAGTCTAGGGGCACCTAGTGCTATGCAAATGTTTTTTGAAGTAGCTATTTTTACTGCTGCTATATGGCTGAGTGGTTTGTTGGGTAAAAATCCGCAAGCAGCCAATCAAATTGCTTTAAACTTGTCTTCGATGACATTTATGGTTGCCATGGGACTTAGCGTTGCAGCGATGGTACGAGTTGGAAATCAAAAGGGATTGCTCAATTATAAAGAACTGAGAAGAATTGCTTTTTCAATTTTCTTATTTGCGGTGATTTTAGCGACTGGATTTGCCATAACGTTTTTAATCTTACGTTTTCAATTGCCAAAAATATATGTTGATTTTGACGATGCTATCAATTTTACAGACAATATAGAAGTAGTGAGTATTGCTTCGCAATTGTTGTTAGCAGCAGCAATTTTTCAAATTAGTGATAGTATTCAAGTTGTTGTATTAGGAGCCTTACGTGGTTTACAAGACGTAAAAATTCCAACAATTATAACATTTGTTGCGTATTGGGCAATTGGTTTTCCTGTCAGTTATTTTTTAGGAAAAGAAGAAGCTTATGGTAGTTTTGGAATCTGGTTAGGTTTATTGGCCGGATTATCTTCTGCAGCTGTTTTATTATACCTTCGCTTTAATTATTTAACTTTAAAGTTGATTAGAGAAGCATCGTAAATTATTAAAATAGGTGACTGAGGCTCTCGAAGTCACTATTGAAATTTAAAAAACTTGTGGTTTTGAGAGCCTCAACCACCAAAAAAATAACAATAATGACTTTATAATATAAAGTCGCATTAAATAATTTAATAAATGGACATGCCTAAATTTTTATTAGCAGATAACATTGATTTTCCTGAAGATATATTTGTATTACACACAGAGTTTCCTCGGTTTTTAATCAATTTAAAAGATGATGAAATTGAATGGTTTGAAGACCTTTCTGGTGAAAGTGAAGAAGATATCGCAGGGGAAGTTTCTAACTTAATAGATTTAGCATCTCAGTTCTATGACGAACAGATGGAAGGCTATGAGTAGGTTTTGTTAGGTAACATGATATGACGCCGTTTTAGATTTCGACACATTTAGGCAAGCTAAATGAAATCGATCTGTACAAGTTCTTATCAAGAGTTAACGACATTATCGTTTTTTGTAAGAAATTCAATAGGTGTAAATATTGAATATCTCTTATTTTAAATAAATTCCAAACGCTCTAAAGACTATTTTTTGCCCTGGATTTTTGATATCTTTTAAATCCAAAACACCATCAAACATAGTTTTATTTTCTAACAATACTTGATAGTTTATCAGTTGTTTTTTATCTTTTTCTACAAAGCTAACTTTTAATGTTGGCCAGGTTATACCCTTTGTTACCCAATCAATATTGCAATCTTTCAATTCTTCAATAATGGTTTTTTGTTCTTCAGTTAAAGAATTGTTTTCCACCACAAAATTCATCTTCATTGTATGTTTTGAATAGGGGAATAGCTGAGGGAAATTTTGATAGAATGCTAATAAATTCTCTTTCGCAGACGCTTCATTCTCTTTTTCATCATAAGCGATGCTTAATACTTCATGAATTCTAGCGATTAATAACTTTTCAGTTTTAGCATTTAGATTTTCATCTTTTAATGTTTTCTCAAACTCTTGAATTGCCAACTCATAGTCTTCATTTTCTAAATGAAATTTGGCGATGAAATAGGTAAAATATTTCTGAATTCTATCGCGCTCGTCATTACTTCGTTTGGTTTTAAAAATGCCGATAAAATAATCAGGGTTAAAATATTTGATAAGTTCCCATATTTTATCAAAAAACAAGGTATTATCAGAAGCAAAATATTGTAATAGCTTGCAAATCTTTCTGGGTCGGCAGAAAGTTCGCTGGTTAGCAATAAATGCGCGTTTTCTTGTTTAAAATGATGCTTAGATAGTTCATATAACTTACTGGGTTTATACCAATCAAATTAATTATTATTTCTAAAAAATTTAATTGTTAGTTTCTAAATAAAACGAAGTTATTATTTTTTTGTAGAAATAAACAGGTATAAATACCTACTTATTTACTTTTCTCCACAAACTCTAGTTGGTCTAAAGAAGCTTCTGTGGTAAAGATACCGTAGTTAATAAAAGCTTTTTTCTTTTCTATTTTTTCAATGGTGCCCACGGCGTTTCCATCTAACAAACGTACGCGGTCTTTTACTTTAAAGACATAGTCAGCTTTTGCTTTGGCAATTTTTTTAGCTTCCTCGGTTTTTATATTTCTTACTTCAACCACTTTCTGTAAGACCTCTTTTTCTACTTGTTGGATCACCTGTTTTTGTAATACTTCTTTTTTCTTAACCGCTTGTTTTTGTGCCTTGGTTGTTGGTTTTACAGGATTTTTTTTGGCACGTTTTACTTTTTCATCGGCCACCCATTTGTTAAAATTGGTGGTCAGCTCTTTTTTGTTATTGGTCTGAAAATACTTGTTAAGTAATTCGTTGGTTTTTCTACCCAAAGAGAGCATACGTTGGTTGCTATCGTACAACTCTTGAAAACCTTCTAGTTTGTCTTGTATCTTCTGCTCTTTTTCTACTAGGGTCTCTAACTTTTCTTGTTCTTTGGTTTTCTGCTTGTCTAAACTCTCCGACGTTTTTTGCAGACGATTGCGTTCTTTTTGCAATTTAGAAATGGTTTTATCCAATCGAATTTTTTCAGTTTCTACACGTTTTTTTGCTTTGTTAATCAAACTAAACGGAATGCCGTTTTTCTGAGCTACTTCAAAGGTAAAGGAGCTTCCCGCTTGTCCTAAATACAACTTATACAGTGGTTCTAGCGTTCGTTCATTAAACTGCATATTGGCATTGGTCACATGGTCTAATTCGTTGGCCAATACTTTTAAATTAGAATAATGTGTGGTGATAATTCCGAAGGCTTTTTTATGATAAAATTCTTCTAAGAAAATTTCTGCCAACGCACCCCCCAATTCAGGATCACTTCCGGTTCCAAATTCATCAATTAAAAACAAGGTTCTTTCACTACATTTCCGCAAGAAATAACGCATATTTTTTAATCGATAACTATAGGTGCTTAATTGGTTTTCTATGGATTGATTATCTCCAATATCGGTTAATAGGTTGTCAAAAATAGTGGTTACACTACGTTCATCAACAGGAATTAAAATTCCACTTTGCAACATTACTTGTAGCAATCCAATGGTTTTTAAGGTGATGCTTTTTCCACCAGCATTCGGACCCGAAATCACAATAATTTGTTGTTGTTCGTTGAGTTCTATGGTTTGCGGAATGACTTCCAAATTGGCTTCCTGATTTTTTACCCATAGTATCGGATGATAGGCATTTTTAAAAAAGATGCGCTTTGTTTTTCCAATGGTTGGTAACAAACCGTTGATAGCATGCGCATATTTAGCTTTAGCACCAATCACATCTAAATGGGTTAGATAGACTAAATACGATTCTAATACGGGTGCATAGGGTCTTATTTGTTCGCTTAAAGCTCTTAGAATTCTAATGACTTCTTGCTTTTCTTCATAGACCAAATTTTGTAACTCTCTTTGGTAGGCTAAGGTTGCTTGCGGAGCAATATAAACGATGCTACCAGATTTTGACGAACCTAATAAGCTACCATTTACTTTTTTGCGATGCATCGCCAAAACAGCCAACACACGATGATTGTCAATGACCGATTCTTTGATATCATCTAAATAACCTGCAGCTTTTGCACTTCCTAAAGCACTAGCAAAACTCTGTCCGATTTTTCCTTGTAAACCTGCAATCGATCTTCTAATTTTTCGCAATTCTGGTGAAGCATTGTCTATAATTTCACCATAGGCTGTAATTACTTTCTTTATTTCTTCAATGATTTCAGGTAAGAATTCTACTCGTTCACTTAAAGAAAACAGGCTAGGATAGTAGGTTTTTAATTTCTTAAAATAGTTCTTTTGCTCTTTTACACTTTCAGAAATGGACGCTATTTTTAAGAAATTTTCAGGTTCTATATAGCTATTCTCAATCGTTAATCTTTTGAGTGCTTCGTAGATATTGTCAAATCCGTGATTTGGAATTCTATTTTCACTGACAAAAGAAGAAAGGTATTCGTTGGTATAATCCAACTCATCTAACAATTGTTTTTTGTTCGTAAAAGGAGTGATGTCTAAGATTTCTTTTTTTCCTAAACCTGAGATGCTAAAAGTTGCAACCTGTTGTAAAACCGTTGTAAATTCTAAATCTTGTAATGCTTTCTCAGAAATATGTATGCTCAAAATGTGTATTTTTGATTGTCAGAAAATGAATGTCAGTTCGAGTAGAATTGTAAAACAATTTTGTATCGAGAACACAAGATATCTCGATACAATTTTGATACATCAAAATCACTCGATATGACAGCTTCTTTATAACAAGCACAAAAATAACAAAGAATGAACGTTAAAATTGAGGAAAGCTGGAAAAATATCTTGCAAGCAGAATTTGAGAAAGAGTATTTTTCAAGTTTGCAACAGTTTGTAAAATCCGAATATGAAAACTATGCATGTTTTCCTCAAGGAAAAGACATTTTTGCGGCCTTTAATTATTGCTCTTTTGATGACTTACAAGTAGTCATTATTGGACAAGATCCATATCATGATGTTGGACAAGCCAACGGATTGTGTTTTTCTGTTGCAGATGGAATGAAACATCCGCCTTCTTTGGTGAATATTTTTAAAGAACTACACACAGATATTGAGAAGCCAATTCCGATTTCAGGTGATTTATCAAACTGGGCAAAACAAGGCGTCTTATTGCTCAATGCTACCTTAACCGTAAGAGCTCATGAAGCAGGAAGTCATCAGAAAAAAGGATGGGAAACCTTTACAGATGCTGTCATTCAACAAGTTTCTGAACAAAAAGAAAATGTAGTGTTTTTACTTTGGGGAAAATTTGCTGAAAGTAAAATGAAACTCATCAATACAAAGAAACACACCGTTTTTACTGCTCCACATCCTTCACCTTTGGGAGCTTGGCGTGGTTGGTTTGGAAGTAAACACTTCTCTAAAACCAATGACTATTTAAAAAGTATGGGGAAGCCAGCAATTAGTTGGTAATAACTATTCTTAGGGCAATGAGTTATTCAACCTGAGATTCCGCTGAAAAAGTCGGATTAGTTTAACTAACTATTTTGAATACTTTGCTTCGCAATTTTTCAAAACAGAGTTTTACTAATAAAAAAATCCGCTTAGAAAGCGGATTTACTGAATTTGAATAAAGAACAGTACCTAAGCCATTTCAGATGAAATCACTAAAACAGTAAGTTGCTGTAATTGTTTTGTTGGTTTTGTTGAGTTTTCTGCCAAACCACAAGGATTTGATGTACTTCTGCAAGAAGAAAAACTTAAAAGTCCTAAAACACAAATTGCAATAAATACGAATCTTTTCATTTTTTAAATTTTAATGGTCTAAATGTACATATTATTTATAAACTCGCTAGAATTCTTCTTCTGGTTTATAACGTTAAAGTGCATTAACTTATTTTGTATTTCAGAAATAAATTCTTCGGTAGCCATTTCTCCAGAATTCCATTCGGTAATGGACAACCATTTTTGAACATCGACCAGTTGCTGATCGTATCTTTTAGCAAGAATTTGATCGATGTTTTCTAAAGATTTAAATCCTTTCGTTGTTTTATTAATAATGGATAAAATATTCTGAATCTTTTCTGGATATTTTTCTAGTATTTCATTTCTTACAGCAATGACAAAACAAGGCCATGGAGTAGGGCAATTTCCAATTCTTCTAAACACACCTTGATCTACATAGGGTTTTGTGGTAAAATGTTCCCACATAAAATAATCCGCTTTATTGTTTTGAAGCGCTTCTATTCCGCCTTCCAAAGTTTCAACCACCACAAAATGAAGTTGCTCTAAATTCCAACCTTGATTGTAGGCATTTACAATGGCCATTAAATGAGAACCCGAACCATACCTGCTGATGGCGATTCGTTTATTTTCTAATGCTGAAATTTCTTGTATAGTTGATTTTTCAGAAACGTGTATCCCCCAAATTAAAGGAGTTGTCACATAGGTTTGTAGTATTTTAGAAGGATTTCCATCGATGATGTCTCTTATAATTCCTTCGGTAAGAATAATGGCAATATCTGTTTCTCCAGTTCGTAAAGCGTTACACATTTCACCTGTGCCACCATGATAATCTTTCCATCGAAGATTGATGTCGTGTTTTTGATATTCTTTATTTTTTAAGGTCAGATACCAAGGATAGTTAAAATGTTCAGGAACTCCGCCTATTTTGAGGTCTATCATCTAAGAAACTAACTTATTTAATGTATACACAATCAATTCTTCTATAACTTTCTCAGGATTTTCACTGAATTCGCCTAAAGCTCTGTTAGCAATAATAGCATTCATAGAACAGGCATTGTGACCTAATAATTTAGATAATCCGTAAATGGCAGAAGTTTCCATTTCTAAATTGGTGACTCTAATTCCGTTATGATGAAAAGAATCTATTTTGTTGTTCAATGCTGGGTCCTGAATTTGTAAGCGTAAAACTCTTCCTTGTGGGCCGTAAAAACCGCCGGCGGTTGCAGTCATTCCTTTATAAATATTCTCAGAGGATAATTTTTGTTCTAAGGCTTTACTGTTGGCTACAATTAATGGAAAACATTTTTTATCACTCCAATGGGTATGCGCAACAAAGGCATTTTCTAATATTGGATGACTAATGGAATCTACCACATAAGAGCGCAACATACCATTGATGTCTAAACCATATGTACTCAATAAAAAACGATCAACTGGAATGTCTTTTTGTAGTGATCCTGAGGTTCCAATTCTTATAATATTTAAAGCGGTATGATTTTTTTTAATAGTTCTAGTGTGTAAATCAATATTCACCAACGCATCTAATTCGTTGAGCACAATATCAATATTATCTGGACCGATTCCGGTTGACATTACAGTCAATCTTTTTCCTTTATAGGTTCCTGAAGTTGTTTTAAATTCTCGTTTATGCGTGGTAAAGTCAATACGATCAAAGTGTTGTGTTATATTGTCAACTCGATCGGGATCACCAACAAAAATGATATCGTTAGAAATGTTGGCTGGTTTTAAATTGAGATGATATACACTTCCATCGGGATTTAAAATAAGTTCTGAACTTTTTATTTGCATTAAGAAGTGATTTTTAACAGCTTGTTAGAAGCATGATGATACAAATAACTGTATTGTCTAACTCCACCTAAATAAGCACTTTCATCTCTTAAATCTCGATAGAGATTGAGTTGATTTTCTAATACTTTTTTCCCTTTTCTACTCAGTTTAACTGGGTCAAATGAAGTAAAAAGTGTTTTTAATCGATCAATTTTTTGTAGGTATTGTAAATCTCCAAAACCATAAACTTCTTGATTTTTTAGAAGCGTAGAAACCAAGTCATTTTTAGAAGTTGGATGTGAAGCATTGGCCGTTTGAATGATGTAATTCTCAACCGAGTTTAATCCATTTTCTATCGAAGGAAAACCCTTTAAATGCATTGCTATAGCGTCTGTTAAATATACAAACGGACTCATTGGATTAAATTTGTAAACAGTTTCTAAGCGCAACGGACTATCGGAGCAATATAATTGCCAAATATAATCTGCGTATTCAATATCATCTTGAGTTAACTCGACTCTATTTTGATAGTGCGTATTAATTTGTTCTTTGTTTAATTGACTTAAGCCTAATCGTTTTTCACTTCCTATTACATCTCCACTACAAACCAAACTAATTTTTTCTCCGCTACGATATTTTTTTAGCCAACTTAGAAGCGCAATCATATTAATTTGACAAAATAAATAGTGC